>Ga0214923_10000043_pt1 | contig 160957 bp, 204 predicted proteins | sample LL1510_MetaG_FD_177993 | JGI IMG/M metagenome (GOLD analysis project Ga0214923, IMG submission 177993) | Freshwater microbial communities from Lake Lanier, Atlanta, Georgia, United States - LL-1510 | ecosystem: Environmental > Aquatic > Freshwater > Lake | place: USA: Georgia | collected... | reverse complement strand
GGAATGGGATAAAACCACTCACGAAGGAACTCTCAAGGAAGTGTTGGAGGATATTGCTTATGAATACTTGGCAAACCATCACGGCGGGTGGGAAATCAATTCGGGAAGTTATGGGGAGTTTGTGTTTAATATAAAAGAACGCAAACTCAACATCATCTTCAATGAACGCATTGAGGAAGTGAACACCAGCGAGGAAGAGGAGCAACACTAAAATGGCAAACCCATATCATCACAGCGTAAGCTCTGCCAAGAAATACGGGGGCAAACCCGAAGATTACCAGCATATCCACGACTGGTTTGATGAAAGCAAAATGATGATGGCAGACTTTCGCCATCGGGCGTTGCGTCATCACGCCGAGGGAATCTTTATGTGCGAAAGAATCTTTGGGCATACATTGGTCAACAGCGATGGCCGAACCATCCCTGTTCGCTGGATAGGAGAACAGCACATTAAAGAGGATTTGGGCAGAATCCCAAGTATGCAGGATTGGTTAAGCAACATAGCTCCCCGCCCTTGGATGGGAAGAACTCAAAAGCTGGATGTTGAAAAGGAATAACATTATGAAAAATGAAAGACGATATACGCTAAAACAAATACAGGAAATTGCGGAAGCTCACGACTTCTCGCTCATGACAACGGATGAGAGAAACCCGCAGATAACCATATCAATTGCTGAAGATGCAGATCCTTTTGGAATTTTTACCCAAGTGAAAGATTCATCCAAGTTTAAGTTTAAACTTTATTACATATAGTAAAAGATTCTTTCCGCCCTCTCTGCTCTAGAATCAGAGAGAATATATTCCCACCTTTAACCGCCTCAGACTCTGGGCGTTGGGGCTTCAATGGCTCTTATGGGGAAGTCACTCCCACTCATTGCGGAAAGAACTATCCATATCCTATTAAAACGGGATGGTTTTGTAAAGAAAATAATCGTGGCTAGGGATGGAATCGAACCACCAGCACGAGGATTTTCAGTCCTCTGCTCTACCGATTGAGCTACCTAGCCAAAGTCCAATAACCATACACGCACCTGTTTCCGTTGCGGGTTGGATTAAAAATGTCATTTACCACGCCGTCAATCACGGCAACATAATGCCTGCTGACGCTACAAATGATTCTGCCCATTGGAACTTCCCCTTCCCGAAGATGCACTTTGCATCCTTGACCAATTCGCATAGTGGCAACCCAAGTAAATCCCAATTCATACATAAACTTTTTGAAAAGTGGAGACTTGGTCAAGATACCATCTCTTGCTGAACTCTTGCCGTGTGTTTGTTTGTTTATTTCACACAACTTGTCATAGATTTGTTGGTAAGGAAGCTGAGTTGTGATGCTGATTGCTCTGCAAACACAATCTCTCGCCTTTCCTTCATACCCTGCCAACGCCCGACCGCCGTCGTTGTAGTTGTATTTCATTTACTCTTTTTTACCAAAATCGGATTTTTATATCAATAAAAAAAAGTTTTTTAAAAAAGATTTTTTTCTTTACAAAAAAATTCCAGACGCTATAAGCCCGAACCCCTGGATAAAGGGGTAGGACAAACCATGTCTTATCCCAAAAGGGATAAAAGACCAAAATCAACATAATCGAGCAAGAATGCCCCTAGAAACGATTGACCCCCCTTTCAGGGGTCATCACCTTAATCTTTTTCAAAATCGTTTTTTAACCATATTCTCGGCGTTTCTCCCTCTGAGAAATATTATCAAAATCGTCCATTTATAATATAAAATGTTTTGTTTCCCCCTTATAAAAAAATCATTTCATTGAACATCAACAATTTACAAATAAAATGCGTATTTTTTCAAAAATTCTGTTGACGGGTTATGGAAGGTATGTTCTAATGGGAAAAGATCGAACAAGAACTGGAGACGAGGATGAGGCGATAGCCAAACCAAGTCGGAAAGTGAAAGGGAGATCTAAAGGACAATATGAGCAAAGTTAAAAGAAACGATGCGGGGTTGAATGTTCCTCCGCAAATGCCCAACATCCCCTATGATGGGGAAGGCAACGGCGAAAACCTATCCGCCATCGAAACCATCGCCATCGCCAAGGGCGGTGCGAAGGAATTGACTGACGCTGTTCGGGACAGCGTTGGGGCGGGCAAATACTCGGTGGATTGCCTTGTGCGTATGCAGGGTAGCGTCAGCGTGGGCGAACCCTACACGCAACAGGTGGTAGCCGAGATTCCTTGGATGGCTCTCGCCTATCATCTCGCCCAAGAGGTGAGTGCAATCGCTCTTCATCGCTCCATTGATCGGGCTTTGGGAGAGGACAACAGCAAGGTCAAGAACTTCAAAAGCGAGTGCGAGAACATCGTGACCGCTTTGAAGGGCAAGACCGAGCGAATGGTGCGTGGCAAAGTCACGACCATCCTCACCTTCACCAAGGTTTAACTCGGAGGCGACACTCGGAAACGGGAGGAAGTTACTAACTCCCCTTTCCATAAAAAAATAAAATTATTTTCTTGCAAAGTTTTTCAGAAAGATATAAAAAGAAAGAACAATGAGCGACAATCTTCAAGCCAAGTGGGACAACGACTGCCAAATCATATTGGAGTTCAAGCTACCTTTTCGTTTGGAGGATGCCCAAGCCGTGATCGAGGGTAACCTTCATCGTGCCTATTTGCTGGTAAAATATCTGGAACGAGAGGGCAAGGTTCGCAAAATCCGAACCAACACTTACGAAACCATATGACCTTGGAACAAGCAATAAAGTTGGTGGAACGGGCGACTCCTTCGGGAAAAGAAAACGATCATCCCGAAAAAGATTTGACCCGACTTATCAGCAGTATTACCCCCTATGATTATTCATGTGGATACTATAATAGCTGGGGATATTACCATGACGGACAAGGATGCCGAAATGATGTAAGCATAAAGGATGTTGCAGAATCTCTTGTTTACAAAATAGAAGCCGTGGAAAACCTTTTGTTTATGATTGGAAGGGAATAAGCATATGAAGATCAATCAAAACGAAATAACGGCAGAACACTTTGCTTATGAAGGATGCCACAAGATATATCTGATTGAAAATCAGAATGACTTTGAGGATGCTCGTTCTTCTGGTTATAGCATTTATCCCATATGCCAATTGGAGCAAACATACGAGGATAGTTGCGATCTGCGATTCATCAGCAATTGGGGATTGAGCAAGCAATATGTTCGCCAGTTCCAACCCGCAATTTTTGAAAAATAATTCTTTACAAAAAAAATCCAAACTGGTATAAAAGGGAAGATGAAAAAAGAAAAAGTTATTCGGGCGATCCTGATTGATCCTTTTGCAAGAAAGGTGAGCGAGATCAAATTGGTCAACGAACTGGAGGAAATCTATAAAACTCTGGGATGCGATTTGATTACCATTACTGGTTTGCGGTTTGGAGGAAAGCAACTGGATTTGATACTGGATGATGAAGGATTATTAAAGGACAGGGAAAATCAAAGATATTTCAAATATAAACTTTTCAGTCAGCCGTTTGCTGGCAAGGGATTATTGGTAGGAAGTGACAAGGAAGGTAATTGTGCAAGCATTCCCGATGATGTTTATTCTGAACAGGTGGATCGGGACATTATCTGGTTCAACCCAAGTGATGATGAACTGGATGCGACCCTAGAATGGAAGGTATTACCCATATGAAAAAAGTATTCCTAACTTTAATTGTTTCGGCAAGTGTCAGCCACGCCCAACTATTCAGCTTTGAAAGCGGAACTGGCGTTCCCACCGAAACTGCGATGGGAGGATTGTTGGGTATGCTGATTGCACCAATGGTCAGCAAGGGTAGCGATGCCAAACTTGTCGGGGCATTGATCGGGGCAAGTGCGATGAATGCGGTGGGAACTGCCCGACACAACAGCCAGCAACGAGCCGATAATGTGGTGAATACCAAAAACCCCTACCAAAAATATCAGCAATCCGCACAAGTTTATGATCAACCATCGTTGGGCATACAACAAGGTAAAATGGTCAGGAGTCCTTATAGTCCTTTCACCTTTGATCCGAAAAGCATGAATCTGCGTAGCGGGGAAACACTCTTTGATCCTTTTACAGGACAACCCATCGTGATTCCATGAGGAATATAAAATATATAATTTTATCGATTGCCCTGTTGGATTACACAGCAAGTGCTGAAACACAACTTTTCAGCTTGGATGGCGAAGCTGTCAATGATATGGCAGTTGGTATGTTTGTGGGTAGCGTATGTGGCGGGAGCGGAGGAATGTGGGCAGTTACCATGGTGGGCGGTGGTGTGTTGGGTTATCTGATTGGAGCACCTGACAGGCAAAAGGAAAAGGAAATAAGAAACGATCCCAAGAACAGCAGGGTGGTGGACACCAAACATCCTTACCAAAAATATCAAAAATAATTCTTTACAAAATAATTCAGAAAGGATATAAAAGGGAAGATGAAAAACAAACTGGACGAGCTGATGGACAGGCTGGACAATCCTTTGTTCAGCAATATCAATGAGCAAGAGTTGGACAAGCTGGCAAACAGGTATGAGGAGGATGAATGAAAAATGTTCTGGCTGAACTTGAACAGCGTGTTTTTGATATGGTAAAAACAGACAAGGAAACTGGCGAACACGCTGATGCGACTATTTTGGATTATGTTCGCTGGGCAATCGAGGAAATGGAAAGTAACCAATGAAAGATAAAATACAAGAAGCAATAAGAAACAAAACACGGGAATTGGTGATTGAAGAAGTGGCAAGGATTGCCCTTGAGGACAGAGATTATCGCCATCATCTTTCCCACGAACTTTCAATAACTGAAGAACAAATGGAGGACGCATACCAACATCTTTGTCAGTTGGTGCGGGATGAAGGAGGCGAACCGGAATGATTATTTTCTTTACATTTAACAAATAATTGTTCAACATACAACCATGAACAACAACGAACGATACAAAGGTTACGAGATAGTTTTGGAACAGGACAACGATCCAATGAATCCAAGGGAGGATGACAACCTTGGAACCATGCTTTGCATGCACCGCAACTATTCTCTTGGTGATGATCCTAAAGCTGGCAGGGAGGAGATAAGCGATCATCTGGAAGGACGCAAAAAGGACATTGCCATCTCGCTTCCGCTTTACCTATACGATCATAGCGGAATTACCATAAGCACAAGTCCGTTCAGTTGTCCGTGGGACAGCGGAATTGTTGGCACAATTTTCGTCAACAAGGAAAAGGTGCGGAAGTGGTATGGAATAAAACGCATAACCAAAGCGGTTGAACAAAAGGTGGTGGAAAGTCTCAAGAGCGAAGTGAAGGTGTATGACGATTATCTTACAGGAAATGTGTATTGCATGTTTATAAAAAAGGATGATGAAATACTGGAAAGCATGGGTGGATGGTGGGGAGATTCTGGATTGAAAGATGCAATCGCTGAAGCCAAAAGCACCATTGATTGCTGGGAGCAGAAGCAAAGTCCCAACAGGTTGGAACTGGAACTGAAGAAATGAAACTGGACATTAACAAACTACACGGATTGTTGAGCGAAGCATACCAAGAAAACTTGGACGAGAACGGAACTCCCAACAACGATACGATCAGTGGCAAGCTGGGTGAAGCAATGGATTTGCTTGAGAAGGTGATGTGATCAAATGAGTTTTGTGATTGTCAAAGGAGACAGGATTCCCACCGATGAGGTGGAGTTTCTGAACATTGAGGAAGACTGGGAAGGGGCGGATGTGATGACCTTCAACTATAATGGAGAAACATTCAAGAGCAGGGTATACGGCAAATAATAGTCTCATTGAAAAAATAAAAAAACTTGTCTATTAGACAAACCTTGCCCAAGGTCAAACCATCCCCCAACACGCTTTTAGATATGAAAAAGAAAAAGTGGAAGCCTGATCCATACTATGTGATGTCCCCTTTGAAAGATTATCGAGGCAGATATGTGAAGCAGGAGGTGGTATTTCGGGGTGAATTTATTGATTTGCAAAAAGTGGAATTGCATTATCCCAAGGGCGAGGACAGATATGGCAACACAAGGTGGGCGTGCAAGTATAATGGCGTGTGGTTCAAGAGCGTCATATATCCCACCATCTGAACTGCGGGACTAGGATTCGAACCTAGAAAGGGTGATCCAAAGTCACCAGTGTTACCATTACACCATCCCGCAATTAAACGCAGGATAACAGGAATAACTTAACAATACAATATTCTATTTGTATTCGTTTCTGCAAGATGCGAAAAGAAAGTGCTAGGGATTCCAGCTCGATATATCGAGACTGGCTATTCAGCCACAGCTTATAGTGTCTGCCTAGCATTCCTCTTTTTTATCAAAATCTCGTTTGCTTGTCAAATGTTTTTTTTTAAAAAAAAAATAGCAATCACCAGGTCACACTCCTGGGCATTAGCTTGGCTAATATGAGGTATAAGAAAGTAATATCCCCAAAGAGATATGCCCCAATTATTTTAAAAATAGTTCTCGACAAGTGAGGTAAACTTTGTTTATATGGATTCGTGAAGATTGGAATAGGCAATGTACGCCATGTGATCTCCTCTCGGAGATTAGGTGGATATTGTTTCCAAAATTCGCAAAGGAGTTAACTATGGCACATGATCTGTACATACGAAAAGACGGCACTGCTTCGATGATTTCGGGGCGGGGCATCACCCCTTGGCATCGCCTTGGCAAAGTGGTGGAAGGAGCGGTCACGGCACTACAGGCGTTGGTGGATGGCGGGCTCGACTTCATCGTGGAGAAGATGCCCGTGTTTGCCCGAGTGGGCGAAAAGATGGTGCGCGTGCCCAACAGCTACAGCACCGTCCGAACCGACACTGGTGAACCCTTGGGAATCGTGGGCGAGCGGTATCAAATCTGTCAGAACCGCCATGCCCTCGACTTCTTTGACAAACTGGTGGAGGGTGGTCAGGCAGTGTACGAAACTGCTGGCGTACTTGGGCGGGGCGAGCGTGTTTGGCTCCTTGCCCGTTTGGACGAGTTGGGTTACACGATTGGTCAGGGCGATAAGGTTGAAACCTACCTTGCCTTGTTTAACAGCCATGATGGTAAAAGTCATCTGATGGTCAAAGGCGTGAACACAAGGGTGGTATGTGCCAACACTTGGGCCATGGCCATGAGTGAACAGAACGCCAGTCGCGACTACAAAATCCGCCACTCGGGAAATGTGGAGGGTAAACTGGACGCGGTGGCCGAGGTGATCGCCCAAGCCCGACTCAACGCTCAGACCATGGAACGCATCTTCAGTCGTTTCCTTACCCACAAGGTCAACGAACTGGACAGCACCACCTACTTTGAGCATGTTCTCGGCATTCAAAATACCCTCAAAGAAGATCGTTCCACTCGGGCAAACAACGAGCTGGACGAACTGCGCGGTCTATCCCTTCGGGGCGTGGGCATCGACAGCAGTAACAGGGGCACACTATGGGCATGCTACAATGCCGTGACAGAGTACACCACTCATCACCGCACCATCAAAGGCGAGAAGGATGATCCCACCATTCGGCTCACCAGCATCATCGAAGGGCGGGACGCTGAACTGAACAAGCGTGCCCTCGAGATCGGGCAAATGATGTTGAGCTAAACTGGCCAACACAATAGAGGAGGGGGAGGGTAAAACCTCCCCCTCTTTTTTTTAATATATAAAGTCTTTAATAATGGGTATCGTGTTTAGGTAGGGTGATTGTATTAAAACAGGGCCATCCTCGTTTCTAGGGGCATATAAAGAACAAGGAGGGGCATTCTAAACGATGGTGCTTTTATAAAGGGGGGGTCAGTTTCTAGGGGGTGGGTATTAGAATTGCTAATGTAAAAAAGTAGTTTTTCTAATCGACCCAGGGGGCATGCCCACATTTTTTTAAAAAATTTTTTTATATTTTTTTATTTATTTTTTTCAAAATAAACGTATCTTGACCCTGGGTATCGCTTTTGAGGGGTTCATAACCATTCTGGGTTGCAAAACGCCGCAATAATTTGGCATACACATCTCCTCGGCTGCCGCTTTCTTTTTCATCTCCTCCTACTTTTTTCAGTGCATGAAATGTTATGGTGATTGGGTTGTGTTTGTTTGCAATTTCTTTTATGAAATAAATGGCATTGTTCAACACTTCAGCTGCATTACTTTCGCCTGTCAGTTCAGTTGTTCCTTCATCCATCCAAAAGTTGATCAATGCATCCCGGTTGGTTTCATCCCCGGTCAGTTTGGCATGATAGGTATAGGTGTGATCTCCTGTTTTTCCTCTTATTTTTTTAACAAAAAACACATTGGTTTGGTCCTGTTCATCTTGTTGTGACCATTCACCATCCTTTTGTTCTATTTTGCCAAAAAGTTCCAACAGTTGTTCAAAACGCATATTTGTATTTAATTTTTATGATATCCTCGAAACAATGTTTCGGGTCGCACAATGCAAGGAACAAAGCGTATTTTGTAAACATTTTCTCCCTCCTCCTCCATTCTTATTTTGCTTAATCCCACATACTTTTCACAGGGCATCATTTTCAGTTGTTCCAGTTCAAAAATGGTCATTTGTTCATGAATCAAATATTTGGTTTGCAACTCTTTTTGATCAGGCTGTTTAACGGGTTGTTGAAACTGATCCAATATGTTTTGCATTGTGATCTGCTCTTTTTCCACCCGGGGCGGAAATGTTATAAACCAAATATCCTGCAAAAATTTTGAAAACTTTTTAACAGGCTGATAAAGCACATGCCACATATGAATCCTATTATAATTAACATCAATCCCAGACTGCAATCGTTAACAAACGTTTTCAAGGCAAGATGAAAAAATGATTTTATTTTAATTTTCCACTCATCCATACGATAACACCTCCCAAAATGTTCAGGGTCAGGCCCAGAAGGGTAGGGGATAGAACGGCCCACCAGCTCCAATCCACAGTGTTTGTTAATTTTAAAATAATGAACACCAAGGTCAGCAGATTCAGGTTTTTCATTTTTTTCCTTCCTTTTTCTTTCTGAATGGCCAGTATTTCTCATCAATGTTGTGATTTTTCAGCATTTTTATGGAATCCTCTAATATTTTTTTATCTTTCAATATGGCTTTCACCAAAGGCTCTGGAAGAGGTATGGGTTTCACAGATTCACTGGATGGTGGGGCGAAGGTATTTTTACCTATCCATTTTCTGATCTGTGTTTCCAATATATAATATACTTCCCGGGGATTTTTGCTCAGAACCTGCAAGGCTCGTTCAGGAATCGGTTTGTTTTGGTTCATGAAATTTCTGGCCACGGCTGCCACCAGGAAAGGATTTTTATAAATCTGTTCCTCTGCTTTTTTCGGCACAGGCAGATCATTGCTCATATAGCTGCGCCACACCACAAACGGATAACGCATCACCATGTGCTGGTGCAAATAATCCGGTATCTGCATTTTCTCATCCACCATTTTTTCAAATATCTGGATCAGTTTTTTGCCATATTCTCCTCCAGAACCTCCTTCATTTTGTTGCACCATTTTTCTTAAAAGTATCTCGGGCGGACGCATTCCTTTGTCCAGATAATTGTTCACGGTGATCAACAATTGATTTTCGTCTTGGCTGATTATTTCCAACAATTTTGGAAGATATTTTTCTTTGTTGAATTGCTGTTGCTTTTCCTCGTTTTCCTCGTTTTTTTGCAACAATCCCATCAAATATTTTACCAGGAAAGGATTCTGCAATGTTTGCACATAATCCTGGAATTGTTTCAGATATTCATCATTTCGTTTCAGGCTGCGAATGATAATGGGGGGAAATGGATTTGTTTTCCAGCTCATCAGGCTTTGACCGTAATAGTACGTGAGATTTTTTGCAAATTTAAATGCAATGGGTGTGTGGGACGCCACACTGTTCATGATCATGTCTGGAATTTTTTCAAACGGATTCAGGTGATGATAGCTTTCCATATAAGCTCCGGCCAGTTTTAAACTCAGTTCATTATCATCAGAAATTGAAATTATCAGTTCCCGGGGCGGATCCAAGCGGTCCATCACATATGCCCGGGCCAGCATTGTGCTTTGAGTGGGACTTTCTGATACTGTTTTGATGAGTATTTCCGGCACAGGTTGTTTTTTATGCAAAAAATTAATGGCCAGTTCCCTGCTTCGGGTCGTGTCCATGCTGACCACCTGAAGCAATCGATCCATCATTTCCTGTTTTTGTTCTGATAAGTAATTTTTAAAGCTTGTTTTCACAATTATTTTATAATAAATATATTTATGCCTTTTGACAACAACACCCATCTCATATTTGAAAAATATCGGATGATAAATGAAGACATTGAAAAGAAACTGCCGTTTCTGGTCAAAAGTGTTCCGGACAACATAAGCGGTATTTTTAGCACAAAAGAAAAGGATGAAAAGAGGAAACTGCAGGAAAAAGAAGTGTTTGTGAAAAAAGTTGCACAGGAATATGATCCCAGCAATGAAAAAAACTATACCGGCTGGATATTGAAAATGATGGTCAATGGCAGCATCCGGGGCGAGGAAGACAAACAAAAAACAATGGAAACATTGCAGGATTTCATCCAGGCCAAATTGAGAAAAAAACTGCAGGGAAATGAGGCAGACATCAATTCATACAAAAGTCTGGGCAGTCTGGCCCAGATCATGACGGAAAAACTGGGCAAGGTGGTGACCAAACGCGAACAAGAAAAAAAGATGTCTGAAAAAGGATTTCAGTTGCTGGGTAAAAGCAACAATCTTTCGCTTTTCAGCATATCCACACCTGAAGCCGCCAACAAGCATCTGCAACAAACCGGATGGTGTGTGAAAGATCCCCAATGGTGGAAAAGCTATATTGAACGGCACAAAACCGAAAGCTATTACATGATTTATGATGAAAATGAGGATGTGGTGGAAAAAGAGGAAAGCGGCAAAAAAAAGATCTATGACAAACGCAAACATCGTTTGATTAATTTTGCCAGCAATGAATACAAGAATGTTTTTGATGATGAGGTGAATCCCACCGTGGCCGAGGCACAGTTCGTCATGCAACATGACGATTTCATCCAAAAACAAGAATCGGAAAATCTGGGCGAACTTTACCTTAAACTTTTATACATGAGCGGTAAAAAAATCAGTGATGAAATTGTTGAAAAAATGATAGAAAAAAAAGATCCCTTGCTTGCCAGCTTGATAGTCAAATATTCAGATACAAAAAAAGCTTAAACTTTTTTATCCAGCCAGCTATTGGCTTCCACCAGACTGCCACAGGTGCGCAAAAGTTTTTTTACTGTTTTTTTACGGGGAATGACCATACCCTCTTCCAACAGAACCACTTCCTTGCATTCATACACACCCCATAATTGAAGCAGATTTCCATATTCGTCGCGGATCTGATCCACCACCTTATTCAATGACGACTCCTTCGCTATCATAGTCTTCTGTATTTAATTCGTGCGGTCCGTTTTTCCATTCAGGATTTTGGTTTTTTTTAACACGAGTCAAATAGGTTCTTTGCAAATTCCAGGCACCTTCCACCCCGCCCAAAAAAACAGGAAAACTTTCATCGTAGCGACTTAAAATTTCTTTTAATTCTTTTATCGTCATAAAAATATTTTATATGTTGTTGATGATATGTCAACTGTGTTATTTACTTTTTTTCGAGGGAAAAAACATTTTTTCATTGCATAAACGTAAATAAAAATGTATCGGAAAAAAACAAATCAAAAGAAAAAAATTGATTTGCAGAATTGTATGATACAACTAAATGACTACGCCCATGACAAAACAAATTTTGGTTAAGAAACGGAACGGAAAAAGCGAAAAGTTTGATATAAGCAAAATCAGCCGGGTGATTGAATGGGCCATCAACGGATACACAGGTGTCAATGCCAACGATATTGAAATCAATGCCAACATCAGTTTGCACGAGGGTATCAGCACCCGGGAAATTCACAAATTGATCATTGAAAGTGCAGCCAACCTGATCAGCGTGGAAAATCCCAACTATCAATATGTGGCAGGTCGTTTGCTCAACTATCAATTGCGAAAAGAAGTTTGGGGAGGAAAACATCCGCCCCGACTAAAGGATTTTCTGCATGTGGGTATAAAAAAGAAAATTTATGATCCTGTTCTTTTGGAAAAATATACCGAAGATGAAATCAACAAGATTGGCGAGGATATTGATCATGACCGCGATTATCTTTTCACTTATGCAGGAATCAAACAGCTTTGTGACAAATATCTGATCCGGGATCGGGTCAGCAGTATCATTCATGAAACTCCCCAATTTGCATATATGCTGATCAGCATGACCGCGTTCATGAACTATCCGGAGGAAAATCGTCTGGATTATGTGCGCAAATTTTACAACAGCATCAGCAAACACAAAATCAATCTCCCCACTCCAGTCATGGCTGGTGTTCGAACCACCAGTCGCAATTATGCCAGCTGTTGTTTGATCGGTGTGGATGACACAAGGGAAAGCATCACCAGCAGTGCCACGGCTGTGAGCATGGCCACCGCCAACCGTTGCGGTATCGGTATTGATGTGAGCCGAATTCGGGCCGTGGGTAGTCCGGTGAAAAACGGAGAAGTGGTGCATACCGGTTTGATTCCTTTCCTAAAAATCTATGAAGCCAGCGTCAAAGCATGGCAGCAAAACGGTCTGCGGGGCGGAAGCGCCACCTGTAACCTGCAATGGTGGCATTATGAAATCGAGGACATTGTGGTATTGAAAAACAATGCTGGTACCGATGACAACCGGGTGCGCAAGTTGGATTATACCGTGGGCATGAGCAAAATGTTTTATGAGCGGGTTCAAAAGAATGAAGATGTGACGCTTTTCAGCCCGCATGAAGTTCCGGAGCTTTACCAGGCATGGGGAACACCTCAGTTCGACAAGGTGTACCGGGAATGTGAAAACCGTCGTTTGAAATTCAAAAAGAGGATCAATGCCCGAAAGCTTTTCAGCACTATCATCAAGGAACGGGTGGAAACGGGACGTATCTATATCCTGAATGTGGACAGTGCCAACGAACACGGAGCATGGCTGGACAAGGTAACCATGAGCAATCTTTGCACCGAGGTCATTCATCCCACTATTCCTATGCGGGATTATCACGATTCTGATGCTGAAATTGGCATGTGCATACTCAGTGCAATCAACATGCTGGAAATCAAAAGCTGGAGCGATTTGGAAAAAACCTGTGATCTGACCGTGCGTTTCCTGGATGAGATTATTGATCTGCAGGACTATTTCAATCCGGCTGCCAAGAATTTTGCCAGCAAACGGCGCAGTCTGGGTGTGGGTATCACCAATCTGGCTGCGTTTTTGGCCAAAAACGAGGTGCAATATGATGATGACAAAGCCCTGACATTACTGGATGAATGGATGGAACATTTTCAATTTTACCTGCTCAATGCCAGTTTGCAGTTATCCAAAGAAAAAGGCAGGTGTGAAAAATTCAGCCATACCAAATATAGCCAAGGAGTTTTGCCTATTGACACGTTCAAGGACAGCGTCAAGAATCTGACTCGCCGCAAATTCGCATGTGATTGGGAAAATTTGCGAAAAGAAATCAAAGAGCATGGTCTAAGACACAGCACACTCAGCAGCTGCATGCCCTGTGAAAGCAGCAGCGTGATTCAATCCAGCACCAACGGGGTGGAACCTATCCGGTCGCTCATCACTTATAAAATGAGCAAAATGGGAAAACTTCCGGTATTGGTTCCCGGCATAGGAAAATTTGAAAAAAATTATCAGTTTGCATATGACATGCGAAACAATAAAGGATTGATCAATATCAACGCCATTATTCAAAAATATCTGGACATGGCTATCAGCACCAATGTTTATTACAATTACAGCCATTATGAAAACCATGTTCTTCCAGATGCACTGGTTATGAAGGAACTTATGTATGCTTATAGCATGGGTCTTATCAGCTTATATTATAATAATACGGATGACGGTGATAAAGAACAGTTGATGACTCAGAAAGAAGACCGGGATTGCAGTAGCGGTGCTTGCAAATTGTAACCGTTCTGTTATAAATAAAATCCCATGAAAAGCGTGTTGAATTTGAAAAATGTTGATCATACCAAGCAACCTTTGTTTCTTGGCGAGGATTTGAATTTGCAACGCTATGACAAGTTCAAATATCCTGTATTTTTTGAATTATTTAAAAAGCAAAATGAAAACTTTTGGTGGCCCCATGAAATCACACTGGCCAAAGACCGGGCTGATTATAAGGATTTGACTGATACCGAACGTTTTGTTTTTGACAGCAATCTGCGTTTCCAGACACTTGGTGACAGCATGCTTTCCCGAAGCATACATTCGCTCAAGGAATATGTGAGCAATCCTGAACTGGAAATATGCATGAACACCTGGGCTCAATTTGAGGGAATACACAGTTACAGCTACAGCTATCTTTTGAATAATGTGTATCCGGACGCCACCAAATTTTTTGACAGCATCATGGAGGACAAAGAAATATTGGGCAGGGCCGAACTGATTCGCAGCAATTATGACAAAATATTGGGTGACGAAGACAAAAAAGATCCCAAGCAAAAAATATTTGATTGTATTCTTTCAGTGAATGTGATGGAGGGATTGGTGTTTTATGTCAGCTTTGCCTGTAGTTTTTATTTTGGTTACCGGGGCAAAATGGAAGGAAATGCAAAAATTATAAAATTTATTCAACGGGACGAGGCATTGCATTTCAGCACCACCCAGAATCTTATCAAAATACTTCGGGACGAGGACAAGGAAGGTTTCACATCAATTGTGAAAAAGAATGAGGATAAAATTTACGAAATATACAAACAAGCAACAGAGAATGAAACGGAATGGGCCAAATATTTGTTCAGCAAAGGCAATCTTTTGGGATTGAATGAAGAGGTTATGACAGGTTACAGCAAATGGCTTTGTGATAACCGACTTCGTTCATTAGGTTATAAGAAAATATATAATCAAAAAGACAATCCCATATCAGGTTGGTTAGACAGCTATATGGACAGTAGCAAAGTGCAAGTTGCTCCCCAGGAAACTGAAATTTCAGCATATAAAATCGGGGCTCGCAATACCGAGGTTCGAGACGACGATTTTGCCGATATTGAATTATAATATAAAATTATTTTAACAACCGCTTGCTGTCGATAATAAAGTCTAAAAAAAGATCATATATTTTGTTTAGGCAATAATTCCCCTTGATGCTGCTTTTGGCATCCTTGTCCACATCTTCTATGGTTGCACTAAATGCATTACTGTATTTTTGTATAAACTCTTTATATTTGTCGTCTTTTTTTTCAAAAATTTTCATGCTCATTTTTCGTTCAGATTTTCCCGCATTTCCCTGAATATGGTTTGATATTTTAGGATAGTTTCCTGACCATTCCCATAGCTTTCTTTGTCTTCCTCGGTTTTCAAGGAATTCAAATTGGGTTGAGCGTCCATCAGATGATCCAGATGTGCTTCCAGTATCATCAGCACACCAAAATCCATGGTATCGTATTCAATAGTCTTCTTGAGTTTCTTCATGTTCTTTTTTCCATCCCAGGGCTACGCTCACATTGGGAAAAAACGGAATTAAAATTTCTTTGGCCCTTTCAGCCACATAACGATGTTCTTTTTGTGTTTCTGGGCTGGATCGTAAATTTACATAATGAATCCAGCTTCTTAAGCTTCCTTTCATGTAAAGCGTGGTTTGGGTGCTCAAAGGCAAAACCATGCGGGCAACCTCTTTGGCTATTCCGTTTCGTAACAATATTTCATAACAATGTTCGGCTGATTTGGTGGTTTCTCGTATCAGATTAACCAGCAAGCTGTGTTGCTGGCTGGTAACAGGTATTGGTTCCTCCCCAACTTGACGGTTTTTATCACCCTGAAGACGCAGTTCGATAGGTTCATAATCATTGACCGTAGAATAACGTTGACTAAATTCCTGAAAATTAAAGCTGCGATGACGCAAAATCTGTGCAGCAATTGCTCTGCTGGTTTTAATTTCAAATGTCATATCCACCATTTCAAACGGACTCCAATGTTTGTGATCAATCAGATATTTGATCAGACGGGATGCTGTCTTTTTATTCATCTGATTTTCCGGATTGCTAACCCGGGCAATATAAACGATCAAGTCTTCTGCAGAGAAATTTTCCCTTATCAGAGGAGTGCTTTCTGGTTTGGTAATGCTGATAAGACGCACCATGCTCATAGAACCTTATTTTAAAATAAAGATGTGAAAATCAACTATTTTTATTTTAAGCTATTTTATAAATAATAATATGCTTAGTAACGAAATAGATCTTATTTTGGAAAAATATAAAATGGTTGCTTCTCCTGACGAGGATGCAATTGATGTGAAAAAAAGCGATCTGAACAAAGATGGTAAACTGAGCAAATATGAAGTTGCCCGGGGCAAGGCAATTGATAAAGCACGGGGCGGAGACGGAAAACTTCCTCAAGTTGCAAAAAAAGAAGAATCTGAAGAAATTAAAGCTGAAAAAATGCCGGATTTATTGTCAAAACCCAAAAAGAAATTGGATAGTTTTGAAAAATATAAATTGAGCCAAGCCAAACGTTATTTGAAAAATATCAAAGCTTTTAACAAAATAATGAGTCATATGAGCGGAATTAATGAAAAAGAAGCCCGCAAAGTTGTAAAAAAATTGGGTAGTTGAAAAAACCACCGTTTGGATAAATCATATAATGAATAAACTAATCACCCTCGTATCGGCGTTGATGCTTGCAGCCACCCTGTCTTTTGCAGACACAGGCACAACCGATTCGGATGAAGTTACAGCAGAAGGCGCTTTCTTGGCCACAGCCGATCTTTTGGTTGTGCGTCCTTTGGGCGTTGCCGCCACCATTGGTGGATTTGGCATTTTTGCAGTTGCTTCTCCGTTTGCGGCCATGGCTGATGCCATCGATCCCGTTTACGACACATTGGTTGCCAACCCCGGGAATTACACATTCAAGCGGGATCTTGGTGACTTTGAAAACAAGTAATATTGTTTAAAAGAAATACCCCGGATGGCAACAAAACCATCCGGGGTATTTTTTATACTGGGACTATAACAAACGTTTGCTGATTCGCTTTCTTTTATTCTTTCTTTTCAGTTCTTTTTTACCAATCTCAACATAATTTTCCAGTGCTTTTACTGCACCTATTTCAAAATACTGATCATCGGTAATCACCTGTCGGCCATAATCAACAATCATTTTTTTCTCCTCGGATGTAACTTCATCTAGATCCATGCTATACATGGTTATTTTTTTGATTTTACCCACTTTCATTTGCTTTCCTCCAAAGTTTTCATTTTGTTTTTTGCTGCATCTAAAGTTTGACATGTCCATCCTAAAATACCCCATTGATTGTCGCCCGGATAAACTTCCGCCGGTTCTATACGGGTTCCTGCTATCTCATAACCATTGTGACTTTTAATTACGATCACCTCAAAGGTCTGACTTTTGCTTTCAATATGGGTTTGTGTATAAATCGCCAGATTGCCTTTGCGAATCACCTGATCATATTGAAATTTTTTTCTAGAGAAGCTTTTTTCCAATTGTTTCATTTGGTTATTTTATATTGAAAATTTATAAATCAACATTAAATAAAAAATCATGCAGGAGGGTGACAAAGTTTATTGTAAAGAATTAAAAAATTTGTGGGATAGTTACAGTGGAAAGATTTTGGAAGATTTGGGAGATATGGTGATTGTTGATTGTTGATATTAAAGGATGCAGAACTTATATGAAAAAGGATCAACTAACAAAAAATTTGGACGAATTATTTCAAATAACTTCTGATTAGATTTTTGTTTTTATTTAAAAAGCTGGCATCTTGTGGATATAGTTTACTAATTGCTTTTTCAAAAGAAAAGAATTTGGCTTGAGGATTGCGACGATCCAAAGGTTGTAGTTTTTGATTTTCCACCTTAAACAGGTACATGAAAACAATTCGTTTTTTACCTTTTCTTGTGGGTCGGTAATATTGACCCAAACTTCTTAAAGGATAAAGAGATCGAATACCAGTTTCTTCGCGTATTTCTCTTATGGCAGCGTCCAGTGGAGATTCACCTTCATCAATCCCCCCTTTGGGCATGCTCCAACTTCCGTCTATTTCCTGAACAAGAACTATATTGCCTTCTTGGTCAAAAAGCACACCTCCGGCTGAACGGCGTTTAGCAATTTTGGATATTTCCGAAAAACTCGGAAACTTCATTTATTTTTTGCTTTTTTTGCTTTTCTTTTTGCCTGACTTTTTGGTTGCCTTTTTTACAGGAACAACTTCCTCAACAAAGTCATCAAACTTTTCTTTGCTGGGAATCAGGTTCAGAACGGCATTTTTGGCATCTTCCAGTTTCCACTGAACCGTCCAGCGGACTGTGTCCAAAAAATTGCCAATATCTTCTAGTATTTTCATAATATATATTTACTTTTTATCTATCTTTTGCAATATTTCTCTTGCAACATCCTTTTTATTAAGCTTTTGTGAAACAAAATCATCAAAATCTGTTTTTTCTGCCTGTATTTGGTTTTCAGTCAGTCTTGGAAACAATTCTTCCAATTTCACGTAATAAGAGGGATTTTCCAAAACATTAAAAAAGGTGGTGTCGTCACTGTCATCATACATGCTGAAAACAGCATCAATTGAAAAAACCACACTCATTTTCCCTTTTTGCTTTTCGAAAGTCACACCGTGTTTTTGCAATTCATATGCAATCGATTCTTTTTTATATTCAGGAGCAATAGTTCGCAGGTGTTTGCTCAGAATCTTGTCACAAATATTATAAAATTCTTGGCTTTCCTCTGGTGTTTCGCCCACATCATCATACACCCGGCGAATGTTTCGGATTTGATCTGGTGTGAAAATACCAGATTCCGGACTGAGCACATACGGAACCATGTTTCCCTCTGGATCCTCATCAAACAATGAAATCAACGGATTCATGGCTGTTTTGGAAATTTGGCTCAAGATATTTTCTGAATAATCATTTCCATACAAATTTTCTAAAAATTCATCCCGTTCTGTTTTGGCAAATGTTATTTTAAGACCATCCCCCATGTATTCTGCCCCGTTTTCATAAGAATCTGATAAAAGTTTTAGTCCCCTATTCAATTTTTCGATATCCACCTGACCTTCACTTACCATAACCGTGATGTTTCTTACACTGACATTTTGAAAAAACTGATCGGGTTCTTTTTCCAAAACGCTTAATCCACCTGTAACCAGTTCGGCTTTTCTCAAATTTTCCTGTTTAGGATCTGTTTTTTTGTAATCGTCCAATATTACATTTGCCACGATGGGGTGTTGGCTGAAAAAGTCGAAAACGTTGATGGGTCGATTGTCACTGTTCATGTATTGCGAACTGGGAAAATGAAACTGAAATTTTGTCAATTCTGGTTTGGTTTTCAAATGCACAATATAAAGAGGACCTTGTTTGCTGTAATATTCATATTGATTGTTTTCGTTATTTCGAGTAGCTGTACACCACCGGGTATTGTTGCCCAATGTCTGGGATGCATACATGCTTAAAGGAACTCCCACAAAATATTGACTGTTGTCCAAAAGTGTTCGCACTTTACTTTTGTCCCGAATTCCTTCCTCCTCATATTTGGGAACAAATTTTTTAACAATATAATAAAGAGTTTTAAAATCCTTGATTTGGTTAATATCCCGCACATTCATTTGGTTGAGCGTGACTTTGGTTTTGTTTTTGTCGTAAATTTTCAAATCACCATTCAACAGACTCAGATCCTCGTTCAGAAAACGACGCAAATCCTGAATGGTTTTGCCCGCTCCTTCGCCTTTTTCATCAAACATTTTCAGGAATGTTTTTAGTATCCATTCGCTGTATTGACCGGCATATCCAGCTCCTTTTTCCATGTCCACTTTGCTGTAAGGATCAGCACTAATCAGATTGTCTATGGTTTCATTCAAAAAATCATTATAGTTTTTGAATTTTGCATTCTGTTCTGTTTTGTCTTTGAAAGCGTTATAATCGCTGGGCAAGCTGCTTTCTTCTGGCCAAATATGCAACAGTTTGCTGTAAAACAATGGCAGATATTTGCCCTTCAAAAACTCAAGACGGTCCACATTTTCCCGCAAAACATTTCTTTCGTAGCTTTCCTTTATATTTTGCAAATCTGCTCTCATGCTCATGATTATTTATGAAAAAAATGTTTTGTCAACATCAAAGGCTGGGTTGCATGCCCCCTGTGGCAGCAGGTAAAAAGGCTGTTTTGGGCATGGTGCTGCTGTCCTGCAGTTTGTTTATGATGAATTGGCGAAAAGTTCCGATTTTGCGTCTCTTTTTTGACTTTTTCACACTTGTATTTATAATATCTAAATACACTTATGAAAGAAGAATTGCCCTATCAACCATACTCGCGCAGCAATTCCAGCTATAGCCCTTTCAATTGTTTCTTTTATTACACGCACAAGTTTGGAAAACAGCCCAATGTGTTTAAATTAACCAATCTTTTTATCAGTGAAAATATCATAACCAAACTGGAAAGTCTTCGGGCAGAAAAGATTTTTGACAATAAAACGGATTATCGCAGCAAAAAAGGCGATAAACGCAATGTGTTTATTACTCAAATCAGTTATATGCTGGACGATGCGCTGATACTGTTAAACAGAATGAACGAAGATGATGAAGGTATTTTCGGACCGGGAGAAAATCTTGATGAAAAAATGGAAAGCAAAAGCTTTTTTGTGCAGATATTATATACAAATCCAGACACACTGGAAAAAATCCGGAGTCTTTTTGAATATGTTGAACCAAGTAAAAAGGGCAACGTATTTCTGATTTGCCAGGACAGTATTGAAGGAACATATCTTAAAAAATTTGATATTAAACTTCCTCATAAAGATATTGATGTGGAACTGAATTATGGCAAAGAATTTGCAAAGAAATACGACAAGATTTTGGAGAAACTAAAAGATACCCAAAAAAGCGGTCTTGTTCTTTTTTCAGGCGTTCCAGGCAGCGGCAAAACCACTATTGTGAAAAATCTGGCCATGCAGATTGACAAAAAAATCATATTTGTACCACCCGGAACTGTGGACATCATCACCAGTCCCAGTTTTCTCAATTTTATGCTGGAACATCGCAACAGCATATTGCTGATTGAAGATGCTGAAAAGGTGATACGAAGCAGGGAGGGAGAAGGGGGTAATCCAGAAGGTGTCAGCAATATACTGAATCTTACTGATGGGTTTCTGGGAGATTGTCTGAATCTTTTCATTATTGCAACTTTTAACACGCCCCGTGAAAAAATAGACAAAGCTCTTGTAAGGAAAGGACGGCTTGTGGCTGAACATCATTTTGAAGAACTAACCTCTGAACAGGCTAACATTATTTTGAAAAAAATAGGCAGCAAGCGAGTGGCAGAAAAGGGCATGACTCTTGCAGAAATATATAATGAAGAAGGCGGTATGGAGGAAAAAGAAAAAGAAAGTGAAAAGAAAAGGATTGGTTTCTCTTCAAAATAACCCCTCGTTTTGTGTAAATATTAGTTAATGGCACTCCGTAATTTTACACAATTTACTCCTCAGACTGTTCTTAGCGCCACTGATTTTGTGGTCGGCTATCGTGATCTGGATGAAATTCGCACCAGTCTAGACAATTTGGCTGTTGCATTGAGTGGTCTTTTGGTAAAAAAAGGATTCACACCTGGAAACAGTTTGGGTAGTGTAGTTCGTGTCGGCTATCGTTATACCATAGCTTCTGGAAACAATCTGAATGCTGTCAGTGGAACTGATGATTATGGTTCCAATTTGATTTATGTTCCGGGCCAGATTGAGGTATATCGCAACGGATCACACCTTGTGGAAAGTTTGGATTTCCAGGCCACCAACGGTACACAAATCCGAAATCTGAGCACACTGAATTTGGGCGATGTGGTAGAAGTTTCATGTTTGAGTGGTATTGTTGCAACCGTTACAACCAATGTTTCTGTTGGAGGAAATGCGTTTTATGCCAATTACAGATATACCGTGGCAACAGGAAACACAATTGTTCCTGGTGTCACGCTCATTTCAGGTTCGGATGATTATAATGCAATTTTAAATTTTGTTGCACCAAATCTTGAAGTTTATCTGAACGGATCTCATCTGGTTCGCGATTATGATTATGGTCTTTATTCCACCGGCAGTTCACTCACATTGGCTGCTCCGGTTGCCAACGGAGACGTTCTGGATGTGGTGGTGTTGAGCGGTTCCGGTTTGACAGTAGGAACCGGAGTATCTGCATATTCAAACATAACCCGTATTGTGGCCGGAAAAAACATCAGCATATCACCAACCACTGGAACCGGTGTTGTGACAGTTTCCAGCAAAACCAGTCTGGATGACATTCCTGTTCCCGGATGGACTAACGGAGATCACATAACAAAATGGACAACATTACAGTTGTATCTGAGCGCAGTGGCCGAGACAAATACCAGTCCGGCCAGTGCGGTGTTTTTTCAAAACATAACTTCATCTTTGATAAGCAATCAAACACAAAGTGCTTTGTACGGAGGAAGTGTTTTGGCACCAAACGGAAAAATATATTTTCTTCCTAATTATGCAAGCAGTGTCATGATACTAGATCCATTTAGCGAAACATTCACCACTTTTGCTATTCCATATACTGCACAAAACAGACAATATATACGGGGTGTTTTTCATCCGAATGGAAAAATATATTGTGCCCCTGATTATAGTAGCTTTGGTTTGATAATAGATCCAAGCAACAACACTTGCAGCACATTTGGAAATTTTTTTGAAGGTTCCGGTGTAAAAGATATTAACTTTTGGGGGGCAGCAGTGGCTCCTAATGGAAGAATATATCCGGCCAATAACAGAACCACATGGTATCATTTTATTGATCCCAACCTAACCACAAGCACAATTGTGGGAACTTTTGCAGGATTGCCCAAAGTTGTGAACACAGCTGAAGCATTCGCTGTCAATCAGGGATGTGTTCTTGGTACTAACGGAAAAATATATTATATTCCAAGTGACGCCAGTTCTATGTTTAGATTTGTGGATCCTGCAACAAACACACTGGGCAGCATAACAAATCTTACTTTTTCAACAGGATGCTATTGGGAAGATGGTGTTTTGGCCACCAATGGAAAAATATATTGCACAACAAATTTTGGGTCAAATAGATATTTGGCAGTTATTGATCCTGCAACAGATACGGTATCAACATACAATGTAAATCCACAATGGTCAGGTAAAAATGCGTTTATGGCTCCGAATGGAAAATTATATGCCATCAACAATACTCAAAGTGTTTTATGTGTTTTAGATCCGGATTCGCTGAGTTGCACAACATTTTTTTCATCATTTTTTGCAAATGTTGGAGGAAGTCAGATTAGTTTGGGAGGAACACTTGCTCCAAATGGAAAGTATTACACGGCACCTTATTATGGAACAAGTGTCATATCTTTAAACTTTTTAAATAAAAATAATTGGAATATGAATGTTTTGACCAATCCGTTTTTTAACAGATAATATAATCATTTTTAAAATAAATATCCCTGTTTTTCTTGGTGTATTTTGAATAAATAATAAAAGAATGGCACTCAAGAATTTTACACAATTTACTCCATATACGACTCTTAGCGGTACGGATTATTTCGTGGGCTATCGGGATCTGGATGAAATTCGCACTGATTTTGAAAGTCTTACGATTGCTGTCAGCGGTATTTTGCTTCAAAAAGGATTCACTCCTGGAGCCAGTGTGGGTCAGGTTCGTTGGATTCGTTATCGTTATACCATAGCTTCTGGAAACAACTTGAATGCTGTTAGTGGTACAGATGATTATGGTTTGGTTTTAAGCTATTCTCCTGGTCAGATTGAAGTGTTTCGAAACGGAGCACATTTGGTTGAAAGCTTGGATTTTGTTGCAAACAACAACACACAAATCCGAAATCTGAGCACATTAAGCGTGGGGGATATTGTGGAAGTGTTGTCGCTCAGTTCAAGTCCCTTAACAATTTTTAATCCTATCACAGGCTTGATACTCAACACATCTGGAACCTATCGCTACACGGTGGCAGCCGGAAACACGATTGTTCCGGGTGCAACACAAATATCAGGATTGGACGATTTCGGATCCACATTAAATTTTGTATCCCCAAATTTGGATGTTTATTTGAATGGTATGCATCTGGTCCGGGACAGCGATTATACAAATTACAGTAACGGAAATTCATTAACACTGGGATTGCCGGTGGCAGATGGTGACACTGTGGATGTGGTTAGTTTAAGTGCCACCAGTCTTTCCAGGATTGTGGGAATTGATGGTTATAATGGAGTGACAAGAATATTGGCCGGAGACAAAGTGACTATTTCTCCTGATTCAGGAACAGGCATTGTCACGATTTCATCCTATACCAGTCTGGATGACATTCAGGTTCCCACATGGACCGATGGCGGTCATGTGACAGGATGGGCAACCGTGCAGCAATATTTGAGTGCCGTGGCCCGTACCAATGTGAATCCCCTGAGTGTTGCTTATGTTGAATTTTTTGGAAGTTTACCCGGAGGTAATGCCCATTCAGGGGGTGTTTTGGCTCCTAATGGTAAAATTTATTGGGCTCCTCATTTGTCAAGTTTAGGAAGAATTGTGGACCCAAGCAACAATTCAATTGCCACATATGGAACTTTTCCTGTAACCGGAGTAGGCATGTGGACAGGAGCTGTTTTGGCACCAAGTGGAAAAATTTATCTTGTTCCCATGGCTGCAACTTATGGTGTTGTTATAGATCCTTCTAACAATACATTGACATCTTATGGAACGTTTACCGGTGGAGTTGCACATGATGGCGGTGTTTTGGCACCAAACGGAAAAATATATTTTATTCCACACACAACTTCAATCGGGAGATTAGTGGACCCTGCCAATAATACTATCACTACTTATATCGGATTTCCTGTGGTTGCAGGAGGATATATAGGCGGTGTTTTGGCACCAAACGGAAAAATATATTTTTGTCCTTGCAATGCAACTGTTGGTGTGTTGCTGGACCCCACCAACAATACGGTTACAACATATGGAAGTTTTCCGGGAAGCTCTGCTTATGTAAATGGTACTTTGGCACCAAATGGAAATATATATCTTGCTCCTCATAACGCAACAGTGGGCAGATTTATAGACACAACAAACAATACAGTTACAACATATGGAAGTTTTCCGGGAAGCGGTGCTTATAGTGGTGCTGTTTTGGCTTCGAACGGGTGTATATATTTTGGTCCACATAATGCAACAATTGGAAGGAGTGTCGATCCTTATAATAATAATCTTGTTGTTACATATGGAAGTTTTCCGGGAAGCGGCGCTTATAGTGATTCGGGCGTGTTAGCACCAAATGGAAAAATATATTTTGTTCCTTATGGTGCAACTTCCGGGGTAGCGATAAGTATTCTGCCTAATAACATTTTTAATAATAATATTTGTACTAATCCGTTTTTCAATAAATAATAATTTATACAGGATAAATAAATAATAGTATGACAACCTATATTGATTACGGCAGTTATTATGAAACAGGCGATGTGGTGGTTTGCCGCATGAGCAAAAGTCAACCCTATAATCCTTTTGGCGGGGGCGGCCAAACATGGGAACAGTATGTGAATCAACAGGTTGCCGAAGGAAAAGCCGTAGTTTTGCAACTCACACAGGTTCCGGATCGTTTGGCTGCTTATTGGAATGATGTGAAAACCAAGCGGGATGGTCTTCTTGTGGAAAGTGATTGGACACAGCTTCGTGATGTGAGTTTGGGCGACAACACACAGTGGGTGAATTATCGCAAAGATTTGCGCGACATTCCCCAGACTTATGCCAGTGATCCTCGTCTCATTGTTTGGCCTGTCAAACCCAGCTAAAAACCTTTTTTATCTCTAAATATGCACTGGTTTTCTTGGTGCATTTTTAATAAATAATAAAAGAATGGCACTCCGTAATTTTACACAATTTACTCCTCAGACTGTTCTTAGCGCCACTGATTTTATGGTGGGCTACAGGGATTTAGATGAAATACGCACAGATTTGGACAGCATGTCGTTGGGTGTCAGTGCCATACTAATCAGCAAAGGTTTTGTACCAGGTATTGTCACAGGAACAGTAAAAAGGGTTAGTTACATATACAATATAGCTTCTGGCAACAATTTGAATGCTGTCAGCGGTGCAGACAGCAACGGACTGGTTCTTAGTTATACTCCGGGTCAGGTACAGGTGTATCGAAACGGCTCAAATCTTGTGGATTCACAGGATTTTATTGCTGCTAACGGAACTCAAATCCGCAATCTGAGCACATTGAATGTGGGTGATATTGTAGAAGTTGTGTCGTTGAGTAGCGTGGGTGTCACAGTCATCAACACATTAACAGGATTTGTTGGTAATTTGGTTCAACTGAATTATCGTTACACTGTTGCTCCGGGCAACACCATCACTCCAGGCAGCACGGTCATAACAGGAACAGGTGATTTTGGAACCAGTCTTTATTTCAATACTGACAGTTTTCAGGTGTATTTAAACGGCTCGCATTTGGTGCGTGATCTGGATTATAGCAGCTACAATACTGGAACCAGTTTGACATTGGGTATGGCAGTGGCCAATGGCGACACAGTGGAAGTGATCAGTCTCAGCAGCTGTCGTTCCACTCAGTTGTCTGGTGTCAGCGCATTTGCTGGTATAGGAAAACTGCAGAGCGGAAACAGGATAGGGTTGCTTCCAACGGCCGGAACAGGTGTTGTGACCATCTCGGCCCGGACCAGCATCAGCGATTTTCCGGCCAGCGATTGGACAAATGGTAGTCACATTTCACAATGGAGCAATCTGAGCCAATATCTGAGTGCAGTGGTGGAAAGCAATAAACGCATACCGGGAACAGATGCATATGTTCAATATGTTGCCAAACCCGGGTCAGTTTTATATCAAGGGGCAATTTATCACCCAAATGAAAAAATTTATATGCCGGGAGGATCTACATGGATGACTATATTAGATCCTGAAGCAGGAACAGTAACAACTGTTGCGTTCACAGGAGGTCCGTATACCGGTGGAGTTGGATTTGCAGAAAGTATAGTACTTGCTCCCAATGGAAAAATTTATTGTGTTGATAATGGACCAATTTTGGCTTTTGATCCAAGCAACAATACAAGCACCACATTTGGAAATTTTTCAAGCGATTACGAGGGAGGCGTTCTTGCTCCCAACGGAAAAATTTATTTTATACCGGACGGAGTAACAGCGGTTTTACGGGTGGATCCCAGCAACAATACTTGGACCACACTGGGAAACATGTTGATAGGAGGCAATCAAAATTATCAAGCAGGAACTTTGGCACCCAACGGAAAAATATATTTGAGTCCGGCCAACAAATCAACCATTGCCATCATAGACCCGGCAACAGACACAATTACAGAAAAAACATATGCAAATTTGGTAGGTAATCTTTCTTATGGATCCTATGGCGGAAAACTTGGACCGGATGGAAAAATTTATATGTTTTCAAACAGAACAACAGTTTCCCATGCAATTTTGGATCCTGTCAATGAAACAGTCACCACAATCAATGTTTTTCCTCCGGCCAACAACTGGACTGTAAATCAGATTTTACATCCCAACGGTAAATTTTATTCGACACCTTTCCAACAAACTTATGGATTATTGTTTGATCCGGAAACACGCACACACACAACTTTTTTTGCTGTCGCAGGTTTGGCTTCCCTAGCTTATCAAGGAACTGTTAGAACAAAAACAGGAAAAATCGTATTGACACCTTATAATAGTTCAAATTTTGCCATAATAACTGTTAATTCTAATAATGGTTGGGATATAAACGTGGCGACCAATCCGTTTTTCAATAAATTATAAAATGAAAACGCTTTTTCCACATCTTAAAACGGGGGTAAATAACTAATATGCCCACACGAGCACTATCCGGAGCCAGATTGGTACGAGATCTGGGCGTGACTAACGAGTTTTTAAACAATAATCTGGCCACAACAGGCAAGATACAACAGGTTAATAGTGACCGCTTTTTAGGCAAAAACCTTGGTAGCGGAACCGGCAACACAGATCAGGTTCAACCTTGGTATGATGTGCAGGTGCCGGATTGGACAACTGGCCAACACACCGCCCAATGGAGCACCTTGCAATATTATCTGAGCAGCGTGGCCCAGACCAACGATTTGGTTCCGGCCAGTGCATTTTATGTGGAAAAATTTGGTAGTTTTCCGGGTGTAGGAGCTCACGCAACAGCTGTTGTTGCACCAAACGGATTGATTTATATGCCTGCCAGTAATAACAGTGTGGGTAGGATTATAAATCCAAATAACAATACTGTAACAACATATGGTAGTTTTTTTCCTGCAGTTAACGCAGCCATTCATGGCGGGGCTTTGACAACAAATGGATTAATTTATTGCACACCTTATAACCAATCAACCGCGTCCATAACAAATCCATCAAACAATACAACCACCACGTTTGGATCTTTTCCGGGTGCAGCAAGCGGTTGGGGTGCCGGAACAATTTTGGCTCCAAATGGAAAAGTATATATGATTCCGTTTAATGGAACTGTTTTTGCAGTTGTGGATCCTCTCGCCAACAATCCTACCAGTGTGCAATTTTTTGGTTCCGTTCCTTCTGGTTCGGTAAGGTCAGGTGTGCTAGCTCCGAACGGAAAAATTTATTGTGGATCCAGTTCTATAACGTTTGGATTTATTGTTGATCCCAACACAAACACATTATCATCTTACGGACCGATTCCAAATCAGATATATCAAGGAGGAACTATTCTGGCCCCTTCCGGAAAAATTTATATGATTCCCACCGGAAATACTGGTAATAGTATTGTTGTGGTTTTAGATCCTGAAACAAATAGTGTAGTCAAAACATTTTCAGGAATAACAGGAAACGGAACACAGGGTTATGCCGGAAGTGTTATTGATTCAGCAGGACGTATATTTTTGGTTCCTTATGATGCCACAACAGGACTAGTGATTGATACGAATAATGATAGTATTTATAGATATGGTGATGCAACATTTTTTCCGGGAAGTCAAGCCTATGAAGGTGCTATAGTAGCTCCAAATGGAAACATATATTTTGTTCCTTACAGTGCAACTAGTGGATTGCGTATCAACACATTAAATAATAATAATTGGAATTTAAATGTGGTGACAAATCCGTTTTTCAACAGAACCAATCCTTAATTTATGAGCCTAGCACAAGATTCAGCACAGATGGCCCGGGACGGAGGAGTAACCACTCCCAAGCTGGGCAATAATGCTTTCAGCACAGACAAACTGTTTCAGATAGGTCAAGGTCAATTCATAGGCCGGGACAATCTGCAAAGCGGAACAGGGAACGTGGCCGCCACACAAAGCTATCCGGATATCAGTCTTACAAGTGCACTGAGCGCACCTTTTGATGCCACCACTGCATGGAGGGGATTGAGTGCTTATATAAGTCAAATTAAGCAAACAAATACAAGTTCTTTAAATGCTTTTTATTCAGAAATAATTAATTCGCAAAATTTGTTCGGTAGTACAAAATATGCAGGTAATATTATCCATCCTAATGGAAAAGTTTATTTACTTCCAAATGCCAGTACAAATCTGGGAATATTAAATCCATCTAATATGAGCATTACAACTTTAGCTCCGGGGATTCCTGCCGGGTACAACACATATCCTTATAGCGGAGGCGTTCTAGCTCAGGATGGAAAAATTTATCTTGTTCCCAGTCAAACAACTTATATAGTTGAAATAGATCCTTCAAATAATGGATTCACATCATATGCAGGACCTACACATACTACTGCACAAAGTATGTTTGTGGCAGGAGGAACTTTAGCCCCCAACGGAAAAATTTACTTCTTTCCGGGTTCTATTACTTTTTGTGGCATATTCGATCCTACTTTAAAAACATATACCGCTTTTTCTATAAATCCTCCTGTAGGTACAATTGGGGCGGGTGTAAGTTTATATAATGGAAATGCATTGGCTCCTAATGGTAAAATATATGGAATTCCAGAAGAAGCAACAATGGTTCTTGTAATAGATCCTTCTACAAATACAGCTTCAACATTTGGAAATTACCCCGGAACTGGGAATTGGCCGTCGTTAACTGACAAATACTACGGCGGTGTTTTAGCTCCAAACGGAAAAATATATTGCATACCGGGTGCTGCAACTGTAGTTGCTTGTATAGATCCAAATAATAATTCTGTAACAACATTTGGAATGGCAGGAGGGGTAGGATTAGGTTTAGGAACTACTCTATTAAAATTCATAGATGGTGTATTAGCTTCAAACGGAAAAATATATGGTGTACCTTACAATGCAAGTTATGTTTTGATTATTGATCCGGATAACGATACATGCACAACGTTTTCTGATTCATTAATAGGATCTGGATATGTTGGAAACGGTGGTTGTAGTCTTCCAAATGGAAAAATTTTCTTTGTTCCTTGGAATTCATCAAATCCTGTTTGTTTAAACATTTTAACAAATAATAATCTTGGAATTAATGTTACGTCATCTCCTTTTATCAATAAGTATTAATATTATGCCAATAACCCCCGCACTTTCCGCCGCCAGAATGAGACGCAGTTTGGGTGTCACCACCGAAAAACTGGCGAATAACAGCGTTACACTGGAAAAAATCCAGCAACTGCAAACCGACAAGTTTCTGGGTCGTACCACTGCTGGAACAGGCAATCCTGAACAGGTAAACCAATTTTTGCACATGCGGGTTCCCATCTGGACAAACGGGGGTCATGTCACCAATTCGGCAAGTCTGAGCGCATATTTGGACGGAGTCATACGTAGCAATAAAAATTGCTCACAAAACACAATTCCTTATGAAATTTTTAGCGGAAATTTTTCAACAGTAACAGGTCATATAGGAGCTGTGTTGGCTCCGAATGGAAAAATATACTGTATGCCACAATATAGCATAGGTGTAATTATCGATCCGGTTAATAACACAACAACCACATATGGTGGAAATTTTGCACATCCTAATATACCAAATTATGGCGGAGTTCTTGCCCCGAATGGTAAAATTTATACCATTCCTTACACAAGTTCTTATTTTTATGTTATCGATCCAGGTAATAACAGTGTAACATGTATAACCACAATAACAAATATGGGTTTAGGGGCATATCACGGTGGAGTTTTAGGTCCGGATGGAATGGTTTATTGCGTTCCAAGCGGCAACACTCTTTTGAGAAGAATTGATCCTTCCTCAAACACGGTATCTGTGGTAGCTACAACCACAGGAAATCAAATAGGTGCTACAGTCGCTCCCAACGGTAAAATTTATTGTGTTCCTTCAGGTGTGACCGGCATGTTAGTGATAGATACAAACAACCCATCAGTGCCATCTTATATAAATGTAAGCAATATTGGATATCATACAGGTGTAATAACTCCGGAAGGAAAAATATACTTGGTTCCTTTCACTACGGTTATTGGAACAATTGTTGACACCAACAACAATTCGGTGACTACATATTCTCCATCCAATACCCCGTTTCCAAATGTGCCCACCGGAAGTTATGTGACAGGAGCACTTGCTGCAGATGGAAAAATTTATCTTTCACCATGGAATGCGGTAGTAGGTGGAATAATAGACCCGTCAACAAACAGTTTTACCACGTGGGGAAGTGTCAGCATATTCCCGGGTAGTGCTTCTTTCCACGGAACTGTGGTTGCTCCAAATGGGAAAATATACTTTATACCATCAACAACGACTTCTTGTGTGGTTGCAACACCACCAATAAACAATAATTTTAACATGAATGTTTTGACAGGACCATTTAGAAACAATACCAATTGATTGTTTTTAATTTTTTTTAAGCAAAGCAACGTAAATTCCATTCCTCCAAGCATCTTGGCTTTTAGGATGTAGAATTTTGTCATAAATTATTTCATATCCTGCTTCAGTTATTCCTTCCATGGTACCAAATACCACATCCATGCTGTTGTTATAGTCATCACAATAATATATAAAATATTCTTTCATGTATTTTTTATAGTGTGTCAGGGCCAATTTTTGAGCTTTCCTTGAATGACAACCATCATAAAAATACACATCAAATTTTGCATTTAAGTGGTCCAATATTCCCTTCGAAAAACTGTCATTATCAACTATAACATTAGGTTTATTCGCACTTTTTAATTTTTGTAAAAATTCTTCTTTACCACCATATTCACTCCAATTGTCCACACCCACATAAAGATTTGGATTGTTTTTCCATAACCCCGCAATAAACGTGGCTCCTTTATAAACACCCACTTCCAAATAATTGCATTTATATAAACTAGCAAGATTATTGGCCAGATGTTTAGTGGCTGAACAAGTCATTCCGTCTACTTTAAGATTAATATAACCTTCATCCAATTTGGAACTTTGATAATCGGCATTTTTCATGCTGTAAAGCATGTGTTGCAAAAGATAATAAGAATGATTATTTTCAATATTTGTTTGTACATCGTTTCCCTGAATAAGATTTTCAAATTTATCTTGGTTTTTCACAAGATATTCTGGGAAACTTTCGTCCACACTAACTTTTTCAATATTATATCCAATCCTGTTAAAAATGTCTTTTCCTTCTTTTATATTTTTTCCTATATCCTCTTCATTAAACACAATTCCAGAATCCCGATATTCATTATGTGCAAAACTTTGTATTTTTTTCAGAACATTCTTGGGACCGCCCATGCTGGTGAAATGCCATCCCGCATCATATATTCTGGGAAGACTTTGTGATCTTATGTTTCGGTAATGTTGCAGGTCGGTGTTTTTTTTGTATTGGCTGTATTTTATGGCAACAGTGCTGTCATTATGCAATTGATTTTCCGGGCTTATCACATGATTTTGAAAAGATCCACTATACATGCTGTAACAAAGTGTGACCGGAAATTGTCCCTCATCCATCGTTTTTAATTTTTCCAAGGTGTTCTTGCTTGGTATTTCATCCAGATCAGAGAGCAGAAGAATGTCTTCATCATTAAGATTGACCGGTATTTTTTCGCTTAATGCCCGCCGATGATCATTCTCAATGCTCCAACTGTCGGTTTTTTTAACATTATCGAAAATGACCAGATTTATTTTATGTAAAAATTTGCTGAATCTTTCTCTGTTGTTTGCAAAATAAAGAGGTTTGGGTTGGTTGCTGTGGGTTACAGTGCTTTCACAGATAACAAATTGGTCCACGACACTGTCCAATTCATTCAATCGGATTTCGAGCAAATCCAGTTCATTGTTGAAAGTGAATAAATCGTAAATTTTCATTTTTCCAATACCAGTAATCCATTGTTTTTCGGTGTATAATAACTTATTTTCCATTGAGGATTGTCCTTTAAAAATTCCATGATGGCAGGAATCAATCCCACGTCTTTTCCATCTTCCCCCGTATGACCGAATGCAAACACATCATGAAATCCCAGATATTTTTTGGCTTTATTGGCATGCAATGCCAATTCCTGTTTTAGCTGGGAATAGGTGTGCCATGTGTCAATAAACAAAAAATCATATTCATCAATCTGTGTTTTAAGAACATCTTGAACAATATATTCATAATTCAATCCTTCATTTTTGGCATATTGTTTGTGTTTTTCAAGATCCGGTGAATATTCAATATCATATGAAACCAATTTCTTTGGTCGGGCATTCAGAAATGTCCATGTTGAAACACCCTTCCGAACTCCCATTTCACACACTGTATCGCATTTTTTTGCATAATCTTCCAGTACAGGCAGGTGTTCATTTATATCACTGGGTGTTTTGCAGTTTTTTAGGTGATATTCATTTATGGTTTGGGGTGTTTTCGGACCGGAAGCAAGAATGTTTTCGACAGCATTTACTGTTCTTTCCAGCGTATATATGCTTCGATATGTTTCTTGGATTTTTTTATTATCCATACTTTTGCTTTTTTCAAAAGCTTCTTTTATATCCATGTCATCTTTGAAAAGAAAAAGTTCATCGGGCAGATCACCAAAACCAATAAGTTCTTTGGTGCTTCTTTCCATGTATACAGGAATGCCCGTGTCCAAAGCTTTGCATACGGCATAGCAATTGATTCCCACTTTTTTGTTGTGAACCAGAAGCGAGGTACTGGGAAGCAGATCAATATCCCGGGCAAAACCATCCGGAGCAAGCTGGCTTCCGACTATTTTTACATCATAGCCGTTATGTTTCAGATACATGAGTTCACTGGTTTCTTCAACAAGCGCAGGAAGTGACACTATCTGTGTTATATATTTCTTTTCCTTATGTTGTGTTTGATGAGGAACCCAGTTAGGACAAAATTTAAATCCAAAATTCTCTGCATCAGGATGGTTGCAGGTTTTGAGCACATCCAAATGACCAAAAGCTTTCAATTCACTCTGCATTTGACAATCCCACCATGTTTTTTCAGCAAAAAGATCGTTTGGAATAATGCTTACATATTTGTCATATCCGTTCCAATCATTTGAAAATATTATATCTTTAAATTCAGGATATACTTGTTCTGGATTGAAAAGCTCATTCGCTATGCGAAACATGTTGTTTTTTATTCCTCCCGGAGGAAATCCCAGCTGATTGGCCAGTTGTTCACTGGCCACATGGGTTTCAACCCCAAGTTCTCGGAATGCCTTCCATAGATACAGAAGGCAATCCTGATGATGATTAAACATCAGGATGCGCATAAACTTTTATATAATCCCCCGGAAACCCATTTACTTTCCCAATATTTCATGTCCAAATACATGATATCTTCTGTTTCCTCATTTCCCGGTTTCATGCTGGCCCCGCCGTCATGGGTACAGCTGGCTTCTGCACAATACCATACCTCCCATCCCCGTGACCGGGCGGTAAAACACCAATCACTGTCTGATCCTATAAGAAACATGTTTTCATCCATAAGACCAATTTCATCAATCATGCTGCTGCGAACAACAAAACATGCTCCATTTACCCACGGAACCATGATGCTTTCATTACACATGCCCAAAGATACTTTTCCGCTTATGTGCTGACCATAAGGATATGCCTGCGTACAACCTCCATGGATTATGGTGTCGCCGTCTGAAGCTATCTGTTTTACCCCGGCAATTCCACATTTGGGATGGATATCCATGAAAATTTCTATATTACGAAAAAAACCCTCATGAATGTAACAATCACTATTGATCAATAAAATATATTCATATTTCTTTCTTAATGCTTTCACTCCCATATTATAAGCTTTTGTAAACCCCAAGTTGTTTTGAGTATTGTCATGATAATAAACTTCAACATCTTTAAGCAATTCTCTGCATTTTTTGGTTTGCTCCGGATTTTTATATTCAACTACCACAGCACCTGTTTTCATAGCTTTTGCAACCTTTCATCCACACGATCAATCACGCTTTTCCAGTCGAACGCTTTTTTCTGACGAATGATATGGACACTTGGATACCAAACTGTGGTGTCCCCGTTCAACCCCCAACGCCATTCCGGAAACCATGGCAGCATAAGAATAGTTGACACTTTCATGGCACCTGCCAGATGTGCCTGTAATGTGTCTATGCTTATGACCAGGTCCAATCCCTTAATAAACTGGGCTGTTTCGTACACATTTTTAAAGTTTTTTATAGGATTGCTTATACCCAACTTTTCGTTATCATCTTCATATTCATCCTTAATCAAGGAAAACCATTCAAACTTGTCATTCTTTTTGATAAGATTCCGAAGCAAATCATAATCTTTTTCAAAAATAGTACGATATCGGTTATATTGATGATTATTGCTGCCTGCCCAGCAAATGCCTATTTTTTTCTTGGGTCCTTCAAGTTTTTTAGGTTCAACTATCAGGTAAGGATCATCCAGCAACATGTCATCATTTGTAAGACCCAGTCGTTGTGGAATGCTCATGATGGGCAACCACACATCAAAATTGGTGGCATCACTGGCACTTTGTATGATTTCTGTTGGTTGCTTTAGGTGCATCATCACATCATAAATTCGAGGATTGCACCAATATTTCACATGTTTAAAGTGTTTTTTGAGCAGATGCAGCCATCTTGCGGCCATCACATTGTCACCCAGACCTTGCTCGGCTGCAATCAGTATGGTTTTATCCGGCATAGGCGATCCATCCCACATGGGCTTTTCCCGAAGAGGTTTCACGGCCCATACTCCTTCGTTTCTCACCTCATAATTTTTCCATGCTTCAGTATAGTTTTTGTCCAAGAAAGTGATGTATGCCAGATACCATTTTTTGCTGAAAAGGTCTATCTTGAGACTTTCAAATGTTTTTTTGGCTTGAAGTATTTGTTTGTTGAACAGCTGAGAAATACCCAAGGCAATGTTGCAATGATGATTTTCCGGATCTATTTGCTGACCTTTTTTCACCCACATGATGGCTTCGTCATTCCGGCCCATGCTGTTGCAACTAAGCGCAATTTTCCAATAAAATGAAACCTCCTGCGGATACTCTTTGATCAGTTTCAGATAAACATCATATGCCTGTTCATATTTGGCCACATTTGTATAAAGCTCGGCCAAAACTATTTTTTGGTTAGGATCGTTCGGATCATAAAGATGTTTTTCAAAAGTTTCCAATGCCTCTTTATTTTTACGCTGAAATTTATTCAGATTGAAAAGATTATTATAAAATAATTTTTGATTGGGATCCGTTTCAATCGCTTTTTTATAAGTTTCCTCTGCTTTTTTGGTTTGTTCATCCCTTTCCAAAGCATTACCCAATGCATTCAAACACAAAGCTTTGTGTTGATTGGTTTCATAAAGATCCAGACATTTTTCAAAATATTTTATGGCTTTTTCAAAATTACCATATCCCATGAATTGCATGCCCATGTCAAAATACTTGTCTCGATCCATATTGTGTTTATTTAAACACACAGATTGAAATTTCAACTTTTATGTTAAAATAAGGAGAATGATTGATACGCATAGTTTTTTGAGTGGACATTTGGCTAAACTAAGTTACAGCAAATATAACCAAACCTATAACGCCTGTTGTCCTATTTGCAGGGAAGGTGATTCCTGGATGAAACGCAAAAGATTTTATTTTTATACAAAAACAAACAGCTGTTATTGTTTTAATTGTGGTTACAGCGCAAGATTAATGAAATTATATTATGATTTGACCGGAAAACCAATAAAAGAAAATGATTTTGTAAATAATAAATTTGAAAACGAAAAATCTGAACATGTTCTGGCAGTTCTTCCCAAAGATTCTATCAACATATTTGATACCACTCAGGTTTTTAAAAACATGAAAAATCCCCGGTTCAAGGAGTGTATAGGGTATGTTTTGTCTAGGAGATTACATTCTGCGGTTAATAAACCCAAATCTTTTTGGTTTAGTCCTGTGGATTTTACCCATAAAAATCGTCTTATCATTCCTTTTTACGACTTGGACGGAAAAATTGCATATTATCAAAGCCGTAAATTGCCCAGCGATAAAAGTAATCTTCCGAATTATCTCAGCAAAAGCGGAGGAGATCGAAGTTTATTCAATATTAATCAGGTATGTGAATATCCTTATATTTTTGTGTTTGAAGGTCCTCTGGACGCGTGTTTTTGCAAGAATGGAGTGGCTGTGAGTGGTATCAACAAAAGCCAAAACAGTCTTACACAAAAACAAACAGAACAATTGCAGAATTTTCCTCTTCATACTGTTATATGGGTACTGGACAATCAAAACAAAGACGAAACTGCCCGTAAAAAAATCAAACAATTGCTAGATTCAAAAAACAAGGTTTTTATATGGCCCAAAAATCTTGCCTACAAAGATTTTAATGAAATGTGTGTGGACTTGAAAAAGAATGAAGTTGAAACGGAATTTATATTAAAAAACACTTTTGAAGGGCACGAAGCCCGTTTAAAAATGTCAGGTATGGTCTGATTATTTTTCGCTCTTGCTGCTGATCAGATAAGCTTTCAACCGTTCGCTCAATCCGCTAAGTTCCACACAAACACGGGCAATTTTTTTGGTTTCACTCTTGGCAACTTTTTCAAAAAGACTGTCGCAAGGTGCCATATGCAGCTGTGTTTGCACTGAATTTGTGTCAGGACTGTTCAAATACTCCAAAAACTTGTCGATATTTTTTACCCAACTTTGCAATTCAATCGCTTGAGCAGCATTGGTTTTACGAGATGCCATTTGTTCTTTGGTGACAGCTTGCACATCAAATTCATGGGGCTGTGTATCCTTGTCCAATTCAGCTTCCATACTGGCCCGATCAGCTTGTGCTTCAGGCGCTTCCGGAGCAACTACTTCTGGTTCGTCCTGTTCTTTTAATATATTTGCAAAATATTTGGATATGGTTGCCATATTATTATTTATTATAATGATAAATAATTTATATATGTTTAATGAAGATACACAGATGATTTATAACAGATGGGTATCTGGAATAGCCACACGAGAGCTTAAAGGACAAACACTTACAGTAGATGATTTGATTAAAAAGTATAGCCCGGAAGGTGCTTATTTGGCTCCAAAAACCTTGCCATATCCTTTGGATAAGATTTTTGAAAGTTTGGCGGATAATTTTACAAAACTTAGCAACAGCAAAATGATCTGTGAAATGAGCAAAAACAATCCATTGATAGGCAGCAAGAAAGAAAAACTTGCACAATTGGAACAAGTGATAGAAAAGATACAAAAAGCTCAAAAGATACTTGAAGAAACTGTAGACCCTCTAAATAAAATTTTAGAGGGCTAATGACATTTAGATTATTCATATTTTTAAGTTTACCACTCGCATCCATGGGTGTTCTTTACTCATTGGGAGTAACATCTTTTTGGACATACTTTTTCACATTTCTCTTCACTGTGGGTTTGCAATACGCAATTGATTTTGGTTTTCAAAAACTGGCTATTATAAAATATGGTTTGAAGTTGAAACAAGTTAATTTGGAACTGGAAAAGGAAATGAACAAAAGAGGCATGGAACTTACCTGCCCATGTGCTGAAAAACATCAATGTTTTGTTCCAGTAGATCTGAACCAAGGAAATGTTTATAGTTGTCCAAAATGTGAAAAAAATGTTTCTGTTTATGTAAAAGTTGGAACCGCCCTGAACACAGAACCAGTGGTTGTTCAATCCTTGGAAGCTTTGCCTCTTAATTTAAATGAGTAATCTGCTTTTTCAGATAGCCAAAACGGTTAACAGCACCTCTGTTCAACCACTGTCCACCGTTAAAAATGAAAACTGGATGAATCAGTTTGATGAAGAACTGTGTAATTTTTTCATAAAAAAAGGACCAGAGTATTACAATTTTTACAAAATTTTTCGGACCAAGAAAAAAAGTTTACAGGATTCGGAACGAATCATCATGGACATTTTTGATGAGCTTTTTCAGGAATATAAAAAATTGAGTATTCAAAAACCCGAAGGAATTGAACGAAAAAGTTTTGTGGTACATAAAATTTATGAATCTGTGACCGCTGCATTCAGTATCATGAGCGAACTTAAGATAAAACTTGACGTTCCCTTGCTTTTTTGTATCTTCGCAGCATATGTTCAACAATACATCAGTGACCAAAACCAACCCCGAAACCAATAACATCGTTCTTGATCTGGATCTTGGCGGAAGACCTGCTCGAGTTGAAATGAGCCATGATGAATGGATTATCATTCAAAATGCTATTTCAAAACAAACATCCAGTTCGGTGGCAACCCAGTTAATTTCCCTTCCTATGATATTCAATGGCAGGGAAGCCCGCCTGAATTTGAGCAAAAAAGAACATCGTCTTCTGCAGGAATCAATTCTTCTTTTGCAGAATGACGACCCCAAAAAATCAAAAGCCAATATCAGCATGGAAATGACTCTTCAAGGTCGTATGGCCCGTGTAGACATGAGCAAGTCGGAATTTACCAGATGGTTATGCTTGCTCGAATCAATTGAATTGATCGATCAAAAATGTTCGGAAATGAACATGAATATGACCGATGATTTTTGGATTCAACCCATCGCTCTTCAAAAATATATGGATACCCGGTTTGAAACCATGCTGGATGAGGTTAATCGTCACGAGTTTGGTATTGATACGAAAATGGCCAACATGGATATTTTAAAAAGAAAAACAGAAATTTGTGAAAACGAAGAAATCGAAGAGGACGTTGATGTGCGTTATTCGTTATGCACATCATAAGTGCCATATACATTATCGTTTCCGGTTCCTGAATAATCAAATACAAACTTTTTAACCACTTTGTTGACACTATCTTCAAGGGTTGAAGGGCGAGGTTTACTGGGCTGATCACCACTCACTGTGGCTGAAAGCGTTCCATAACCTGTGTTATCCATGACCTGAAGATTGCCTTTTTCATTGGGAAGATCCACTTCCTCAGAATAATCAAACCTTTTCAGTTTCAATAACCACAGATAATGTCCGGCCAACGGATTGATGCTGCTGTTTTCACTGTCCAATCTTTGTGTCACTTCAAACAGTTTTCCATCCCGATCACCGGGACGGTCATTTCCATATTCTGTCAATTTAAGAATGTCTCCGCTTTTAGGTTCCTGACCTGGTCCAAAAGTTGCATAAAAACTACTGATGTGAACCATGGCTGTCATGTAATCCTGTGCATCAAATCCAAATTTATTCAAGGTTAGATTATCTTCATCCAGTTTAATACCCATAATGATTGTTTTAGGTTGGGGCCAGCTTCTGGTAGGATCTTCTCCGTAAATGTTGTCCGCACTTAATGTGCTGTAAGGGTTTTGCCAATAATCAACTTTTTGACCATAAAGATCAATAATCTCCCTCATTTGATCTCCAATCACTTCCCGTTCACATTCGTTGTTTTCCTTATCAGTAAAACGTAAAACACTGGGAGTATATGTGAAAGGATATACTGAAACACATCCAGGACCTAGATAACGATCAATGCTCATTAGCTCTCCAATACATAAATGTTGTTTTGTTTTCTAATAGTTACATTAGAACGCCCCAATTTTGATGGTTTATCACTTAAAATTATTCCATAAAAATTGGCAATCTGGTTGGCCCGAGGTTCATTAATTATCTTTCTTCCTTTGTTCTTTTTTAACAATCCCACCTCAACAAATTTGTCATTATTTTGATGCATATCCGGAACTGTTTGCACATGTTTTCTTGTTCCCGGATCTCTTATAAAGTCTTTTCTATGGCGAGGTTGTTTTGTTTTTTTGGTTTTTCCCATCATGTCACTCATGAACATGGTTTGAAGACCGGAATTCCATGTTTGTTCGAGGAATATTTTATCAAATGTTTCTACCTTCAAATCATTTAACTTATCAAGATAACCTGAATCTCTTAATTTTTTAAAAACAAGATTTTCTACACAAAAATCAAAACCTGTTTCGCTTTTCATGCATTCCCGTCTTGCATCTGAAAGTTTCTTTTTAAGGTTTTTAGCTCTGCGTAATATGCTTTTTAATTTAGGTTTATTGGATGTTTTGTCTTTTTCTTTGATAAGAAAGTCTATTTCATTTTGGAAAAAAACATATTTTTTATTCACATTTTGTTCATCCACTTCGGGTGGATCAAATACAGGTTGTTTGATCCATTTGTTTTTAAGAAGACTATAGATGCTTTTGCTTTTATGAGGTTGAACAGAAGCATTTTCCACAAAAATTTCCACCGGATGGTTTTTTAATTTTATATCATGTTTTAATCGCCATTTATAAGCTTCTCCTTCAAATGCCATGAATACCAGATCTTCGTCTGGATTGGCTTTTTTATAATCTATTCTCAGATGCAAATCCAAATCACTTTTTTTGGTATAATTGTAATTGGTAATGCTTCCTGTTATCTGTATGTCCTCTAAAGGAGCTTTTGTTTTAAGATTTCCATAAAATTCAAGAGCAATATCCACCAGTTTATTGCGGGTATTTTTGTCAAAAATATCATTTTTCCAAAACTTTTGGTTTAGCTTTTTATGATATTCAAAAGGCATATACTTATTTAGTTAAAAAAAAACCCCCGTCTTATCAACGGGGGTTTTTTATATAATATTTTTTTATCAGTTGGCTTGGAACAGGTCTTGATCACCTTTTCCACCACCCTTGATCACGCTGGACACAACGTTTGCTTTGCCCTTTGTGCTTGTGGGTGCACCACCCTTGATGCCGCTACCAACAAGTGCATGGCCCTTTTCGCCTTCGGTGCCAACCTTGTCAGTTACTTTGGCATCACCACCCTTGCCATTTTTAGCAAGACTGGAGACTGTTGAGGCAACTTTATTGCTGCCAGAAGAAACTTTTGTGAGTTCCTGACCCTTTTTAGCGTTGACGAGCGCATGGCCAAGGTCTTCGGCTTCCACTTCTTCAGTGGCAATTTCTTCGGAGTCTTCGTCCTCGGAATCGTCATCATCAGATTCCTCGGCATCTTCGTCCGAAGCATCAACTGCGCTTTCGTAATCCTCATCGGATCCAGCTTCGTCTTCCGACTCAGCTTCGGCTTCGCCGCCGACTTCGTCAGGAATCAGATCGAGGCTTTGCAGTTTCTGCAGAAGCTCGATGGCTTTGGCGAGATGCTCTTTAGGAGTCAGCTCTTTTTCTTCACCGGTGGCGGCTGGGGCGACTTCAGCAGCGCCAAGTTGATCACCGGTGATACCAAGTTCAGCGTCGTCCTCGGACATCACGGCTTCGTATAGTTTGTCGAAGTTACTCATATAATTTATTTATTATTTTCCTTTCTATTTTTTACATTTTTATTTATATAGCTGAAAAATTCTTCAAGTGCTTGGGTATTTCCGTTAACTGCTGCAACAGTAAGAAGATTTACAAAATTATCTTTGCCCCAAATTGTTTTATATTCGCAAAGACGATCATAGGCTTCTTGCTTGTTTTCTTTGTTTAATTCGTCCACAATCAGTTCAACATTCTTGGTGTTGATCACGCTTTCATTAGCACTGCTAAGTTGTTCTGGTTTGAAGTAGTTATCTTTGGCAAATTTTTTAACTTTAGGATCCACCGGTTCCCGAAGTTGTTTCAAATCAGGACCGCTGTCTTTATGTGCAAAATTCTTAAGTTTAGGTTCCAAAACAGGCTTTTTATCTTTAACTTGCTCAAAAGCTTGTACCCCACCTTTTCCAGGTTTGGTGCCAAATTTTGCCTTGGGATCAGCTATTTTCTTCTTTTTGGCTTCTTCAATAACTGGTTCTTGTTGAACTACAGGTGTTTCCAGAAGCATCTTGTGATAGACTGCTCCGATCTCTTCCAGTGTTTTTACTCTGCTTTTAGGCATACCGTATTTCTTTATATATTTATTGTTTTGGCTCATACGCTGTTAAGTATTTATACAGAATGAAACCAAATGATAGATATTTGGGAAATCCAAATCTTCCAACTTCCCAGGCTGAATTTGAATATTCACCGGAAATGGTTAAGGAAATAGAAAAATGTAAAAACAACATTCTGCATTTTGCAGAAAACCATTTCTATATTGTGAATTTGGATGTGGGACGAATTAAAATCAAACTGCACCCTTATCAGAAAAGAATTTTGCGCAGTCTTCGAGATAACCGTTTTGTGTGTTTGCTTTCCAGTCGTCAAGCAGGAAAAACAACAGTCATGACAATTTATTGTCTTTGGTTGGCTTGCTTTAATGAGGATCAAAGAATTCTTTTGGTTGCCAACAAAGAGGAAACCGCAAAGGAAATTTTTGCCCGAGTTCGTCTTGCCTATGAAAATCTTCCCAACTATCTGAAACCGGGTGTGACAGAATATGGAAAAACCGCCATGGGTCTTGCCAATGGTAGTCGTATCAGTATCAGTACAACGTCCTCAGATGCAGGCCGAGGCAGTTCCGTCAACGTGTTGGTCATCGACGAGTTGGCACATATTGACAACAACATGGTGGACACATTCTGGTCTGCTGTATATCCTATTATTTCATCCAGTAAAAAAAGTAAAATTTTTGTGGCAAGTACTCCCAACGGAACAGGTAATCTTTTTTATCAATTATACACGGATGGGTTGGAAGGAAAAAACAATTGGAAGACCGAGAGGGTGGATTGGAATGAGGTTCCTGGCCGAGATGAAAAATGGAAAAACGATACCATCAAAAGTCTAGGCAGTTATGAATTATTTTCACAAGAATTTGGCAACGAATTTTTGCAAGAAGGAGAATCAGCTCTAAACGGGGATGATTATGAAAGATATAAAAGCAATTGCAGCAATCCTTTGTTTTCTTTTGATGAAGGCAAATATAAAATTTGGGAACAGCCCAATAAAAATGGAATTTATGTGGCAGGTGTGGATGTGGCAGAAGGTGTGGGTCAAGCCAGCAGTGTGATACAAATATTTGATTTGGCAGATCTGAGTGCCATTCGACAGGTTGCTTGTTTTCGGGACAATACTATTACTCCTTATAATTTCACAGTGAAACTAAGTGAAATTCTTGGTCAATGGGGCAATCCTCCTCTTTTGATTGAACGCAATAATTGTGGAGGTCAAGTGGCAGACAATATTTTTGAAAATTATAATTACGATCCTATGATCAGTTATGCACAAGGAAAAGAAGGTTTTGAAAAACCAGGAGTTTTTACAAATACAAACACCAAATATCATGCAGTGATCAACATGCGATATTGGATTAACGAATTAAAATCAATTGTTTTCCGGGATCTGACAACATTGGATGAATTGAAAACATTCATTCGTTATCCCAACGGAACGTGGGGCGGACGCAAAGGAACAAATGTTCATGATGATTGTGTCATGGCCATGGCCATGGCCCTTTTGATTTTAACAGACGATCTTGTTGAAAAATATTTTGAAGTGACCAGTCGAGACAGCAACAACCGTCCCAGAAGTTTGATACCATTTAAAAATAATGATATTTCAAATTTGGGTTATTTTGGAAATGAAGATTATCCTTCCATGCCAGTAATGTTCAGTAGCAAAGACAAGGATGACGCTGATATTGAAATGGATTTTTTAAATAAACAAGGTTGGAAAGTTCTTTAAATACTATTATGGATAATTTATACAATCAGGCGATGTTGAACAAAACTCGTCGCGACAAATTCATCATGGTGCTTACACCTCCGGATTTTTTAAAACCATATTTGAATCAATATGAGCGTAATAATAGAAATGTTAATCTTGAATCTTTTCAATTTTCAGTTTATGGAATCGTAGTCCCGACAATAAAATTGCCGGAAGTTGAAACAAAATATGCCGGACAGGTCATGAAAGTGGCGAGTTATGAACGACCTTCTTATGAAAATGTCACGGTTAATTTTACGGTAGATAATTTATTCAATAATTATTGGTTCATTTATTCCTGGATAAAATTGATTAATGACGACAGGTTAAGCATTCCTAATGCCCGTGAAAATACAAAAGACCCTAAATTAAATGATTACAGCACAACCATAACCGTTTATGGATTAGATGAATATAATAATAACAAAATAAAGTTTGATTATACCGGTGTGGTTCCGGTGGAATTGGGGTCAATTAATTACAATTATCGGGATAGTGCAGAAGCTGAAAGTACCTTCACCTTTAGTTTCTTCCAGTTCCATGCCACTTTGATATAAATAAAGACAAAAAAAGTTCCAGAAAAATATAAATAATTTATATGCCAAAGCGTACAATTCAGAGTCCTGGAGTTGAAATTAATGAAATCGACCTTTCCTTGCGGCCGGTAATTAACGTACCCACAACGGTTTTAATTCCTGGTTTTGCCCCTCAAGGTCCTCTTGATGAAATTCTACAACCATCCAGTCTTAGCGAATTTGAACAAATTTATGGAAAGCCCACTAACGCTGCAGAACGTTATTTTTATCATACTGTTAAAGCTCAATTCCAAAGCCAAGCAGAAGTTTTGGTTAGCCGTATGCCCTATGGTAGTGGCAGTGGAGTAGGCTTTACTGATTCATATTCGGCTTTGGTATACCCTGTAACTAGCTATAACGGATCGTATCAAACTGATGCAGGAACGGTAGCTGCTACAGGTGGTGTTGGACTCAGCGGGGCCAACACGTATTTCTTCGGACAACCCACTCAAATTGAATTGACAGTAACCGAATATCAAAGCATATTGAATGGTTCTGCTTTTACAGATTGGAAAAACGTCCCCACTCAATTTAGTTTCACCAGCACAGGTGCCAGCAAACTAACACAATTGGCCAATGCCGGTATGATTATCCTTAACAAGGCTCAAACCAGCATCAATCAAAAGTTTGAAGGTTATTATTATGGAATGATCGATAACACGAATTTAAATCCGGCAACACAATTTGACGGAATCAATCAGGTCAACAGTATAGATTCCAAAGCAGGCAGCACATACAACTTCCTGCGCGTTCCTCGCACACGTCTCAACTTCCCATTGAGTGCCACTCAGTTCGGTCTGGGTAACAGTATCAGTGAAGTGATGGAAAATATTCCCACTTTTGACATTAGCACTCGTCAATTTGACGATACTCTTATTGTTGGATTGTTCAAACTTCGTCAAAGCGTGTTTGCTCCCGATGTTATCACATTGGATTATGTTCTTTCCGAAAGCTACACCGGTAGTTTGGATTACTGGCGTCAAATCAACAGTGAAGCTGGTGGTCCTCCTGTTACATTCTTCCTCGGAACACGGGAAGATGACAGTCCTAATCTTTCTGTTCTGATCAACCCGTTTGTAAGCAACCGTAACACAAAAACATGGTTGACCAGTGCAGGTGTTCCCAACAAGAAAGTTCGTATTCTGAATCCCAACCTTGCCATTCCTTTAAATAGCGATGGTTTTGTAGATACAAATGTTACCTATGAAACTCGTGTGGGTGCACCCAGTGCAGTTGTTTCAGGAATGCTGAATGATGGTATTTTGCGTCGTTCTGATGCAATTTACAGCTTCGGGGCTTTTGACAGCACCGTGGCCAGCACCAAATTGATTGGAAGTGTTCCTACTAAGCTGGAACGTATATTCACATTGTTGGAAAACCCGGATCTTTACAATCTGAGCGTATCTTTGGAAGGCGGCTTGGGCACAATTTTTGCTGCCTCTGAATATAATCAACAAGTTCTGAGTGGAGCAAATATATTTGATGACACAATCCCCTTAGATACTTCAGGGTTCTTCAAAACCAATAACGAATCTTTGGAAGGTAATGCCATAACGATTCGGGAAAATTACAATACAGTGGCCAGTGTGTTCACAAACTTTGCTCAAAATGTTCGTAAAGATCACCTATATGTGGCTGATCCTCTGCGTAACATTTTTGTGCAAGGCGAAAACGCCAAAGTTATTGATGATAAAACCAAAAACTTTAACCAACACATTTACTGGCCGCTACGCCATCTGTATAGCTTGTTGAACAGCAGCTATGCCTGTACTTATGCCACCTTTGCAAAGGTGTATGATGATGGTCTTGGCAAGCAAACATGGGTTCCGTTCTCAGGATTTGCTGGTGCAGCCATGGCAAATACGGATGATAATTTCCAACCATGGTTTGCTCCGGCCGGATTCACGCGAGGAGTTCTGCTGGGTGTCAACGATCTGCCGATTTATCCTACCCAGAAGCATCGGGACCAGTTGTATAAGATCAATCTGAATCCAGTGGCATTCTTCCCGGCAGAAGGTTTTGTGATCTTTGGTCAAAAAACCCTTCTCAAGAAACCCAGTGCGTTTGACCGTATCAACGTACGCCGACTCTTCTTGTATCTGGAAGTCGCCACAAGGAATACCATCAAGTTCTTCTTGTTCGAACCGAATACTCTGTTCACAAGGACACAAGTAATCAACGTCCTGACACCGATATTCGAATTGGCCAAGAATACACAGGGTGTATATGACTACTTGATCATATGCGACGAGAGAAACAATACCCCTGATGTAATTGATCAGAATGAAATGGTTGTGGACATCTACATCAAACCTGTACGTGCCGCAGAATTCATCTTGGTCAACTTCTACGCCACACGGACCGGCCAGAACTTCCAAGAACTGGTATCCTAATAAAATATTAAATAATATTTGAACACCCCACTTGTTGAAAGTGGGGTGTTTTATTATAAATATAATCAGTGATAACTGTAATAAAACTTCAAAAATCCTATGACCCTACAGGGGTAATTAACGCTGCTTTGGAATGTAGTGCTCAACTAAAATTGTTTCATTGGCAAACATTCAGTTTCGCCCAGCATGAAGCGTTTGATAAAATTGGAAAAGAGTTGGCCAAATCATTCGATAAATTGGTTGAATCACTTCTTGGGCGATATCGTAATTATGAATACCGACCTTTGAATATAACCTTAGAACCATATTCAAATGAAAATATTTTGAAAAAAATAGACTTATACCTTTCAGTTTTTACAAATAAAGAGTGCTCCATAATAGATCCTAAAGATACCGATGCCCAAAACATTGTAGAAGAAATCGTTGCAAATCTAAATAAATTAAAGTATTTGTTGACTTTAGAATAAATAATATTATATGGCAGCCACACAACAGACAATTCAAAATTTCTATCGGGTAGTAACTGAACGCGATTTCGCACGTAAATTTAATTTTCGTGTGATCAACATTAATCCGGGCGATAGCAGCAGCCAAGTTTGGAATGAAGATGATCTTGTTTATGTTCGTACTGCCACACTTCCTGGTCGAGAAATCACAGAAGTAACTGTTCCATTTATGGGTTTGGATTTTCATATTCCTGGCAGTGCTAAATATACAGGCAGCGACGCATATTCCATGGAATTCTATTGCGATCAAAAGACGCAACTCTATCAAAAGTTTCAAAACTGGACTCGTGATGTGTTTGATGATATCACCAGCACCGGTAATTATTTTGCTGCCAAGCAAACATCGGTCATTGATCTGGTACAATTGGACAACAAACTAGAGCGGGTTGCTCAGTATCAGCTTGTTGGTGTTTCTCCCCGTACTCTGGGTCCTTTGGAATATGATATTACCAACGGAGGTGAATTCGTAACCTTCACCATGACCGTTGCTTATCAATATTTCCGTCGCACCTATCAAAGCTAACCAGTCCCCCTAAATATTAGGGGAGGTTAAAAGAATTAATAATCCTGTAACAGACGCCATTCGTGGATTGGGGAGTAATGTCCGAGGTTTGGCCAACGGACAAAATCCTCTTTTTGCCCCTCAAATAACCAGTCTTTTTGGATTTAATATACCCGGGGTTCCTCTTGTAAGTGCACAGGAATATTTCCTTGTGCAAATGGAAAGTTGGTTCAGTTCCATACCCATGAACAGCCAATGGGTTGTTCTTATTGATCCATATCCTCGGGCCATATCTACTGAAATTATACAAGGATTGGAATATACAGGAGGTGATAAAAAGGGTTGGGACATTTCTCAACCCAAAGGAATATTGACCAGTTACTTTTATCAAAAGGTTATTGGTTGTCTTTTTGCCCAAGGAGTGAATATTCCAAACGAAAAATACGATGTGCAAAATCTGACCATTAAAAATAATCGAGGTTTTGTACCTGGATTGGTTGCCGGAGAACGAACAGGATATGCAGGCATGCCTTTGATCATAGAGTTTCGTGAAACTAATACATCTTTTATGGATATGGTGATTCGTCCTTGGGTAATTTTAGCCAGTCATTATGGTTTTGTGTCCAGGGAAGGTGGTGAAAATGATATACGAAACGTAAAATCAACAGTCACGATTCTTCAATATACAAGATCTTATCAAAAAATAAGCCAAATTCCCAGAAAAGTTTGGACCTTTTATAATTGCGTTCCTACAGGTCTTAGTGACCAAAGTTTGAGTTATTCTCCTGATTCAGAATATGAAAAATATCAGACTTTTTGGACTTATACGCATTATACTGTGCATTCCAACCTTTATTTGGCTCTGCCCAACATCATTAATCGTATTAGTAATGGAACTATTCCGAATGTTTCTCCATTCCAGCAAGGAAATGGATTCACAACAGCTAATTTACCCACCAATCCAGCAGGATTTTTCTAATTATGAAAAGTTTTCTTTGCAAGGTTTTAATACCTTCAACAGGAAAGTATGAATATTTCAGGGAAATTGATTTCCTGACAAGCAAAACCATAAGCAAATACATTAAAAACAATGATGTTATTGGTTTTGCCAAATGTATTGAAAATATTGTAAAAACAAATTCGATTGAACAAAAAAGCTATCATGTGTTGGATTTGTTAAGCATTCTTTGCCAACTTCGTTCCTATTGTTATGGAGATTCCATAAAATTAGAAGGAAGAAATGAAAAAGGTGATCCGATTACTTATAAACACAACATAAATCGCATTTTAAATTTTTCATACTTGGTAAAAGAGTGTGAAGATGTTTATTTTTACAAAAAAGATTTGGAATTGTGTGTAGGTTTGCCTCACAATTTGCTTCCAGATGAGGATTTTGACGTTATAAGTCGTAATATTCGTTGTTTAAAAATAGGAGAAGACAAAATAAACTTTCCGGAGTTAAAATCTTATGAAAAGGAGAGAATATTACAAAATCTGGACGCCAGTTTTTCTGGCGAAATCATAAAATTTACACAAAAAATAACAAAATTGTTTGAAAATACTAATTTTTTTGAAGAAATAGACATTAAAGATTTTAAAAATATAAAATTAAATCCATATAATGAGTCTATTGTTCAGTATCTTGCATCAATTTTCAATTACGACCTGATGAGCATATATGAATTGGAGTATATTTTGATAAGAAGGTTACGTTTTTCACTATCTGACCTTAAAAATATGACAATAATTGAGGCAGAATTACATCTGAATTTGTATAAAAAGGAATTGGAAACTATAGAAAATATGCAAAAGAAAAATGGAGTTGAAAAATAAAACACCAGGCTAATTAATTCTATGGCAGAGGTAAATCTAGACAAAGTTTTAAACAAATTAAAGGAATATTCCAGTTCTGATAAAGCGGATTGTTTTGTTCTAAGTAAAAAAGAAAACAAAAAATTTACACCTCTGACTGCTAAACAACAAAAAGACCTTATTGAAGCAGCTGCTTCTGGTTCCAAGGCTGCATTTCTGTACCCCAAGATTGTTAACAGCATTCTTTTGGACAATAGCGAAGACCGGGATCTGCTTGTGAGTGATCGAACCTTGATCATCATGGCACTTCGTATACATTCATTCGGCCCAATACAAAAAATTGAAAAAGACGGCGAAATTCTAGAAGTAAATTTACAAAAAATACTTGATAATTTTGATAAAAATACAGAAATTAAATACAAAGAAACGTTTACCCAAGGTCCTATTACTGTGAATTGTAGTGTACCCTCAATTGAACAGGAGAACAAAATTTTAGACTCATACCTAAAATATCGTTCTGCTGAATTTGAGAATGATTCTAAGATCCAAAAGCTTCTTAGTGAGGTTTATATATTGGAAATTGCAAAATATATCACAACTATTGAACTGTCTGAAAAAGAACCTTTGGTTTTGGATATTAAAGCTCAAAATATAGCCCAAAACATACGCACAGTGGAAAGTCTTACTGCTTCTCTTGTTCAAAAAATACTTGGATTTGTTTCAAATATCAAAAATTTAGAAAATAATTTGACCAGCCAGAAGATAGGTGAGCAAACCGTTGATTTGAATCTAGATACAAGTTTCTTCTCTAACGTCTAAAAAGTATTTTTTTACTAAATATTTTTGATGACAAATGAAGAGACAATCAATCTCTTAGAAACTCTTTCTCAATCAATAGACAAATTGGCTTCCTTTAATAATAAAAAGGGAGACAAAGAGAAAGGAGATACAATTGTAAACGAGGATGACAAACTTTCCTCAACACTTTCCACTACTGAAAAGCGCCGATGGCAAACTATGAGTACCATATTGGCAAAAACCATAAAGGAAGTGGTTTTTCCAGAAAAAGAAGAAAAAGTAGGTCGTCCAGAATTTAAAAACAAACAATTTCAAGATACGGTTATTTCACCAACCTTTTCAAAAATTAAAGAAGCTTCAAATAAATGGTTATCAACCATTTTAGCTTTGTTGGCACTTTTAGGAGGTATAATTGCAGGAGCAATTGCAGAAATAGGAAAAATGTTAAAAGGATTAAAAGCATTTTTAAGTGAAACAAAGCTTGGAAAGTTTATAAAAGATATTTTTTCCGCACTAAAAACTAAATTTTTAGAGTTTATTAAAGTTATCCGTGAAACCAAATTTGTTAAATTTATAGAAGAATTTTTTAAAACTAAAATAATCGAACCACTTTCTAAATTTTTTAAACCTGTTTTGAATCTTTTCGAGGATGTAAAAACCGTTTTTAAAACCAAAGTAATACAACCCATTAGAAAATTTTTTGAAACTATAGGTAGATTATTTCGTATTTTTGAAGGAGGAAAAGGTCCTTTGTTTATGATGAAAGCTTTTCCTACATTTTTTAAATTTTTTGAAGATTACATAAGAATCGCAGCCAAAGTTTTTCAATTTGGAATAAAAACAGGAAGACTGTTTGGTAAACTTTTAGGACCGATAATGGCGATTTTTGAAGTTGTGATTGGATTGGTTCAAGCATTCACAGATCCTAAACTGAGCGATAAATCTTTTCTTCAAAAGATAGTTACAGGACTGACTCAAGGTCTATTGAACTTTTTTGACTTTTTTGAAATTTTTGGTTTGGATCTTTTTAAATTTGAAACTATCCGGGATCGGATAGAAGCAATTTTCAAACCATTCCGGGAAGGAAAATGGTTGGAAGGTCTTGGACAAATACTAAATCAATTGGGTTCACTTATAATTTCCATTCCTGGAAAAATTTTTGGATGGGTTGTGGGTTGGTTCAATAAGGATTTGGGTGCCAAAATTACAGAATTTTATGACAAATTTGATTTGTTCAAATATTTCAGAGCGATTTTTAAACGTATAGGAAAAATTTTTGGTATTGTAAAATCGGTCTTTCAATCTATAGCAGACAAAGTTGGTCCGATTGTTGGACCAATATTAAAGTTTTTAGTAAAAACAAGCCCCTTTTATATAGCATTTCAAATGCTTAAAAAAGCTTTTGAATACGCTCTTCCAATTATAAAAGGTTTAGGTTCATTGGTTTCAAAAGTGTTTGTTTCTATTAAAAATTTCTTTATTACAATTTGGAATTGGATAAAACGGATTGCTGATAAAATCTCTGGGCTTCCTTTCATGAAAAAAATTGGTGATGAGTTAAAAGCTATAGCTTCTGAATCTCAAGTAGACGAGATGCCTACACCCACAGAGGCTGTTGCTGCTTCTGTTTCGTCCCAAAATATAGATATTTCTGGACAAGAAAATACAGCTTCATCTGATGTCGAAGATGTTTTTTCCACACAAGAAAACAATACACAAGAAGCTTTTTCAGATTTTGAAGATATTCTTTCCACACAAGAAAACAACACACAAGAAGCTTTTTCAGATTTCGGAAAACAAATGAAAAATCTCAATAGCACAGGTGCAGTAAATAACAAAATAGCTGTAGATCAACTCAGGGAAACCAAAACATTAAATCAAAAAATTGACATGCTTATAGAGCAACTGATGAACAACCGAACCATGGTGAATAATTTTGTAAATCAAACATCCATGAATAGTTTTCCTCAATCAACAAGCGTCTCTTCAGTGAGACAATATCATAGGGAAGCTGATTAATTATGTCAGATTTTATAGGAGATATTTGGAAATTTACGGACAATCCGATCAATTTTGAAGGTCGGGATGCTACTGGGGATTCCGCTCCTCCTGTTTTGGTTGGAGCCGGATACTCTGTCGGATCATCAATAGCTCCGGGATCAACGCAAAGACTAAGAATAGGAGATAAGTTTCCAGTAGATGTTATTAATGGTTTTTATTGGACACACACACCTCTAACAAAAAGGGAAGAAATACCTTACATATCCATTAGCGAAAAACGTTTGAAAACAAATGCTTTAATAGCTCAAGCTGCATATAATGCCATGACCATAGGATTGTTGGATAAAACCGGGTTAATTCAAAGAGCATCTCGAACTGCAGATGTTGCTTTGCAAGGAAAAATAAACGAAAGCATACAAAAATTACAAAACTTTTTTCAATCGAATGCAGGAACAGGTAACGTTATTGACAAATTAGGTTCTGCTATAGGATCGGCAAAACAAAAATTTAGCAATTTTCTTGGAGGAGAAGGTGTTTTTAGTCTTCCTCAAAGCCAAGGTGCTCGTAGTGTTTTGCGTGTTTATGAAGGGTTATATATAACTGAACCCACAGGATGGGAATACACTTTTCCTTATTTTGTTGATTATCAAAATGGTGTATCAAATGATTTTAGTGATCAAAACACACAAGGAATAGGAATGGGTGTTACTTCTCTCGGAGCAGGAAAATTGGTGGAAGGAATGCGTAATGTGGCAGAAGATGTAGCCGGAACTGTTAACATAGCAGAGCCAGGAACCTATATAGAAAAACCAAAATTTTATCAATTTCAAGACAGTGGAGATGAAATTAGTTTTGAATTTCCTCTTTTGAATACAGGAAATGCCACATTTAAGGATGTAATCAGAAATTGGCAACTGATCTATCTTTTGGTTTATCAAAATCGTCCAATTCGTTTTACACGAGATCTAATTGAACCTCCTGTAATTTATGAAGTTTCTCTTCCAGGTCACAAATATATGCCATATGCATATATTACCCGACTTGAAGTGCAATTTGTCGGATCTCGTCGTCCCATGAACATAACATTTAAAGATGAAAGTTCCCTGGGTCAGGGTAAAAACAGTGTAAACACAATCATACCTGATGGTTATTTGGTACAAATAACTCTTAAAGGACTCGTTGCTGAAACTAGAAATTTTCTTTACACATCATTAAACGCAGACCCGGTTTCGGTAACTACAACAGGAACCAGATAATATGATTGATTTGGGAAAACAACAAAACAATATATCTGATTTGAATGGCTTAGATCCAAGCAGATATGAAAATATTTTTAAATTATATAAAGATTCCAATTCATTATATTTTTACAATATTCTTAATAATATTATTGTTCCAGAAAATATTGATCAGCAATTTTATTATAAAATTACAATCAACAGACAAATTCCTTGGACAACATTAAGCTATGAACAATATGGAACAATAGACTTGTGGTGGTTGATTTGTTTGTTAAATAAAATAGATAATCCTGTGAAGTTTGCAAATCCTGGAACAGAACTTAAAATTTTAAAAAGAAATTATTTGGCAACAATACTTAATATTATACAAAAAAACGTTAATTTATGAGTTTGCCGTTTCCTATAACAAACCTGCAAAGTTATGATGATCAGGTTGTTCAAATAAACGATATTTTATATTATTATAATATCATGCTGGTTAATCCGGATTATGATATGGTCCGTTTAAAACAATCTGCCATAAAAACTTTATTTTTAGAAGATAATTTGAATATGTTTTATCACAAAGGTTATTTGATTTATGATAATAAGTTTGATGTTGTAGAATCATTAAATTCACTTCAAAACAGCAGTTATCAAACTCCATCACTGATGAACGAGACACAAAGAGGAACAAAATCCAGAGGTTTTCGATATAGAGGCGATGGGAGGGATTTTTTAATCTTGGATATTATGCCGGAAGTTGTTCCAGGAACCATAAGAAAAGGTAATATTAATGAAAAAGACAAAAAGATTTTTAATTTGAGATTTACATTTTCAATTTATGAATCAGAGGATATTCGGGGAGATAAATTAAACGAAAAATTTAAAAAACTATATTTTCATGATTTTTCATATCAAATATTAACCGAACGGGACGCTTACTTTACAACAGCAGATTATATCGATAGCAAACAAGTAATAAAACTTAGCAATCAAGACCGGGGTATTTTTACAGGGACAGCCATACAAAATCTTTTGAAAAAGGTTTTTTCTTCAGAAGAAGGTTTTAATCCAAAATTTTCCCAAAAATGGGATGAAGGTGGTAGTACAATTTTCTATAGCAGTCCTGCCCAATATAAAGCAATTGATGATTTGGATTATCTTTTGAGCTATCACGTAAGTTCTCCTGAATCTGATTACGACAACTGTTATCTGAGAATTGAAAGATATTCGGACGAATGGAAACTTGAAAGTTTCAAAGATTTGTTTAAAAGTGCATTTACAAATTCACCTTCATTGACTCAGTTTGGTCTGAGTGAATCCGCAGGACCATCTTTGGTGGAAAGCTTTTTTCTAGGCATGCCCATGGATGATTCAGTACCTTCTACTGTTCAAAGCCGTGTCCCTGATTTTGCAGGTAATATGATTACTTTTAACGATTCCAGCATATTAAACCAATACGAATTCACCAACATAGCAGGTAAAGACACTCAACAAAATCTGGTATCACATTTGGTTCATAGTTATAATTTTGCCAACAATACATTTCGTATAGATTTTTCAAACAACAACATAGAAAAATCATTGGATGTTTATTTTGAAAATTATGTTAAAAATTTAAAAGGTTCTGGGTCTAATCCACCTGCTTCCAATTTGACTTTAAACAAATATCGGACAGAGCAAAAAAATATAAAAAATGTTTTTACCATAAGCAGCGAAAGTCAAAATCAAAGATATTCTTTTGGAAGAAACAGAATTTTGGAATCTGCTTTGTTTTTAAATAATTGTATAAGATTTCGTGTGAAAGGTGTTACAAATCGTCAAGCAGGTCAATTTATAAGTGTGCAAAGGCACAACACTGTTCCAGATAATTATTTTGATGATAAAAATCTTGGCATATATCTGATAATTCGAATAGAACATGTTTTTTCTGATCAAAAATATTATAATGAAATTTTTGCTGTAAAAACATATAACTTCACAGACCCCAAATTTACTAAGGATACCCTATGAACAATATCAAAACGATTGATCCGCATATGGTATCTGCCCAGGTTTTTTTTAAAAAAGATTTTTATAAATCGGCGTCAAACTATCTTGATTTTATAGGAAACAAATCAAAAGAATTAGACTTGGCAATAGAATGGAACAAAACAGATTATTCTAACGATCCGATAACAGCTAAAACAAATTTTTTCAAAAATCTTGATATTTCAAGTTTAAATGCAGATTTTTCTTCATTTTGGCTCAAACAATATAATGAAACTTATAATGAAGTTCGAGACAAAATAAGATTTGAAATGGGCGATAAGTTTTCATTTGCAGCAGGTCAATCCAATTGTGTTGGGGCTTTGGCCCGCATGCAAAATTATACTCAAAATTCCACACAACTTTTGTCAGATAGAAACATGGAAAATCTTCCTATTCCATCTCAATACGGATCTGGAATGGAAAATCTTCTCAGTAACAACGCAAAAATAATTAATGCGGCTTTTTCAAAAGCATCCAACACTATTTTTCGTCATGCCAGCTTTAACATACAGGAAAAAATATCTGAAAATACTTTGTCACACGGCCAAAATCTTATCCCTGATTATGGCCATTATGAAAGAATGATGAAAATAGCTACTGAGTTGACACAAAAAATACGTCAACAATTCAAAGATTTTTACAAAATATTGGAATTATATTCAAACTATAATCCTAATAGCCCAACCACAAATGTTCAAGTTATACCGCCAACTATATTAACAACACTTGTTGAAGGTCAGGTTCAATATCAAACCAAATTGAAAAGCAGGGCTGCGGATATATTGACTTCTTTTTCTAATAAGCGAGCTTTGGACGTTCTTCCGGTTTCTTAGCATCCACAGTAACACTTTCGATTGTAACAGACGATTCCATTAAACGTTTTAATATTTCTTCCCGGGTAAATGTGATTTTATTTTCATTTCCAGTAGCTTCTTTCAATTGTTTTTTGGATTCTATATCCATCGCTTTGATTTCTTTTGAAGATTGATTTTTCTTTTCTGCCAAATTTATTTTGTTTAGGGTATCAATTGCAGAAGTACTGGCTTTTATCAATTCTGAAATTGCAAGAATTTCTTTGCTTTCTGGACTATGGGCTATATAATCCTTCATAGAAAGTATGAGTTCATTTGTTTCTTTAATCAAACGGGCAGACTGTTGGATAACAAAATCTTCCACTTTGTCTTTTTCCAGTTTGGTATCTGTTTTTGCAGGTGTTTCTGATAAAGCTTTTACTTCATTCAGTTGTTCCAACAAATTCTTGACTTCTATTTTTTGATCCATATCATATATATTTAGAACCTAAATGAATATTGCAAATAACTTATGGGTGGAAAAATACCGTCCCACCAGCTTAAATGATATAGTTTTGGATGAAAAAACTAAAAAATTTATTCAAAATTGTTTGGAAAAAAAGACAATAACCCATCTTCTTCTTCATGGAAAACAAGGAATGGGAAAAACATCCTTGGCAAAAATCATAGTTAAAGAATTGGCTTGTGATCATTTGTATATTAACGCCTCTGATACCCGTGGAATTGATACTGTTCGGGATGAAATTAAAAACTTTATTCAATTAATGCCCAGTAATAATAATGTTCAAATTGTTATTTTAGACGAATTTGATGGCTTTACATCAGAAGCTATGCGAGCCCTTCGAAACATGATGGAAGAATATTCAGAAACCAACAGGTTTATATTCACATGCAACGATATAAACAGGATTATTGAACCTATCCGGAGTCGAGTGTATGAAATAAACATTTCCAATCCACCGATGCGTGATTGTTTGGAAAGATGTATTTTTATATTAAAAAATGAAAAAATAGAATTGAATGAAAAAAATAAAGAAATATTAACAAAAAAAGTAAAAACTTTCTATCCGGATATTCGTAAGATCATATTTGAACTTCAGGCAAGTTTGGATTTATCATTTAATTTAAATGAGGGTGTACAGAATTTAGAATTAATAGCAAATGAATTACTTAAAAAAATTTCAGAAAATGATTTTGTTTCTTTAAGGAAATATGTGATAGAAAACGAAAGAAGTTTCGATAATGATTATACAGGTCTTATTAAAAAACTTTGCGATGTTATTTTTTACTCTGAAATGAACATTGAAAAGAAGAAAAAATGTTTTAATGAACTGGCCGAAGCCCTTTATCGCAGCAAAATAGTTCTGGACCCTGAAATTAATTTTTCCAGTTGTATGGCAAAATTACAGGATATTATTGGTTCTTAGGAAGATAATTGTGGGTGTAGGAAGCCACGCTGGGGCTTTTTTCACCTTCGGCTGGTTTGGAAGGAATCTTTATATTTGTATTTTTAAGCTCAATTTCAGAAGGTGTGTTTTTACCATTTCCCCTGTCAGTTTGGGAAGTCTGATAAGAGGGATTCATATAATTTGTTCCCTTTTCTTCTTCGATTTCCTTGGGTTCAATATTGCTGTTGTTTGGACGCTTTAAACCTTCAGGAACTTCAGGAAGATTTGGATAATAATCCTTATATTCTAAAATAGAAGCGGGGAGTGTGAGAAAATCTTTGTAAAGACCTGGAGCCATTTCCAGGGTAACATCACAGTAAAAATCATCAGCATTGTTACCTTCTACAAAACCAGGCTGGGTGCTGGGTCGATTGGTTTTAACAGCACTTACCCGCATAAGAAGACCGCTATCTGCAAACTGTTTTGCCTTTTCCTGTATGGAAGAACCTTGTTTTTTGAACCATTCGTTCTTCAAAGCACCATCTTTGAATTTTACGATATCTCCGGTCAAAAACCCACCCCGAGTATATCTGCTAATGAATGATTCGTACAAACTTGTAAATTTTCTCATTAGGAATATTTATCCTTAAAAACAAACTTTTATATTAAATATTTATAAAATATGGCATCTGTAAATCTGGCTTTTCTTGAACGAGCTCCTCTTGTAGACGACCACATTTATAAAGATCTCCGTTTAGATTTAGAAAAAAATTATACTCGTGGAAACGAACTATCTAAAAAGCTGGATATTAAGGACTTAAAAGCAGACTATGATTTGAATGCAATAAAGAACAGTCTTTTTAATCTTTTTACAACTTTACCTGGTCAAAAAATTTTAAATCCCATTTATGGTCTTAATTTGATGCAATTTGTTTTCACAAATCTTAGTGAGGCAAATGCCCGGATCATAGGTAAAGTGATCTTTGAAGGCACTGAATTGTTTGAACCAAGGGTTAACATTTTAAATATAAATGTGAATGTGGATTTTGATCAAAACCAATACACAATAAACATGAACATTAATGTTCCGTCTTTAAACCTATCCAACGTAAGTATTAAGGGAGTATTAAAAGAAAGCGGATTCTATTTTATATAATTTTATGGCAAACGAAATATCAAAAACAGATTTTCCGCTTCAACAAAACGCTTATGTGGCTTTTGATGCTCAAAGTTTAAAAAGTTTGATGTTGGATCAATTAAATCGGGGAGGAGTTTTCACAGACCAAATTTTTGAAGGCAGCAATTTCAACAGTTTATTGGATGTAATTGCATACAGTTATCATGTTCTTTTGTTCTATTTGAATAAAACTTCATCGGAAAGTTTGTTTTCCCAAGCTCAAATTTACGAAAACATGAACAGAATTGTGAAATTGATTGATTATAAACCCATAGGCTATCAAACCAGTCTTCTTTCATTCAATGTCCAAGCAAACAGCTTTCTTCCGGCCGGTACTTATACCATACCAAGATATTCTTATTTCATAGTTAATGGAATACATTACTCGTTTAAAGAAGATGTGACTTTTACAAAAACAGAAGCAGGAATCACATCTTTGGATCAATTATCCAAAAATAATCTTTTGTATCAAGGAACATTTACAGAATATCCTATCTATACGGCAATAGGAGAAGAGTTTGAAGTTGTTCGGGTGGTTTTAAATGATCAAAACGGAAATGCTCCGTTTGTGGATCATTTTACTGTTAATGTTTATGTTAAAGATAAAATTACACAAAAATGGTCTTTGTGGAGTCAAGTTCCTAATCTTTTTTTAAGTGATAATCAGGACACTTCTTATGAGCTTAGATTCAATGAAAACGGAAGGTATGAAATAAAATTCGGAAACAATGTCACAGGAAAAAAGCTTAATTTGGGTGATGAAGTTTTGATTTATTATTTGAAAAGCGACGGAACGTTGGGAGAAACAGGAATAGGAACATTAGACGGAAATTCGTTGTTTCCGTATTCAAGTTTAAATTATGGTGCGGTAACAACCGATACTAAAAACAATAATATCAATTACATGACATCTTCTCAATTTCCATTTTTAACATTTACAAACAGTTCACCTTCTACAAATTTCGGGCAACCCGAAACTGTTGAGAATATACGAACCAACGCTCCTAATACTTTCAAACAACAATATCGTTTGATAACCGCTTCAGATTTTAAAAATTATATTTCCAACACTTTTAGAAATATTGTTCATGATGTTTATGTGGTAAACAATCAAGATTATTTGAATGGGCATATTCAGTATCTTTACAATATAGGTTTAAAATATCCTTCTTTGGAAAGCCGAGTACTGTACAATCAAATAGCTTTTGCAGATACATGCAATTTCAACAATGTTTATGTTTATATGGTTCCTCGTCTTCAAAAAGCCAACTCAGTCAAAGTCAACAACAATTTTGTTACTGATGCATTAAAGCAATATATAGAAAGTTTTGTTGATCCGATCAAATTAACTTCTTCAGAAGTTGTTTATAGCGATCCTGTTTATATGGCTTTTAATCTAGGAATTTCCCTTCCTGTTGAAATTTTAAACAAAGATGTTTATAAAGAAACTAAATTGATAATTGTAAAAAATTTCGATTCTCGTGTAAATGATGATGAAATAAAAAGTGTTGTAGCAAAAATATTTGAAAATTATTTTTCCCCAACAAATATAAAATTAAATCAAATTGTCGATCTTACAAATTTAAACAATTCCATTTCAGAAGTTAACGGAGTAAAAAGTTTTTACACAAAACGAGTGACACAAGACGGAAGAGTTCTGGAAACAGATGGAATCAGTCTTTTATATTGGAACAGTGTGTATGACAAAGAAGATATACACGTTTCCACACAAAATGTTCAAATGGAATATTTCCAATTCCCTTACTTATATGATAGCGATAACTTTTTGGAAAGGATAGAAGTTGTTGTTGAAACGGTATAAACATGGCATGTACATACGTAAATATCAATGTAAAGAATTTTACGGGCTTAGAATCTCTAAGCACCTATACGCTTGATATTACTCCTCTCACATTTTCTGCCATTCTATCATCTGATAATCTGTCTATAAGCGATAAAAAAGCCCTGTGGAATTTCGGAGACGGAACCGCTTCGACCGAGCTTAGTGCAACACATTATTATCCATGGCCCGGAATATATGATGTCACATTTTATGCCTATGCAAGTTCAGGGGATACCGTTTTAGCTTGTCGTAATTTTCAGGTAACCGCGTTTAATTATGTGGGCGATTTTCTTTATTCTCAATATATTAATGATGAGAAAATAGCTTCCTATAATAGTGGAAATGTGTCAGACCCCATAACAATTACAAGATTTAATTCCTGGCAATCTGTAAAATCTGTTTCGGCCACTGGATATACCATTTTCTTTTATGCAAGTGGTAGTAATTCTGATTATTTAGATTTAAAAAATTATGTAAAAGATCCGTGGGGTCATTTACAATCTTATTTCTTTTTTTGTGAAAAAGCCGGAACACGATTTGGTATTGTCAGTTCATCAGTAACAACATCAGATCCCATTTATGTTTATGTTTCAAACGGACAAATAGTGGAAACATCTTATCCTTATCAGGGAACTTCTTTGGCCGGAACCAGCGGACAAACAACCATTTATTATGTGGATCAATATCCTAAAAATTTAACTTCTGAGCAACCAGTTTTTATTTTTGCTCAACTGGATTTAAGCAAGTTTCCTTCCAAAGAAGACATTATAAATTCTAGTTTTACAGAAAATTTTTCGGAACTTCCCATATATAATTATTCTTCAATTTTAACACCAGTAAAAATACGATATAATTCTGCTGACATTCTGACAATAACATCCAATGGAATAGATGGAGAGGGTTATGTTGATGAATCTTTTAAAATAAACTCAATAAAATGGCAAAATTATCCTGTTTCTTTTTTTATAAAATTAAAAGACAATCAAAATTATAGCACAAAACATTATCCTTTGTTAAGTTTTGAAAACGGTGTTCAGGATTTTGATTTGAGCTGTGATTTAATATCGGTTTGTTCACAAAAAGTAATAAGCGATGTTGAATTTTATGATAACGATCAAATAAAAAGAATAACAAGAACCGGTGGGTTTTATGCTGGATATTTTAAATGTCCTTATGCTTTAGAGAATGTAGCATTAACAGCTTCAGTAAAAATATCAGATCCGGCATATTTTGCGAAGGATTCCCCTTATAGCTGGCTCGGACAAGGGTTAGATTCATATTCTATCAGCGTTACCTCAACAGATGCTATTGCTTCTAAAATTTATCGTTATAATAAATTCAGACAATATGATGGTTGTTCTGATGCGGTTACTTTGAGTTTAACCGGAACTAAATCCTCCCCGACAATATTTTCAGGGGTTTTAAAAAATCCATTTGCTGTTGCTGTTAGTCCTTCAGAAAATGACGCAGTATGGCTGGCAGATTCGGATCAGGATAAAATTTATAAAATTTCGAAATATGGTGAAATTATTTTTGAAGTGGATCTTTCAAATGCCATAAGAAAATATGCCAATGGAACTTTGATAAACCAAAATTTTCAAGGACCTCTTGCAGGAGCAACACCATCATCTATAGCACTGGACGGTCAAGCAAATGCATGGATAACTCTTTATACTGCGGGTTCTTGTTTAAAGCTGGAAAGAGATACTGGATATGTGATAGGCGAAGCATATCCGACTTATCCTACTACAGATTTTTCTATTCTTCACACGTTTAGCGGTTCACCAATAGTTTCATTTTCAGGGTTTCCTGTAGAAGTGTTTTTGGGATATTTGTTCCCCCCTTTAAGCGGACTGTATGCTGAAGAAAGCACTATTCTTCCCTCTTCTATTGAAACGGATTTAGATAGTAATATTTGGGTTGCTTATAGCAATCCTTTAAAGGGATATCTTGTAAAATATGATTCGAACGGAAACATTTTGGGGGCAAAAGATTTTCCTACGCTTTATAGTCCACAACAGTTATTAATTGACAGAAACAACAATGTTTATTTGACTGTCATGACATATCTAAATCCAAATTCCACCATCACAAATAGAAATGATTTTGTTTACAAATACTATTCAAACACAGGAAACATCTATGATAATTATCCTTTAAGCGGTTATAGTGGTCTTGGTCCGTTGGCAGTGGATAAAGATCAATATGTTTATGCTTCATATAACAAACAAGACATATTGCGTGTTAAAGAAGGAAGTGATGCCACCACATTTTATGTTGGTAGTGGAACAAATTTAACTAATGAATATCAAAGTATAGATGCCATAGCTTGTGATACTGAAAATGATCTTTGGGTTGTACATAATTTTGATAAAAAAATATATTTTTATCCTTTAAATTCCCAGATAACTCAACTAACTCCCGGATCATTAGGTAGAATAGATACTGATAATGTATATCCGAATAATTTAAGGGCATATGGGGATTGGACGGGAATGCGCTGGATTAACAAATATTATTACAACACTCGAACAAAAACTGTTTCAGGTCAAAGTGCCACATTTAACATATATCCTGTTAGCGGTGCATATGGTTTGGCAAAAATAAATGAAGATTTTGATGCTATAGGAACAATAAGATCATATGTTCTTCAAGAATCTTTATACAATAAAAATATTCTTTTTAATGATTTCTTGGGACCAATCGTTGGGGATGAAAAAGATTCGGTAAATTCTTTAGGAAAACGAATCTATGAAAAAATAGCAAACTTTGTTCTTAATAATTCGGATTTGAATTCTAACGAACTGCAAGCGTTGCAAAGCATGGAATCTGTTGTGGGTGTTGATTTGGAGAATTTTAATTTCCCATTCCCCCCGGATATGCAAAGATTGGTTAATCTTTTTTCCACAAAACTTTCTTATTTCCGTGGATACCCAAACCAATTTTCCTCGAATTATGACAAAAAACAAACCATTTCCAATCCAAATTATGGAAGAAATCTAGGAAACCAATTAAGCTGGGCTTCAAGTATCGTACCAACTTCAGGTAAAGTTGTTCTTTATGAAAAATTCGGAGAAGTTTATTCAGAAGGAAAGCTTGAAAATTATGGTGTTTTACAAACTGCATTTTTGTCCGGGGACGTACAATTTGTAAAATTAAGTGATGTTAACGATTCTTGGGGGTGGCCATTGGTTTTAGGAGAAGGAGTTAGTGGAACAGAAGTGGCCAGATATTATAGTGTTTATGAATACAAAGAAGGTTCTGATCAAACATTTTACAATAATTTGATTGATTGGAAAAATGAACAAACTACCGTTTCTGAAAACACTAGTTCCTATTTTGCGTGGTTTGGTGAAGATCAAATCATAGATAATTTTATCAATTATCAATTATCTGTGGGGTTAGGACTGTTGAGTGGGGGTAATTAATTTTATGGCTGAAAATCTTCAAAATTACATACCAGAAAATTCTGTTTTAAACATGGAAAATACAGAAGTTCCTGGGGACTTTTCATCCCCTTATAGTTTGATTGATTGGATCAAAAATTTAAAAATTTCCAGCACAGAAACTTCAAATTATATAATTTTTTATAATCGTTATTTGAATGAATGGTATAAAAAGATAAACAAACAAAAAACAAACAAAGTTTCTTTTGTAAGGTCCCAGTACATAAATCTTTTAAAAGAAATAACTTTAAAATATACAACACCTGATGAAAAAAGATTTTTATCTAATCTTAATTTTAACGACAATCAAAGTTTGGATATTGCCATACCATTTTTTACTAAAAAAATAAAGAAAATTTGCCAATATTATTCCAAAAACCGGGACAAACTAACAAACGGTGTTATTCGAGCAAATTTACGAGGAAGTAATTATGGAATAGAAACAATTATAAAAAAATCAATTGTAAACATATTAGAAAAAAATGAGTTCGAACCGATTGGTGTAAATTTACCTCCTCTTTCATCCATAATTTCTGATTTTCATGTTGAAATTGAAGAATCATACGATCCGCAACAACATTATTATGATGTAGAACCGGGATCAAGTTATGAAAAATACGATGTAAAAGACCCCGAAAGAATAAAATTTTTCGGTTTGGATTCAACAAATGTAGATAATGTCTCCATTTATGATCTTGAGCAAGCAATTATCAATGCTATAAAATCTTATCCGTTTTTTGTTCAAGAATTAGGATTTAATAATTTTACAATAAACTTTAATTTATCTACCCCAAATTATGCTTATCTGGATCAACGGGATTTTCAGGATTACAACAATGATTCTAACGAATTTAATACCAATGTTTACAATTATAAAAAATTATATGAAAAAAATTTAGGAACAAAATTGTTGTCTTTGAGCGGAAATTCAGAACAAGGAGCTGTTTCTGGATACGCACTGATTCCTAATTACCCTTATCAAAATCTTCTTAATCGAAGATTTCCTACAATAGCACATACACCTGAAATTTCGGACATAAAACAAGAAAAAAATATAGGATCTTTCTTTACAAAAGATAATTTAGGAGTTCTTTTATGGAATACCTATAAAAAAGAATATTCATTTAACAGAACATTGTCTGCTGGTGAAGTTTTATTGATTCCTGACCCGGAAGTAGGTGCTAATGTTACAGGTCTTTCTAAAACAGATCATTCTTTAAGTGGAATAGATTATCAAATAGATTTGCAATGGAACAGATATGATTGGTCCAATGATTATGCTTTTGGAAAAATTTATTCAGATCCAAAAATACATAAATTTTTCCCCTACACTGGAAAAACTGAAATATCAGAAGATAGTGATGAAGGAATTTCTAGAATAACCGATGTTCAAGATTTTTGGGACGATAAAATTATTTGGAAAAATAAAGATGTTTTTGAATTTATAGGGGATGATTACTATCCTCTGGAAAAAAGAAAAAATTATCTTCTTTACAATAAAGGAATTTTGACAAAGTATAAAACAGATATTTTTGGAAATCATTATGGTTTGTTTAAAGATTCATTAGTAAACAAATATTCCAATTCTTCCACAGCTACAGAATATCCTTCTTCAACAAGAATTTTTTCCACACTTACATCTTCTCTATGTTCTCTTTATGAAAAACAAAATCTTCAGTTGGGAAATGTTTTTGTTCGACTTTATGATGACACAAACATATTTCCTTTAAGTTCTGCATTGAGCGGTGTTTTTATAAAATATCCTTCTTATGTTAGAAATGAACTAGAAAATCTTATTCAAGATTTTGAATTAATTTTTAATACTGTAATTATAGAAACACCTAATTATGTTGTTTTCGATAAAATAAATTTTGATTTCGATACTAAGAAATTTGACGCCGCATATACAAAGGCAAATTTCTTTAAAAAATATAACGTTTCTTCATCCATAGAAAATTATTCAAATTTTTGGTATGATAGTCAATTAAAAAACATTTTTGTTGCTTTTATAACGTTACTACCTGTCAATTCAGCAACAAATGAAAAAATAATTTATCCCAAAATTTATATTTCAAACATCAACAACCTTGATTTTAATAAAATTTATCCTGAAAATGAAAACATTCAAAGTTTAAGTTCTTTCGTGGTAAATTTAAGCTCTGAAAGTTACAATCTTAATTTTAATGATCGGGCACTTTTAAACATAAATCATCAGGCACAAATTCTAGGCGTTCTCATTAAGGGATACAATAATAGCGGTATTCCTATTCTTCAAAATTATAAATTCTCAAGAACGTTTAACAAAATCAATCTTATCAATCATTTAATTTTCAAACCTTGTGGATTTAACTATGACAAAAATTATAATGATATAACAACAAATCAAACTGTTAGACATATATCTTATCAGTCTGGATTAGTGGGAAATCAACTCTATTTTAACAATTTTACATCCTCGGTTTCAAGTTCATCCTATTACAATTATTATTATGTGGCGACTCAACCCCTCACCATTTCTGATACAGTTTCTTCATTTGTTGTATTAGACCAAACTCTTACAAACATTTTTTATGTTTCTGCCGGTACATTAAACTTAAATTTACGAGACGTATATGGGGTTCTTGTTTTTGATTTTCAAGGATCGCAAGAAACTTATTTCACATCTTTAAATCAAACAGTAACAGCCCAAGCCGTTTCAGGAAATCCAATATCACTAACATATGTGGCCAGCGGGCAACATGTACTTTACGTTCAACCCTTAAATAATTAATATGCAATTTTCCAGACTATATAACGAAAAATCTTTTGATAGCCAGCATGATATTGTGGTTTCGTTGAAATTTGCTGCTTTTAATCCCCAGGGAAATTGTTCGGGAGGAATATGCATAGCTTTTTATGAAGATTCTTTAACATCACCTTTTGGGGGAGGAATTGAAGGATCTCTAGGATATACCCCTTATACCGAAACAGGATCTCTTTCCTCTGCTTTTGAAGGGTTACAAGGTGGTCATTTTGGAGTTGCTTTGGACATAAGCGGAGAATTTTCAAAAGAAGGAAACGGAAAAATTGACGGGGATTACAAAGCAAACCCCAACACCATAGCTTTTAGAGGATCTCAAATGTACGGTTATCCCTTTTTAGGGGTGACTGAGGATTTGAGCAATATGGGTATTAATTTGGGCCAAGACTTTACTACTGAAAATTTAGTAGAATACACTACTTTAAGATTTGTTTTAACCGAACACGGAAGATTGTTAAAAGTAGAAAAAATGATTTCACCCGATAATTTTGAACTTATAAAACAAGTTTATTATGAGGATAGAAAGAAGACAGCTTATAGAGTTGTTTGTAATATTGTTTCGCCAAGCGATGATACAATTTTCAGAATAAAAGAATTTAATTGTTACGGATTTGAAAAAAATGTTGATAAAGAATTGAATAAAAAATTAGAATCGTGTCTTCAATTCATAAGCTATCCTGTTTTTGAATCTGGTACTAGTAACAAATTGTTTTTAGGTTCTAATAATTTTGTTGCAGAAAATTTTGATAATTTATCCTTTAAAAATTATGTGATAACATCAGATTTAGTTGCAAATTATGATTATCGACAAACAATTAATTATAATAGCCAGGAAGTGTTTTTAGATTATGATTATAATTCTGATTTTTTAATAACAAGAAATCTTAATTTAAACACAATTAACATATATAGAAATTTGGGAAGAAATGTTGTTTATGAGTATTCTGTAATATCAAACAGTGTTTCGGGTTTTGGTTACAATGCCAGCATAGACGGAGATTATTTGTTTGTTTCCACTGTTTCTTCCGTTGAAATATATCAAAGAAACAATTACAATTGGAATTTTGCTTCCAGATTAAATGATCTTTCCGGTATACCTGCAAATATAAAGTTTTATCAAGACAATGGAATTATAGCTTATTCAGACGGAAGTGTAAGAATTTTTGAAAATCAAGGAGGATTAAATTATGTAAGCGTTTTTACATTGACAGGGCTAGGAAATGTTTCAGAAGGATTTGGAAACAAATTAGACATTTCTTCTTCTGTTGCAGCAATAAATTCACCTTATAAAACTACTTCATACACAAACGATGGAGGTGTTTATACTTTTTATAAAGATACGAAATGGAATTACAAAGGATTTTTGTCTGGAGGAAACAATTTTGATGCAAATTATGGATTGGGTCTTCGTGTTTATGACAAATCTATAGTGGTAGGATCTCCAGGAAACATAGTTAGTTTTTATCGTAATGCAGGAACGATAGATATTTTTTCATATAGTGAAGACATAGAAGAATTTTATTTAGAAAAAACATACACAGCAATCAATTTAAGTCCAAATATATTTCTTGGATCTGATCTTGATATTCAAGGGTCCATATTAATTTCTCGCTCTTATAACGGAATCAATGTTTATAATCTGGATTGTCCTCCGTCTTTTGTTCCTCCTATTGTTGTTCCTCCTTGTACCATACAACTTCTTTCCAATATATCTTCCAGATTTTTGAAAAAGATAGATGCCTCTGGATTCGTTCTTACCATACAATGTCCGAAACCAGAAGTACAACCGTTAAGTGCTTACTGCTCGTTGCAGACTATTTCATCAATAAGTGTACCCGGACAAAGTATATATTCGATCAATGGATATAGCATTTTGAGTCCTATATTCTGTCCTTTAACAGGAGTAAATTACAGTGAAGTATAATTCCTCCATCATTTATTTGACAGCGGATGAGAATTTTATCAATTATGGAACAATTGATGGATACGTTTATCGGGATCCCATTTTTGATTATGCATTTACCTATACAGATAAATTGTGTTCAGGAACATTCAGTTCTTTAAGCTCGATTGGTCCGGTTTCCGCTTTGCCCCTATCTGCTTATACATATACATCTGTTTTTTCAGCTTCAGAAAATATCGTAATTCATCGTTATGATCAAGATGCGTTTTTGTTTACAGGTCCTGTAATTATAACATTTTCATTATCAGGAGTAGAGCAATCTCTTTATAAAATACAAAAAATTTCTGCAGATTTTGGAAATAGTTTTGATGAAAAGCATATTGATTTATTGACACCTTCATCAACAACACTTTTGGATGTATCTGGCGTTTTCGAAACCGGAACCGATTTTGTAACAAATCACATAGCAAACATAAGTTGCTATCGAGAGAATTTTTATGTGGATGTGTTTACAATAAAGTTTGGTGTTACCCAACCCAGCATTATCAATCCTATACTTTCTTACAAAATTTTGAATTATCAACTTTTGGGTGATAACAGAAATTACTTGTTAACTATGCAAGGATCATATGGTCTGAATATTCATTATGGTGTTTTGGGTACAGGAGACTATTTGTTTGTTGCTCCGACTATAGTTCGCCCGGAACTTCCTCCATTACAATTTGCTATCACGATTGTTCCATCTCTTACCACTCAACCCATTTATCCTGTCATACCCCCTTTAACTGCATATTGTGCCCTTATAACAATTGTAAATAATGATTTGATGATAGGGGTAAACCCGTTCGATTCAACTTATTTGGTACCAATTAGTTGTGTTACCCCAATATTTTAATAAATATTTTTATGCCGGTACGAATTTTTGACGAAAATAATTGGTCCAATATGGAAGTTTCCTACTTCCAAGATGATAATTTGCAGACTAATCAGCAAAAAATATTCAGTGATTCTTGCATGAATTTTGTTTATCCTGAATTTTTAGAAAAAACAAACGACCAAAAAAACAACAACTATTCAACATTTGCACTGACATCTGGGTTGAAATTTTCAGAATGTTTTTACATAAACAATCCGGAACAGAACGGAAATGGATTTGTAACATATTTTAGTAGTGGTATTAACAGTATTAAAGATACGGCTCAAAGATACTGGTCTATTGTTGAACCCGGTTCTTCTCAAAAATTTTTAGAAGTATCCACTAGTAATTTTTTTGCAGCAAAAAATTCAAATTATTATTTTGAAATAGATTTTCTTCCTAACAACAGATGTAGAATTTCTCATGATTATTACAATACAAAATATTATTTGAATGTTAATTTTTTAACAAATAAAGCATATTTTCTTTCAGCATCACCTAATATTTTTGACGAAGAAAGCTTATATAAACAATCATTTGAATATATTTTAGACGAAAAAAACAATAATATTGTTCTTGTTTATAGAAAAAATAATAATGCTTATACTTTGGTCCGACAATCATCGTCTTTGGGTATAGTTTCATTGACAGGAAGTGACATCCAATTGACAATTGATAACACATTTAATATTATTCCTGTAAAATTTAATTTGTTAAACACACTTTCTTCTTTTTGGTTTTCCTACACAAAACAATTTGATACAAACAATTTGAATGTAGATTGCAATGAAACTGTAAAAACAAACGACCAAATAGTTTTTCATTCGGAATTTAATAACATAACTTCGGCCCAGGTCCCTTATAACTTTATACTGGAAAAAAATTCATTAACACCTCTTTCTAAAAATGTTTCAAAAAATGAAAATAAAAATATTAGAAATTACATATCATTAAATACAGGTTCATATCAAGAAGATGGAAACATAAGATTTTCTCAAAATTACCTATCAAAAATAAACGAATATAACTTCGTTCCTGGAAAAATAAGTTATTTTCATACTCCCATGGAAATGGGACAATATGATTACATAAACATCAACGATTCTTTATTGGCCGAATCGGGATCTGTATATTCTAATACTCCTGAATATTCAGACAAAGTTTGGAAAAAAAATTCAAATTATAAAAACACCTCAAATTTCGGAAATCCCCGTGGAGAAATAAACGGAACTTGGCTTTGTTCATGGTTGAGCGGATCTTCTGATCCAACTGTACGTCCAATATGGTATGATAGATATTTCTTGCCAGCCAAAACCAGCAGACAAAATGCCTTTTCTGCAAATGATGTTTTTAGTTATGACAGCCATTATGATTGTGTAACAAACCAAGCGATAGCACCCACAAACATTTTTGATGTAAAAAGCCAGCTAACTTTTGAACCTTATACTCTTTATGCCTATTATCGAATAGGTAAAAATGATATAAATGAATTCATAAATAAAAATTCAAATATAATTTTATTTGATGGAATAAGTCAGTACTTAAAAACAGATGGAACAATTTTAGCACCTGAAAATGGTTATTATTCATTTAATGGAAAAGAGTATGGCGTTTGTGAAACTATCAATAGCAAAAATTTTGACAATAAATTTTCATTTTTGTTTACTTTAAATTCCAAGAATTTTTTAAGTCCGATAGGTCACGAAATTTTAGGAAATATCAAAAACAACGGATTGAGCGTTTATGCAGATCGGTCTGTTACACCGTTTTTGCGAGTAGTGGATGATAAAACTTTAAACATTTACAATTCTGATTTTGGATTTATAGATTCAATAACTTTTAATAATAAAATTTTAGATGTTGTTCAGTTGGAAAGTTTGGACGATTATTTTGTTTTAGATTCTTCCGGAGAATTGTTTCAAATTAATTCTCAAAATACAATTTTTGACAGTAGCAAATCCAATCTTTTGTCTTCTGCAATTTATCACTTTTCAGATAAAACCTATACATATTTTCTTGTTTCCACAGCTGGTGATTTTGTAACCTACAATAGAAAAACAGAAACAATAGAATATAACAATTATCCCAGATATTATTCTAATTCAATTACTTTGACATCTCAGGCACAAAGCTTGAAAAAAATAGGAACGGGTATGTTTATCATGGATGGAAAAGATCCTGAAATTAGGGAAGGTGTTAGAATTTTTTATCTATCTCAGGGAAATATAAAAGAATGGAATATTTCTACTAATCTTGTTCAAACCATATTTTATAATAGCAGTGGAAGCATTGTTACATTCCAAATGGATGACAGCATGAATTTCTTCATATTTGACAACCAATCCACCTGCCATGTCCATAATTCAGCCGGATTCGTTGTTCAAACCATTTCTTTGCCGACAAGTGCTGGAAATGTTATAGCCAGTGATTTTTCATCAATTTATAAAAATGGAGAAAATATTACCACAATATATGCGTTTTGTACTGGTGCAGGGAATAAAAATAGTATTGTAAAGATAAATTCCAAAACATTAAAAGTAAGTGAAGATAATCTTTACACAAACATAAATTATTCTCTTTCATCTTGCAGAAATATTCCTGTTAGTAACACTGAATATAACCATGAAATTTTGGATGTTGAATATCCTAGAAACACAATATCTGTAAGAATGACCTTACCTAATGTTTATCCAAAAGAAGATATAGCAGAAATCAATTTAAAAATAAATTCTGCACAATTAAAATATGGTGATCATGAATTCGCAATCATTTTTGATTCTGTAGGGGGTTATTGTAATTTGATAGTAGATGGAATAATTGTTGATACTGTATCTTTTCAAAAAGGAAGATACACATTAAGTGAATGCATTACGGAACCTTTAACATTTGGTGCTACTCAATATTTTGCCGGAACTAATCTTTATGAAAAGCTTAAACAAGACAATGCATTTACCACAACTAATTTAAAAATAAAAGACGTTTACTTTTTCACAAAAGCTTTTGATTATTATACTGTAAGATTTTTACAAAAACATTCAAAAAATATTCAACCTTTATTGTTTAATCTTCCTTCAGAAAATAGAAATTATACCGATACAGTTGAAAAGTTTTTCCGTCAAAGAATACCTTATCATAAATCCCCTGCAATTAATATTTCCATAAACAATTCCAAAATAACGGATCCTTCTGCAAAAGCATATGTGCAAAGTCAGTTGAATCAGATATTGTTAAATAATGTTCCTTACATAAACGAAATTAAAAGTCTTGTTTGGAAGGAAAATCTATGATCAGTATATCCACTGAATTTGAAAATCAAAATCTGGTTTTTGACCGGGTTGTAGGTGATTTTATTTCTCTTCCTAACAATTTTGAAAAGATACAAATTCCTGTAAACGAATTGAGTATTTCTGATACTTTAAATTTAAGATTGGATTATTTGTATGATAATCTTGTTTATTTGTATTCTCGAACAAAAATTTTGACCAATCAAATACCTTATTCTTATACAAGATGGCTTGGAATTGCTTCAGGAACTGGGACCAGATCCATAAAATGGAATAATACGAGCGTTCTTAATACAAGTGCTGTTCGTTTTCAAAGTTTAGGTCTTTCTGCTTTTGATTTTATTCAAGATTTTGTTGTTTCCCCTACGTCGGATAACCAAAACGTAGTTTTGATTGCTTCCCAGGGACAAACAATTTTCTTTACAAAATTTAAAAAAGATTATTCCTCTTTCAGCATATTGCTCTCATCCATATATGTAGGTGAAAAGACCGAACTAAGAAACGGAAACATAACCGATTTGATTATTGATGGAAATAATCTTTACGCGGTTGATGCAATCAACAATGAAGTAATTCTTTATGATGTTGAGGGATTTATAGGCGGTGAAAATGTAAAATCCAATCAAAGATTTGTAAAAAAGATTATAGGAGGTCAAGGTGGTAGATATGATAATAGCGAGTTTAATTATCCGTTTGCCGCAGATCTTTATCTTTCAACTCTTGTTGTCATGGACAGTGGAAATTCTTGTTTGAAATTTTTTGATGATCAGTTGAATTGGAAATATTCTTTAATTTTAAAGAATTTGTTTTCTCTTTATACTCTTGTTGATATTAAACTACATAAAAATAAACAAACAGGTTATACAGATATTTTTCTTTTGTCTGAAAATAATAAAATTATAATTTTGCACATCCAAGATTCATCTTATGATGTTATCGATTTTTCAGAAGAAACAACTCCTGGAGAAATTTCTAAAAAATATATTTTTAGCAAAGAAAATGAAAATATATTTTATATATTAACCAACAAATCATTATATAAAAAATATTTTTCCCGCCCCACAACAAAAATTGGAAAATTCGATTTATTTAAAAACGGACTGAGAAACTTTAATTTGCAGGCAGTTGATCTTTATTTGAAAGGAGATGTTGATGACATTTTCATATTTTCTCGGACAGACACAGGAAACAATCTTTCAGCCGGTCAATTTTTTGAATTTTATGAATCAAACACTACAAACAACATGCTTTATTCGTATGATTTTTCCGTATTTTCAAAACAAGACATACATTTAAAAAATGATGAATATTCACAATCTTTGGTGTTTAACAAATCCATAACAAAACTCATAAACAACAATTTTATATTGCTGAATCAAGCCCGACAGCGTTTCAAGTTTGATCTGGATCCTTATTTGCCACTTTCAGCCGTGGACATTCAAATGACGAATCAGGACATTTATGAAAGCTATAAATTTATAAAAAACATATACACAAATGAAAGTGTATTGAACAATCGTAATTTACAGGTTACTTGCAATAATTTTGTGGGAAATAATGAAAATTATCAAAGTGATACCATTAATCGTTGTTTATATGAATTATATTTGCAACAAATGGGTATTTTGGACGTAATTCAAGGTGAAACACCACTTCCTATACCTGTTTTTTCAACAGAATGTAATATTATAACAATTCAAAGTGGAGAGAGCATGCAAGGTGTAGGAGATGGTTCGTTTATAATCAGTATCCTCTGCACATAATATGCAATTAATTTATAAATAAATATATGGCTGGCAATTATCCTTTTCACGGCAAGCTGCATCGATCTGGTCACCATACTGATCCCACCCAAGGGATAATGGAGAGCGCAACAGATCCCATAGCTTCTAGCATAGCACCCTTTCGTGGAATTTTTTATACTTTAGATCAAGGAACCAGTTATAATTGGTATAGTGCTTATCTTACACTTCAAGCCAGCAGTGGCTATTGGAACAGTGCTTATACAACTTTAAATGCAATCAGTGGAGTTTATACCACAGTATTGTTGACCAGCGCTAGTTGGAATAGTGTTTATAGCACTGTTAATATTAGCAGCGCAGGATGGAGAAGCAATTACACCACTGTTAATGTTAAAAGTGGAGGATGGGAAAGTGCATATACTAATCTGGCAACATTTTCCAGCAGTTATCTTCGAAATGTATCCTCGGTAGGATTTGATAACATTTACAGAACAGACCTTTATTACCAGGGAAGAATTCAACAATTGAATTTAAATTACGGAACTATACAAACTGCTGTTTCTGCTCTTCATGAACGGGTCAATGCTCTTTACACGCTTTTGGCAGGATTAACCGCCAACACATCAACCGTGTTGGTCAGCATTACAAGCAATAGTTGGTAAACATATGAGTCTTAGCTGCACCGTCACACAAAATGTAAGCACCTTTTACAGCACAAATCTAAACAGCCGAATTCAGGCGTTTAATGATTTGGGGGTACGAATTAGCCGTCAATTGGGTGCACCCCTGATTAATGTTGAAATTCATCAAGATCAGCTTTATGAGAACATAGCTATCGCTGTTGAAATGTTCAGCAAATTTGCCGGTTATACGGATGAATATGTTGTTTTTGACAGCTCCCTTTATGAACAGGGAAAGGGTATAAGATTAGATACTCTTTTTAGTCTCACTCCGGATTTTAATTTCCGATATGACATTCGAAATACCAGCATAAACAGCATGTACAACATCGGAAACATGATCATAGGAGATCCGAAAAACCCTATGGCGTTTCAAGTGGCAGAACCCGATCCCAAAGGAAATCTACCGGATAAACTTTCCATTTTGAATTCTTATGATTATTTGATAGGAACATATCGGAAAGTAATTGATATCCGTTATTTTGAAGAAGGTAGTACTACCGGAGTAAACACACTTTTCACAATTGAACAAACTTTGGCTCAACAAACCTATTTTAGTTATGCCATGGGTAATTACGGTTTTGATCTTATCAGTTGGTACATTTTAAAAGATTGGTTAAAAAATCGGGAAAAACTTTTGAGCATTCCTCGTTCTGTAAAATTTGATGAACGCACCCAATATCTGCAAATGTATCCGGTTCCTGGCAGCGCTAGATTTTATGGTGTTTTAAATTGTTATGTGGAACGTCCGGTACAACAATTAATTCAAGAACAGTGGGTCCAGCAATATGCACTGGCCCTGACAAAAATTGCTGTGGGACATGTGCGTGGAAAATACACAGCCGTGAATCTTTTCGGAGGAGGACAACTTAATTACAATGATATGTTGTCACAAGGTTTAAAAGAAAAGGAAGAGCTTGAAAGACGATTGTACGAGGGATCTGCCCCTGGATTGGGAGATGCAAGCCCTGTACAACTTTTGATTGGATAATTTTTAAAATAATTTTGAGGCGTATGATTCCTCTGCAAAAAAATTCAAAATTTATTCAGGGAATCTTTGTTCCTAAAAATGAAAACAAATATTGTGGAAAAAAACCAATTGTATATCGTTCATCTTATGAACTTAAATTTTTTCGTTTTTGTGATGACAATCCTAATGTTTTGCGTTGGGCCAGTGAAAGCATAAAAATTCCTTATTTTCATCCGTTTGAAAAGTGTACCCGGCAATATCACGTGGATCTTAACATGGTGATAAAAGAAGGAGATGTTAACAAAAAATATTTGGTAGAGATAAAACCAGAAAAACAAACAAAAAAACCGGATTTTACAAACAGAAAATGCAAAAAAGCCACAATCCTTTATGAACAAATGACTTACGTAACAAATACCTTTAAATGGGAAGCTGCAAAAGCTTTTGCAAAAAAGCACGATATGGAATTTATAATACTCACAGAAAAAAATTTAAAAATAAATCCATCGAAAAAATAACAGAATTATATAAATATTTAAACATGAACGAAGGTCTAAAACTAATCGTTGAACGTCCGGCCAGCAATGATGATTTTGAATATGTATTGGAAGAAAAAAATCCCAATCAACCAGCAACACTTTACATCAAAGGTCCTTACATGATGGCTGAACAAGCCAATCGTAACCGCCGAATTTATAATATCGAAGAAATGGCCAAGGAAGTGAATCGTTACACCAGTGAAATGATTAAGAATAATCGCAGCATGGGTGAATTAAATCATCCCCAAACACCTGAAGTGAATCTGGAACGGGTTTGTCACATGGTTACCGAACTTCGTCAAGATGGAAATGTTTTTTATGGCAAAAGTAAAGTTCTGAGCACACCCATGGGTATGATTGTAAAAAGTTTAATTCAGGATGGAGTCAAAGTTGGAATGAGTAGCCGTGCTCTGGGGAAATTGACAGAAGCATCTAACAACATCAATAAGGTTTCAGATTTTCGTTTGGTAGCAATCGATTGCGTGGCAGATCCGTCTTTCCCCAAAGCATTTGTGGACGGAATTCTGGAAAGTAAACAGTTTGTTTTGAAAGAAAGCGGTCAATATGAGGAGATATATGACAGCTTTGGTGATGCTCTTCGTAATTTGCCAAAGAACGATGTGGAAAATTTCCTCAAAGAACAGGTGGTTTTGTTCTTTAGAAAACTGAGCAGCAAAAGCTAAATATAAAATACCATGGACAACAAACAAAAAGCTCTAATCAGCAATTTTTTGAAATGTTTGACCGAAAAAGACTATAGCAATGCAAAAAAATCACTTCAACAAGTGATGGATATTAAATTGCAAAATCGTATACAAAACACAGTCAAGCAGTTAAAAAAATAAAAAAATCAAAAAAATAGAAAGGTTTTAAATAAATAATTTTATGAGCAAAAACGTTGTTGAAGTACTTAAAGAAGCCACAAAGGATATTCTTAGCGAACAAACTCTGAATGAAATTCAGCAGGCTTTTGAAGCTTCTGTCAATGAAAAAGTAAAGATACACGTTGAAAAAGCTCTGGCCGAACAGGATGAAGATCACAGCAAAAAGCTGGAAGCCCTGGTCGAAGCCATCGACAAAGATCATGTTGCCAAATTGAATAAGGTTGTTGCCGCTATCGATGAAAACCATAGCGGAAAACTCAAAGCTATTGTTGAAAAATATCAAAAAGCTTTGGGTAGCGAAGCCAAAGATTTCAAAAAAGAAACCATCAATGATATTAGCACCTATTTGGAAGCTTATCTTGATGAAGTCGTTCCTGCCGAGGATATCAAAAAGGCTGTTGTTAACCGCAAAGCCAACGATACCCTCTCCAAGGTTCGCAATCTTCTGGCCGTTGACGCAGCGATTGCCCAAGAAAGCATTCGTGAAGCTGTCATGGATGGAAAGAAACAATTAGATGAAGCTCGTAAAGGGCTTGAAAGCGCCAAAGGGCGTGTAGTAGTTCTTGAAAAAGAACTGAATAAGGCACAAGCCTCACTTCTGCTTGAGCAGAAGACCCGGGAACTTCCTGAGAACAAAAAGAAGTTCATCCAAAAGCTCCTGGGCAACAAGGATGTTTCCTTTATCAATGAGAACTACGACTATACCCTTAAACTCTTCAATAAAACTGAAGAGGAGCGTCTTTCAAATATTCGCGATGAAGCCACTAAGCAAACCGAAACAGTTGATCGCGTAGTTGTTGAAGAAGCTGCTGCTGAAAAGCCTGCTTCCAATGACGACGATTCAACAAACGGTTATCTTAGCGAACTGAGTCGCTGGTAATTTCTGAGGTTTTTACCTGAGATTATTTGGTAGCAATTGCTACTGGTCGAATTATTCTTTAAGGAGAATGTAATAAATGAGTAAGCGTATCGCTCCTCCCACGAGTTACATCAATCAGTCTCGCGCCAAGACACTTCTTGAGAAGTGGGCACCCGTTCTCGATTATACCTCGGACTCCGTCCGGGCAATCGAAGACGATCACACACGTCTCAACACAGCCATGCTTTTGGAAAACCAAGAGCAATGGTGTGTAGTTAACGAAGATAATACCGCCGGTTCCGGTGGTGTCTTCGGTAATGCAACTAGCATTGGTGGTGCGTTCAATCCTCCGGGTCAAATCACCTCGCGTGATTCTTATGCCCCGAATGATGCACGCCTTCCGAAGATCCTGATCCCGATGATTCGTCGTACATTCCCCGAACTAATCACCAACGAGATCGTCGGCGTTCAGCCGATGAGTGGTCCAGTTGGTCTTGCTTTCGCTCTCCGTTATAAGTATCTGGCTGAACAGCTGGGTAACAACAGTTATGATGGCAGCGGAACAAACGCTGGTGCCGCTCTCCCGAATCCGTATGCTCAAGTCGATGGTGCTGAACTTGGTTATCAGCTCCTGGACACTCGCTATACGGGTACTTCGTCTTCTCAACTCTCTGGTGCTGCACCCACACAACCTTATTCCAACGTCTTCCAGATGTTGGGTACGGATCAAGGTGTTGCCCAGATTCTGAGCAACTTCGAAGCCACAGGTCGTATTCCTCAGATTGAGGTTTCTTTCGAGAAAACCGCAGTCGAAGCCGGAACACGTAGGCTCGCCGCTCGCTGGTCCGTAGAGCTTGAGCAAGACCTCAAGAACATGAACGGAATTGACATTGACACGGAATTGACAAATGCCATGAGCTATGAGCTACAGGCAGAAATCGACCGTGAAATGATCATCCGCATGATCCAGGTCGCCCTCAACGCTGGCTACGGCTCCGGATATTCCGTATGGTCCCCGGCTTCTGCAGACGGTCGCTGGCTAGTTGAACGCAATCGCGACTTCTACCAGAGACTGATCATCGAAGCCAACCGTATTGCGGTCCGTAATCGTCGTGGTGCTGCCAACTTCATCGTTGCCACACCTCGCGTTTGCGCGATCCTGGAAATGCTTCCTGAGTTCCAGTGGGTACCAGTCCAAGGTAATGTCAACACTCAACCTGTTGGCGTGGCCAAGGTCGGTAATCTCGGTGGTCGGTTCAATGTGTATCGTGATACACGCACAGACGCACAGGCTGAGAACCTCGGAACATATCCGGGTTCTATCACCAGCCCGCAGCGTAGCACCCGTCTCGAGTATGCTCTACTCGGGTACAAGGGTCCGGAGTATTACGACACAGGTATTATCTACTGCCCGTACATCCCGGTTCTCGTTCAGCGCACGATTGGTCCTAACGACTTCTCGCCTCGCGTTGGATTGATGACTCGTTACGGTGTTGTGGATAACATCTTCGGGGCCAACCTGTACTACCACGTAATTCTTTGCGTGGGTCTGGGTCAAGCCTTCACACCTGCTAGTAATAGCGTCTACTTCTAAAAAAGTAGATATTGGTGTAAAAAGAAAACTTTTTCACACGGTAAGTCCCGTGAAATTTAAAGAGGGGGGTCTTGCGGCCCCCCTCTTTTTTTATAAAAACATAAATAATAAAGTGAAGTTCAAACAGGTTTTTTTAAAAGAATTCAACATTCCTTATAGTGGTGAACAAGAATTTGACATTTTATCATCACTTATCAATGATTTTAACAATTATATAAAAAGTTTTTATAATATAGAAGATAATGTTTTATATTCTGAAAAGGAAAAAAAAGAAATTTTATCAAAAAAACACGAACATGCCACACGGGTTTGGAATCTTGCGATTCATCCCCGTTTGGAAAAAATGAAAGAAATGGATCCAAAAAATTTAAAGTTTTTACCCAAAATTCTTACAATTCCAACACCCTAAACAATAAATATTTAAAATTAAAGTTATGGCATATCAAGGCGATCTTATGGAAGTGCGGGAACGAGTTGTCCGCATGGAAACAAAAATAGATCATATCATCAACAAAATTGATGATCATCATGATCGTCTAACCAATGTTGAAAGATTTAAAACAAAAATAGTAGGAGGGGCCATAACTATTTCAGCATTAGCCACTTTAATTTGGGATATTCTAAAAACAAAAATAGGAATTTAAATCTAAAAAGAATAAATATATTATATGGCATTTATATCATTTACAAATCAAGTATTGGATCCTAACAGTGTAGTACCTTCCTATATTCCCACAAACAATTATAGTTTGAGTGGAAATGGTGTAGATCTTATTTCGGCAGGTTCCAACGTTGAATGTGTTGTTTTTCAAAATCCCACAATAGCTCTTCGTAGTTTGAGAGCCACACTTTCTGCAAATGCAACCACAGGTTCACAGATAAATGCCGTTACTCTTCGTGTGAACGAATCATATAATGGTGTTCAGTTTGCTGTGGTTTACAAAGATCGTCAAAGCAGCTTGTTTACTGCAGCAACTGCAACACAAGCCCCTAACGGCCAAACCTTGTCTTTTAATAACAGCGAAACCGTTACACCTAATCTTCGTCGTCTGGTCAATCTTGGATACGTTTAAAGTTCTTTTAAAACCTTGGAAGTTCTATCCTTCAAAGGTCCTGTTAAATAAACCAGTTTCTTGAATTTTACAATAGGTTCCCTTATATAATTTTCAAATATTGCTCGGATGACATTTCTATATTCTGGATCAACATTCCTGTAATTGTCGTTTTCAACAGGAATTCCTTCGGTATCACAATAAAAAACAATATCAATTTCTTGGTGAATATTTTTAAGCATTAACTGGCCGTAATCATAAACCCACGGACTGTTTTTGCCTATGCTTACACTCCAATCACAATAAGCCAGTCCATCCAATAACCATCGATCATAAATGTAATGAGATGTGACAGTTTGTTTAGGTTTAACCAAAATATCATCAATATATGAATTAAAAAGAAGAACCTGAGATATATCAGTTCCTTTTTCGTTTATATCAAACCCATAATCTTTTATTTTACGAGCCCCACCTTTGATAAAGGTATAATCTTCTTTTTTAAGAAAATTATCCAATAAATTTTTTATCAGGGTGCTTTTTCCTGAAGCTTGAGGACCTGAAAATGCTATTTTCAACCTGTTTATGTTACTAAACGCCAAAGGTTTTTCAATATTGTAAAACAATTTTTTTACATAAATAATTTTATATTATGGCAGACGAGATTCCAGCCGCGTTATTGTCAAAATTAGCGCCGGAAATGAATCTGAATCAGCTGAAAAAGATACTTTCCGTACCTTCGCTGGATTCAGTTTCTCAGCAATTGTCTCTTCTTAATCCTGAACAAATTTTTAAATCCACAGGTTTTAACGGAAATTTAAACGATATTTTTAGTCAATTGACAAATTTTCAAAACAATTTAGGTCTTTATCTGCCAATAAATGATTTTTTACCTGAATTACCCTCTCCACAAATATTGGAGCAAACCATACAAAGTGTGACCCAAGGATTTGATATAACAAATCAACTTCAGGGAATTGTACAATCTTACCTGGGAAATAATTTTCAAATACCAGATTTTGCATCGGGCGAAGTTGATATTGGACAGGTTTTTTCAAATACATTTTCCAATTTCGGAAATCTTAATTCCAGTATATTCGAATCTGCAAAACAACAAGTATCAAACAATTTGCAAGGAATGGGTAATTTTTCCAACATGAGTTCTCTTTTAAATTCAGTCAATAATGTGGTTCCACCTCAGTTTTCTCCTAAACAAATAAGGGATTTCGGGTCCAATCCATCTTCTTTAAATTCATTTGTTCAACAAAAAGCAAGTGGAGCCAGTTCAGGTTTAGGTCAACAAGTCAAACAAAATGCTCAAAGTTATCAAAGCAGCTTTACAGGAGGAGATAACACACAGGTAAAAGCTGGTCCAGTTACACCCAATTCAGTATCTCCAAATGATTTTCGAATCAATGCAGTGGTTACCACATATAGTGCACAGGAACGATTAGGTAAAGGTGGGGATGTTTGGTCCCAAGCAAAACAAAGTTCCACTTCAAAAGACAATCAACCCAATTTAATTGAAGGAGTAAGTTGTGCAGTGGATCCCAGTCAAATTCCTTATGGAAGCAAAATTGTTTTTGACAACCCGTCCATAGGAACAAGGGTAGCCATGGATACAGGCGAGGATGTTTATCTTCAAACAGCGGCTCGACAACGGGGTATTAATCCAAGCACCGCCCCTGCAGGATCACAGTCTCCTTATCCTTCAGGTTCTGCTTTTGCTCAAACAGATCAGTCTGTCAGAGCTGGAGGAGGAAAAACCACAGGAACACTGAATTTGACTAATTCAAAAGGACAAGTGGTAGGAACTTATAATTTTGTGAATGGTGGTGCTGGGCGAGGCAATATTCCTTTTGGAACTTATACCGTGGACAATTATATGACAGCTCAACAACGTGCCCAATCAGGACGCAGTCAACGAGGTATTTTGGCAGGAGCAGATACATTTGATTTGAATAATGTCTATGATCCGGCCATAGGTGCCACTCGAAGTGGTCTTTTAATTCACAAATCCCGGGGAGCGACAGAAGGTTGTATAGGAATTGAAGGAGGAGATGCTGCCTGGTCTGATTTTAGAAATAAAATGAAAGGTTTATTGGATGAAAATGGTGGAAAATACACACTTACCCTAGGTCCTGATCCAAATGCCAAACAACAGTCTTCAAAAACCCTTACAGTGGATATATATTTTGATACGGAGCAATCAAGATTGAATTTTGAAAAAAATGTATTGGCTGGAGGAAAAACACAGGCAGCAACAGTGCAACCCCCTAAAAGTGGTGTGTATTCGCAACAAGTGCAATATCCTTCAGGTCGCACAATTCAAGCTTATTATCCCAACGGATACAAACAATTGAAAACCCGATCTGCCAATGATCTTTTAGCCACCGCAGGAAACGCATAATATGAAAAGATTTGATGGCCATTATGTTGGAATTGTGGTTCAAAACAACGATCCGGCACAACGGGGAAGGGTAAAGGTTTTTGTTCCGCACGTTACTCCCACGGTTTATAACAAATGGAACGAAGTAAAAGTAGACAAACAATTTAATTTTATAGGTCAAAATCTGACTAGCAGTTTAAATGATGTTTTGGAAGATCTTAAAAAGATACTTCCTTGGGCTGATTGTGCCATGCCTCTTTTTGGTGGATCCAGCGGGGGTAGATACAATGCCACTGAAAAATTCGGAACCATCAGTGACAGTAGTTTTCTTGATACAGCCAAACCCCAGGAGAATTACAAAACTACTGAATTCAGCCAAAATATTGACGGAATAGGAGAAAAACCAGGAAATGCAGTGGAACGAAAATCTGTTCCTTTATGTGACGCTTTTAATTCAGCCCCAGCCAACAATGTGGCTCATGTAAATCCCAATTCATATGGTTATGTTCCCAGCTGTTACAGCAATCGGGCCAAGGGTTTGTTTTGCATTCCCAACGTGGGAGCGCATGTGTGGGTTTTCTTTTATGATGGAAATCCTCTCCGACCTGTTTATTGGGCGGTTAGTTATGGTGTGGCCGATTGGCAAGGAGTTTATCAGGACGATTATGGTGTGGCCGAAGATTATCCGGGATCATATGAAAATCTTGATCAAAACAACAAAGATCTAAATGTTCAAAGAAGTGATGTGGAAACATACCGAAACAAAACGGTGATGAGTCAGAAAGGAGGAACGATAGAAATTGTCAATACAGATTTGAAAGAGGTTTTAAAATTGACGCATTATTCAGGTTCTTGCTTGGAATTTAACAATGCAACCACCAGTAGACTTTCTGTAAAAAACGATCAACAGCTTGTTTTGGCGGATAAATTTACCACAGTAAAAGGAAATAATAGTCTTTATGTAGGGGGTGATTTGGATATTGTGGTAAAAGGAAATTATTATTTTAAAGTAGGAAATCAGAATCCAGAGAGTCATCAGCAATGGAAAACTTTGATGGATCCTATCGCGGATTTGAAACAACTTTTTGAAATTGACAGAACAAAGAAAAAAGACGGAGATCCGAATCGGGTAAGTAGCACCAATCAAAAACAAAAAGGAAGTCCAGGACCGTGTCCGGTTTGTTCAAAAGACAGAAAATATTATGCCGTCAACAACAAATTTAACAGTGTTATCATACCAACAGTAACATTTAACAATAATGGCGTGGACAATTATGAAACCGTTGACCCCAAAGGAAAACAACAAGCAGGTCAACTCATAGCATTTCCCCCGACCAATCAATGTCCTTCCTGCGGAGGAAGCGGAAAAAGTGTCAGCAGCATGGACGGTAATTGGGAGAAAAACCCGGAAAAACAAAAACTAGAACAGCTTTATAAAGAAAAAATAGCAGATTTAGCAAAAATAGAACAGGATATGGGAAATGGAGGAAGTCTTGTAACTGAAATTCCAAAACACAAGTTTGATATGATAGGAACCGTCATGAATGATTTTGGTTCCATTCGAATTGACCCGGCTGGTAAAATTTATAATAACAAAGTTCAAATTGGAGAATTGGGGGTTTTTGAAAACCAAAAAGAAAGTCCGTTGATTGAGCCGGTCCATGTAGACGATCTTCCAGGAGGAAATTACACAGTAAATGCCTGTAATCGCTACACACTTCAGGTAGGAGCAGGGGGTATCAGCATAAAAACACTGGGCCCAATAGAAATGAGTGGAACCATAACCAATTTGGCTGGCCAACAAATGAATATTGGTGCCCAATATGAATTGAATATTGATGGAGGAAACCGAACAGTTATCACCAGTGACATTCTGGTTTTGCGTCAACGCAATTATGAACAGGTAATGGTGGATTCAAGTTTGGGCGTCAGTCGTAATCTTGTGGTAGGAGGTGGTGCCCACATTGAAGGAGAACTTACCGTACATCACATAACCGCCCCTGTGGAGATACAAGAAACTGAAAAAAGCTTTGTTTATGGTCAGACTAACACCATAGAACCAAAAATTATTGGTTATGTTCAACCCGGAGCCACTGTTTGTAATAATTGGGGTATTGTATGGAGCAAAACACCTTGCGGCGATATTTCTCAACCGGATTGCTTATTCACATACAGCCATAGCCATTTGTTCAAAAATCTTCCTCTCAACCTTCTTCAGGAAAACAAGGATGTGCGAAAGGTTGGACAAGCCTGTAACAACACTGACCGAGTTGTGGCAGAACCTCAAAACATGGCTTATAACATCAAAAGCAGCAATCCTCCAAACGATCCTATCGTGGGTGATTAATAATTTGTAAGAAGAAACAACTGAAAAGATGCTATGGTATGATGCAAGGGCAGAGACGGATCACGTTCAAGAATTTCTCCATAAGTTGGCAAGTTTTTAAATTCGGGTTTTGTGAAAAACCGATGAGCATAAAAAGTATTGATTGGATAAAGATTTTTGTTCAAAAACAGATAGCAATTTGAACATTCCAAATCCATTCGGTTTAGCATAGCCTCGTATTGTTCGTGATTCATGTTTGGGTTGTTTTGTAACGGATATATTTCCGGAAGCATGTTTGCAGGAACTTTTTCGGTTAAACCATAAAGAAACATGATTTCCTCTTTTTTTGTTCCATATTTGTGAACAAGATATTTGGGATTGAATTCTTTTTTAATATTCAATCTTTTTTGATCGTAAAGATTTCTTATAATAAAACCAAAAAAGAAAGTGGGATAAACTATTTTTTGAAATTTTTCCAGATGGGCTGGACGTTCTGTATCGTTGAATGTTAGCGTTGTCATATGTGTATCGTATGATACACATTTAATTTTTCAAGCTACTGGGAAAGAAAAAATTTGAGAAAGACCAGGAAGTTTAAAAATTATCCCTTTGCGATGACCGCTGCTATTTTGCACAATCACAGTCACCCGATCATTCACAACCACTGGGCTGGAATGAATGGTTTCTTGCAGTTTAAGCGAGCGTACCGTGGTTCCTGTATTTGCATCAAAAACCCTCAGACTATTCACACCGTCAACCACCACAGAATATGCCTTTTTTGCCATATAAGTTATTTATCATAAATATTTTTAAAATAATTGTATAAATCTTTTTATAATATAAATAATATAGATGTCAGTAGAAATTAAAAAAATAATACTTCGTCAAGGTACAGAAACAGAACGTAAAAACGTTACTCTGGATCAGGGAGAGCCTGGTTATTGCACTGATAGTCAACGCCTTTATTTGGGAACTGGTGTGGGAGCAGGTGTTCCAGCATCTACCCGGAATCTTGGATTCACCAATTTTAGCGGTCTTGTAACCAATATAAATTCCAATTTGGCTCCGGCCAGTGGTGATTTTGTTTTTGATCGAACCACTAATCTGATGTATATGCTGACTGGAACAGATTTTGCCCGGGTCAGTGCATTTGCTCCTTTTGGAAGTCAATTCAACATAGACAACAACACTCTTATAAGTGTGGGTAACGTGGTTCGTGTGGCAGATAACGGTCTTCTTGCCACAAAATTGTCCAACACCGCTGTTGGGGCAGGATTGGAAAGAATCGGTAGCAACAGCATTTTAAAAACAAAACTGGGGAACAGTCTCACTTACGACGGAAGTCAGGGAATGATTGTGGCCAACAACAGTGTGACAAATGCCATGCTTGCATCAACACCTGCCAATACAGTCAAAGGCAGAATAAACACCAGTGGTCCTGTTCAGGATCTTACCCAAAGCGATCTGGCATTGCTTTTGGCAGGTATTGTCACAACCAACCCTATCGGAACAATCATTGATTGGGCAGGATCTGGAACACCTCCTGTTACTTATTTGGAATGTGACGGTTCGGCTATTTCTCGATCAACCTATGCTAATCTTTTTTCTGTTCTGGGTACCACTTGGGGAGCAGGTGACGGCAGCACAACTTTCAACCTTCCGGATCTTCGCAGACGTGTAACCATGGGTTCGGGTGGAACATCCACAGGAACAATAGGAAATTCTGTCGGAAACACTGGAGGTGAAGAAAATCATGTGCTTACCCAATCTGAAGGTAAATGCCAATTTGATGTGACAGCTGAGTTTCGTCAAAGAGGTTTGGCAGGAGACGGTGTGGGTTATGTGGGAGGATTAACCATACAAAATACCAACGGTAGTTTCAGCAAAACTTTTCCACAGGCAATCAGCGATCAATCTTCCACTGTGGGAGGTGCACCCGCAGCCGGTCACAACAACGTTCAGCCCAGCGCTGTGGTTCGCAAGTTGATCAAAGCAACAACATGACGAAACTTTTTGATCAGATTATCGGCAAAATAACCGAGGATTTTAATGTTCAAAAAAGGGCAGTAATACCTGGAACTTTTCAGGGTCCCGGCATTGATTGGGGAAAAACAGCTTCACATCCTAGTGGATTCAAAGGAGACAGTTTTAATCAAGGCAGCACTGAAATCGTTTTTGCTATTCCTGCTAAAAAGAAAAAAAAGTCAGCGAACGTTCTTAAAAAACGTGTGGCTGCCAATCGTGTTCGTCGCTAGAGCTTCTGGATTCTTACCACCAAACTGAGGATTGCTCCATTTAGGAGTTACTTTGCTCTTTCCTTTTGTGACATGATAGTGAGTAGCCCCATCTGTTATATCCTGCAAGTTTCTTTTCATGCCAACAAGTGCCAGTTCCTTGGCTTCAGCCCATTTTGGATGTTGCATGGCTTTTGATACAATATCCTGCATTTTTACGGTCCCTTCATTATATTTGTTAAAAAAACTGAATTGTTTTGGCTGAAGCACCACATTTACTGCACCTCGGAACGGATCCCCACCTTTTACCCTGTTCATGATCACATTCATGACGGCTTGCATGCCCTTATACCCTTCTCCTCCTGCTTCTCCTATAAGGGCAGCGGCCACTATATCGCTATATTTGATCGGAGCTTCGGCTTTTTGAATAATAGCAGGGGGAGGAGGCGGTAAGTCCGGACCTGCTTCTAAAAGATATAACAATTGTTTTACTTTAAAATCAAACTGTCGCACTTTAGTATTTATAAACACTAACAGTGACTATTTTTGGATTATTATATGCAAAATCCATTGCATCCCTCTTTTTTTCAAAAAATACGTCTATAACAGGCAATTTGCCCCCACTTGCCTTCTTGTCTATCACAGCCGTTCCACTGTCATGAGCCACCCTGATGCCCAAATTTGGTATGTATAAACGCTTATAAAAGGGGATTATGCGCGGATCGACTGCCACGCTTATCCCTTCCCTAAGCCTTGTTCCTGATGAACTTCTCTTACGGGCACTGTCACCATCCGTATCGCCTCCTTTGGCCCAATAAACAGTCAATCTTGCTTTCATTTTCTTTTCAACCACTGTATTTTTTAACATCTTTTCCTTTAAAATATCCATATTTTTGGAAATAAATGAAGCATATGGATCTTTGATTTCTTTGGTACTATAAATTATATTATATAAAATTGTTGAAGCTATGAGAATGGCAAATATCCTGTTCATATACGATTATCCTCCCGTATAGGATAGTAAAAATCCACCTGACGATAGGTACTTTTAGTGTAAAAAAGAGGTGTTCCCAACTTATCTGAAGCAGCATAAAGATGCTTATCTTTTTTAAACAAAACCTCTATATGACCTGGTCGGCTCGAATATTTTGGTTGATATACAGCAATAACAATGGTGTTTTCCGGCAAATCCAACACCTGTTTTCGACCTATTTTAATAAAATCATTCTTGCTTTCAAACACATTTTTATAATTTTTGGCATAAAGAATACCATTGTTGCTTGTTGTGACTGGATAAGTTTGCCGACCTTCTCGACCCCGGACCAATCGGCCATCCCGAAGATCCAACTGAGGAAATGCCTTTTCATTACGTTCATGCAGATTATCCAAAAGAGCAGTTGTGAATTTGGCGCAAAGACCACTGCTGTAATTTCGGGTAAGTTTACCCACATCTCCCATAAATGTTTTGAATTCAGCCGGGGTAAGATTAGGTTTCAAGGTTGTTTGGGGCAAAATGCATTTACCAGCTTCAACGCTGAAGCTGTTTGCTACCCCTATGACCAAAGCTGCGGCTAATAGTGTTTTTTTCATAAGTGGGTGACCCGATTATATCAGGGTCGAAAAGATGTAAAGAGAAATCTTTACAATAAAATATGTATTTTGTTAATAATATTTATCTTTTGACAATAAAACTCAAGCAATTTTCAAAAGATTTTGAATATAATTTCGAAGATTTTCGTTCCGATTATGCCAACCTTTTCTGAATACAGCCAATTTTGGACGATTATCACACAAATTATTATAAAATGTTTCCCTCTGATCAATTATACCGAATGCCACATCTTTGGGATCTTTTTTACTCATTAAACTTCTGGTATATGGACCCACAATACCATCGGCGGTGGCTCCAACCACACGCTGTAGAAACTTATTGGCTTGGGTACGGCCTGTATTCACGCAGCTATCAAAATAACTGATATAAGCAGGAAAAGGAACTTGAGGGGCCGCACTTTTCAACCAATAATCTTGCCAAAATATTTCATCTGCCTGTTCTCGTGTAAGATTCTTAATGTCAAGGAGAGGATAATCCCGTTTGGTCAGCCCATACATGGTTTCCCCGCCCGGATCATTTGGGTGGTTATAATATCCGCCCTCTGCTTCCCGCACAAACTTCATGGCTGTTTCAAATTCCGGACTTTTAGTTTCCGTTATTTTCAGTTCGTTCATAGATCAAGAGTATCTAATATCTGTTTTATCTTTTTCAACGCTTCCCGTAGCTTTGTTTCTTTTTCCCCTTCTTCATTTTCACCAATTCGGTAATCGTTAGGAGTATAAATGTTTTGGCTAAAACCATCGTCCCGGTTGATTCCCGAGGTTATTTTGCTGGCATCGGGTGCGCTCATTTTTCCGGTGTTGCGAACCGTGCTTTCATACACCTTTTCCAGATCCAATTGTTTAAGGTAATCTTTCATCAACTGTAATATTTATCAAAATCCTTTGGCATGACCAGATAGTGATTCAGGTTTTTGGAAAGAAGCTCCAATTTTTGCCATAATTCATCTTTTTTGGATTTGTTTTTTTCTTTCTTATATTTTTCATACATGTCCAAAACCAGATCTGCCGTGATCTTTTGATTCACTATACCTTCTACTTTTTCAGGTTTTGGCATATAAATATTTAATGTATCGTGAATAGTAAACGAAAAAGGATGATTCAGGATATAAAAAGATATCCTTTTTATTATAAATTATGCGAGGCTTGCGATAATGTTAATTCCCGCGACAGTGCTTTTTGTATTTTTTGCGGAAATTACCGATTTGAGGAAAGCATTGTGAAGGTCAGCAAACGGGCGGATGAATTGTTGACAAAAGAAGAAGATCCCTTAAATTTTTCCGATTATGAGTAAGGAAAAAAATTCCAAACTAAACACAGTTCAAAACGGAAAAGGTGATAAACCGAGAAACATCAGCAAAAAATTCTGGGAAAATTACGATAAGATTCGTTGGGGTAAAAAGAAAAAATAATTAAAATCTGTTAAAAAAAGGATTGGTGGCCACGTTTATATTCCAATTATTTTTATTAATAAAATTAACAACCACGACACTTGTTCCGGTATAGGGACAAAGAATTACTTTTCCAGATGGATGCACTATGGCTTGGCCGATATATCCCCCGGCACCGGAAAACGTTAGATTTTTTGTTGCCGTATCATTACTTGGATCAATAACATGATATAAAGTTCCTCCATCAAATGTGTATATTTTTCCATTTGGCCCTAAAAACGGAGTATTTGCATTAGTAAAATTACCACTACCTACGCCCGCAACTATGCTAGAACAAGTATTTGTGTTTGGATCTATAACCAAACAATAAGTTTCTCCATTCGGAGCACAATATATTTTTCCATTAGGGCCCAGTGCAGCTCCATAAAAAGATTGAGAAACATTTTTTCCAAAAGCAAAAGTGGCTATTGAATCATTATTGGATGGATCAACAACCATTACCGAAGAAGCCGTATAAGGTATAAAATAAATTTTTCCGTTTGGTGCTGTTATAGCTCCAACATATCTAGCGACACCCGCTATTAAAGTGGGTGTTGATAAAGTTGTAACAGAATCGTTATTTAAAGGATCTATTACTAAAACTTGTGAGACACCTGTGCAAGGAGCACAATATATTTTTCCATTAGGACCCAAGGTAGCACCAAATGTTCTGGCGTTAGCACCAGCAGGGTAGGTGCTGCTAAAACTTGTGCTCGTGTTGTTGGCCGGATTAATCTTTTGTACAAATGTGCTATTGGTTGGTCCTGTATATATGAATCCATTAGTGGCTAACACGGAACAATAATTGTTTCCACCGGTAGTTATATTTCCTATATTTGAAACAGTATTAGTTATAGGATCAAAAACATAGGTTGGAGAAGATGCTGCAAAATATATTTTTCCATTTGGAGCAAGACAGCCTCCTACATTATTGGGGGTTGACCCTAAAGATACTGTTTCTAAAAATACCGAACTGGATGGAACTGTATTTGTCGCGGCCACTGCACTCAGATAATATTGCAACGTGCTCCAATCACTGATGTGACCACCGTTCAGCCAACTGGGAACATCCAGTTCACTGATATCTGGTAGTGCGCTGACGCTGACATTTCCTGTGCTCTTATTGACACCCAAACGGCTAAGAACCTGATTTACCACGCGAATTTCCCGAACACCCACGCTGCTAGCACTGAATGTGGGAGCAACAGTATTTCCGGTGCTGGTAAGAACATCTCCGGGGTTACCCAGAGTATCAAGACCAAGAAGTGCCAAATTTGTTGCGTTGCTCATGATTTTATTTAATTGGTGTTGATGATTGGGCTTGTGCAAACATTCATGTTAAAATTGTTATTTATAAGATTGTTTATGTATGTGCCTGCAGTTGCTGTATAAGGAACCAAAAACATTCTTCCATTGGGGAGCAATTTGATTCCGCTATAAGCAGCTAGGGGAATTCCAGTTAAAATAACAGTGCTTGTGTCATTGCTAGGATCTATGACCACAATTTGTGTTGCATTGACAGATGAAAAATAAATTTTACCATTTGGGTGTAAAACTCCTTTGGAACTACCTGATGCAAATCCTGCAAATGTTGTCGCTGTATTGTTATTAGGATTAAATTTTGAAAACCAATTAGCTCCAGAAGTCATATAAAAAGAACCATTCGGAGCTAAAACTACTCCATAACCATTTCCTATACCTGTGCCTGCCGGAACTGTATACACGGCATTCACAACATCTGTTGCAGGATCTATGGTTATCATAATGCTATGATTATTGGGAATCATGTATACTTTTCCTTGAGGACTCATCAATGCCTGACCAAAAGTTGCTTGAGCGTTTGTTGTATGTCCTATGGAAAGAGTATAAACGTTATTGTTGTTATTTGGATCAATTACCCGAATGATCGTAGAATCATGAGGAGAGCAATATATTTTTCCATTAGGGGCCACCACTCCGCTGCTGTAGGAATCCTGATCTACCGGATTGATCACATAAGTTCCAAAAGTTGTCACGGTATCGTTGCTGGGATCAATCAGTCTGAAAACGGTTGCGTCGTGGGCAATAAGATAAATTCTTCCGTTTGGATGTAAAACACTTCCAGTGTAGCTTCTTGTTCCATAAACGGCTATTGTTGCAACTGTTGCAACCGAATTGTCATTCGGATTGAATTTTGCAATTACATTTGCACCACCATCTCCCGGAGGAAGATATAAACACCCATTAGGAGCTAGGGTAGCTCCTTCAAACATGGTGCTTCCACTGAACTTGGTGACATTTTCATAACTCCATCCACTGACTGGAATTTTTCTGTTTGTAAGTGCAGTGGCACTCAAATAATAACTTAATGTGGTCCAATTGGTTATATGTTGTCCTTTATCCCATCCCGGCACATCCAGTTCGCTTAAGCTGGGGCTTGCTGAAATAGTAACATTACCTGTACTTTTGTTTACACCTATTGTGCCATTTGGTATGACGTTTGAGGCATTTAATTGTGTTACACTTGCTGAAAGAGGTGAAAAATTTGGAACAGTATCAGGTCCTGTGCTTGTAAAAATATCCCCGGCGTTTCCCAGATTATTTCTTGAAGCTAAAAGACTTAGATTAGTGGCTTTGCTCATATCGTTAAAATAATATAATATTATTTAACGAAAAACACCTAAATTTATAGGGGATTTAGCTAGGTTTGACGGGCCAAACGATAAGGCGAGGATCACTGGCATAAGTCTGGGGAATATCACGCAGATCTTTGCGATAACTTACCCATTGAGCATTATCACCCAAACTAATGTCCCGTAGTTGTGTCCAATCACTATCCACAAGAAGACCATCCCGTTTATTTTTCACATCAGCCCAATAAGCAGCCAGACGAACTGGATCGTTAATTAATTGTGTGACTGTGGCAATTCCTTCGGCAACCTGTTGATTCACATACTGTTCCCAAGTAATGCTACCTCCCCCAAAAGGATAATAAGGTTGATCTTTACGCATGCGACAGATTACCACATCGCCTGTTTCATAATATGTTCCGCAATCAACGTAATTTGTCATATATTATATTTATTAAGTTTGTTTGTTAAACATTGGGTTTGTGCAAACATTTATGTCCCAATTATTGTTGAGACGCAGGTCCATAACACCTATCGAAGTGGTATAATATGGAACAAAAAAAGCTTTTCCATTTGGATGCATCACTCCGCCTTGAGCTTGAAGCGATGGGAATCCTATGCTGGGAACGAGTTTGGTTGTGGTGTTTGTGTCTGGATCAATAATTACCACAAAACTGTCTTGATTAGGTGCTGTATAAATTTTTCCGTTGGGAGCAAGAAATGCTGTTTGACAATTCACTGAAGCACTTGATCCTACCCAACCAGCGAATGTGGTAGTTGTGTTATCATCCGGATTTATAATCCCTATTCTGGATGCCGGAACAGCGCTTCCCACATTATGAGGTATGCAATATATTTTTCCGTTAATTGCAAGAACACCTCCTTCAAAATCCATGACTTTTCCCCATGTTGTGCCCGAATCATATCCACCCACAAAACCATAAGTTGATGATGTTTGAGTATCCGGATCTATGACTGTAAAACATGTGCTGTAATAGGGAATTGTATAAATTTTTCCGTTTGGAGCCAATACGGTTCCATTATAACTACCACTAAAAATTGCCGGAGTATTGGACGAATCGATAATACAGGAAAAACTTCCTGTTGTCTCAGTTACAGGATCAAAAAATACAGCACCTGTAATAGTTGAAGTTTTTTGAATTAAATAAAATTTTCCATTTCTGGCTAATGTTTCAAACCCAAATGTCCAAGGTGAAGTATTAATCGTTTGATTTATATTATTTGTACTAGGATCTAGTACAACTAAACGAGTTGATCCCGTTGGCAAATAAAATTTTCCATTTGGAGCTAATGAAGCCCTTGAAACATAATATGTTTGAAAAAACGTTGCAATTATTCTTTCAGAATCAGGATCTATGACATATCCTTGTGTTGTTTGAGTTATATCGAATGGAAATATGTATATTTTTCCGTTTGGATGAACATGCATTGAATTACTATATCCCCTTGTGGTACCAAAAAGACGGAAATTAACGGCGCTGGGAGAAATGTTTCTGTTGCTATATGCAGTGGCGCTCAGATAAGCCTGCAAAGTACCCCAATCGCTGACATTTCTTCCGGTTGTCCAATCTGCTGCTTGCATGTCTGACCGTCCCGGAACGGCCGAAACAGTCACAATCCCTGTACTTTTGTTTACGGCTATGCGTGTGAGGGGATTTGAACGATCAAAATTTAGATTGGCAACTCCTCCCCCTACATTTACTGCACTGAATGTTGGTTGGTTTGTGCCACCCCTGCTTGTAAAGACGTTTCCGAAATCGTTAAATCCGGATACTCCTATTGTTCCAAGTAGGGTTGCACGACTCACAGCAAAAAGTTATTTTTTCTCTTCCACGCTGACAATACCGCGCAGAAAGAGGGTTCCAGAAGCAGGATCAATCCATTGTGCTTCTTTCATGATGTTCTTTCCCACCTGACGTTCCACAATCACAGGTTTGGTCATTTGACCTGAAATGGGGCTGACTTGGGGTTTTGGTTGCACAAATGGTACGTTTTTGATCATATTATTATTTAATATTATTTTACTTTTTTATACTGCATTTCACAAACTTTAAACACTTTGCCGGGAAGATTTTGTATAAAATCTATTATTTTGCAATTAATACCCATATCTATTTTTTCAAAAGGAGCGTTGCGTTTCATCATGTTGGGTAATGAAAGAAAATCATAATCCTTTTCATTTTTGTTAATAAGAACCCAAAATTCTCCCCCATATTTGCCTTTGATTATGGCAAAAAAGTCTCCCCGCTTATAACTCTTAAGATTGATTGTTTTGAATATTTTTGACAGCATGGCTAAATCCCTGGATATTTTCATTTAAATCTTCTACAACATGTTTGGGTTTGTATCCAAGACTTTCAATTTTCATGGGAGAAAGCATACAATTGCTTCGATTAACTTTAAAATTCATCTCTTCATAGCTTAGAATTTTCCAGTTTTTATTCTCCAATCCAGCTTCCCGAAGCAGTTGGATGACATCCTGACCCCGAATCACACCATTGTTAACAACGTTATAAACACCATATTCTGGTTTTTTTTCCAGATTGATGAAGAAATTTGTGAATTCGTTGAGCAGATTCAGGCTGGTGATGCTGTTTTTCATGCTGATAAGATTGTCATATTTTAAAAGTTTATAAAGATAATTTTTGCTTGTGTAACTATCGTCATAAGGAATACGAATACGGAAAGTGTAAGCAGGATAATCTTCCAGTCTTTCTTCACAAAGATGTTTGGTTTTGCTATAGAAACTGCTCCGATTGCTGAACACTCCAAAGTTTGGCATATCATATTCGCTGTAAATTTTGTCCTGACTATCATAAATGCAACCACTTCCAATATTAATAAAAGGAATTTCCAGTTCCTTGCATACTTTGGCAATTCGGACCGGAACCAAAACGTTCCAAAAATAACAATCCTGCCAATTATTTTCACAAGCTTCCACGTTGGGAACACCGGTATATCCTGATGCATTGATCAAATAATCAGGTTTGCCTTTTTCCAAATATTCCATGAGTTTTTCTGGTCGGGTATAATCCAAAAATTCCCGTCTAATCATATCCACAGTCCGCACATGCCCCAAACTTTTCAGTTTGTCGACCATGTTTTTTCCTACAAATCCTCCTCCGAGGATAAGAGCATTATTGATCATCGTTCTGTTGTGGTTTTATGTTGTTTTGGGATTGATAAAAGAACCTGTTGATTGCAGCACTCAAAGCATCTGCATCTTTTTGGTCTTTGGCGTGGATAAAGTTAACCTGACTGTTGGCCATATCATAACCAATAATAATGAAACAATCCAGATATTCACTGATAATTCTGTCTAAATGTGTTATGTCTGCAGCCCGTTCGGTTTTAAGATTTATTTTTTGTTGCAAATAACTGTGCAAAGTGCTTTTGATCAAACTTTCCATGTGTTCAGCTGAAACAGCTTTTTCTGGCTTTTTTGCCGACAAACTGTTAGATGTTGTGGACGAGTTCTTGTTGTTTTTCTTGCGAGGGCTTTTCACCATTAATATTTACCGGTGTTTTAAAAAATCTACTATTTTTGGCATTATTATTAATTCCCTTTTCAATCAAAAGAGTCACCACACTTTCAATGCTGTCGGTTCTCAGGCTAAAATTTTTAACAAACCTTATTCCTCCATCATTGATTTCAAACATGATATCTCCATTAAAATCCTTGTTTTTATAACAGGTTATAAAAATGCTGCTATTGCATGGATCAATCAAAATGGTCCATAAACGAGAATCTGATTTTGAATATTGGGCAAACAGTTTCCATACAATGAAACCATTGTCCCGAAGACGCTTAATGAAATAACTGGGGGTTCTGAGCTTGTTGTTTGTGATTTTCTTTTTCATTTTATTAGACAGGGTATAACATAAGACAGTTTGATTCCATCAATTTCATATATGAGATTTACCAAGGTACTTGCTTTATGGAAGCGAAATTGCATTTTTTCTGCTTTATTTGACAAAATAACCCTTAAAGAATCCAAAGGAAGTATAAAATCATAGGAAGTATCTCCAGATTCCACGTTTTCAATTGTTTTTGTAAATCCATCACAATTGCTTTTTGTTTTGTCAGAAAGTTCAATTTTAAGGGTATTTTTTTCAAAATTAAAATAAAGTTTGTTAAGATCTGGGTATATTCCGCTCGCTTTGATTATTTCAAAAAATATATCTGTGTTTAGAACAATATCCAGATTAAAAGGAAGTGTTTTGATTTTTTCAAAACTCAGTCTGGGTTGAGGAATCACCTTCGGATCGTTCAAATGCAAAATAAAATGATTAACCGTGTCTTTATAACTTATATAATTTTGATCCATCTTGAAACTGGCCATGTCCTTTTCAATAAAATCGAGTGTTTTGATGAATTTGGAAAGATCCACAAAAGCCACTTCTTTTGTGTCCGTAACATCTGTATCCAATGATGAAGATGCTTCTAAAAACAATGATCCGTCTGGATAGCTGCTTTTTGCCTGAATATTGTCTTTTTCTATTCTAAGAACACACTTGGGATTCAGTTTGCAAAGTGGTTCCAAGAAATGACGACAAAACTTGTTTTTGTTTTCAATTGTGAATCTATTCATCCAAAAGATTTTTTATATTGTTTAGTGCAGATATGATTTTATCAAATTCATTTTTTATATTGTTTGTGTTTTTTAGTTGAATTTTATTTTGTATAATAGGTTGCTCAATTTGTGTGTTCAGGTTGATACCTGCATTCACAACGTTGGGTGGTGGTGCTGCAGGTACAGTTGCCTGTGGAATTACTGGCTGGGGTGAAGCAACAACCGGTGGCAATCCTCCTGGAGCTGAAGGTATCATATTCATGCTCGCATCCGTGTTAACCTTGAAAACATTTTTTGGATCTGTTTTCAAAGCACGAAGACTGCTACCCCCGACATTATGTTTGTCGATTTTATTCAACTCTGCCATGGTTTGACCCATAAAATTATAGATCAAATTGGCAAGCCGGGGATCCTGAATTTCGCTCATTCAGCTGGCTCCAGACCATCCAAAAGATTTTTGATCATGTCATCTTCGGATTGCTCTTTTTTGGCTACCGGAGACGACTTGACCAAAACCCGTTCCTCAACCAAATCCTTGTTCTTGATTGCGGCATCTGTCTTTTTGGATGGTGCCGGAGTCGGGGAATCATTGCAGAAAAAATGCTCGGAAAGCATCTTTTCCAGTTCTTCTTGAGACTTTTTGGGGTAAACACTTTCCAGATCAAAAATACTTTCGTAGGTTTTTTCTTGAGCTTTGGCATCAAGACCTTCAATTTCTTTCGGGGAAGTGAAGCGGCTGCTACCATAATAAGGATAATCTCCCTGCTTTTCCACCTTGATTTTCAGATTGCAACCGTTAGGAGAAAGATCAAAAATCTTGTTACCAAAATCTTCACTTTCCTCACCTGTCATTGCATCCATGATGATTTTGTGAAGTTGTTTTCCAAAACGCAAAATCATAACTTTTCCATTGTTGCTTTTGTTTGTGGGATCATCCACAACAATCACGTTGGCCAGCCATTTTTCGCTTCGCTTGATTTCACTGGCTTTTACCTTGTCGGATTCACTGTTGCTTTTATAAAGCATCTTATAGCGAGTTTGGCCGATTGGATCGGGCTCGTTCCATGTAGTCGGGGAAAGTGCGCTCACATATTGTCCAGTAGCGAAACTAACCCATCCATGATGAATGTGATGAAAGAATGTTTTTCTGGCATCTTTCAGATTGGGGATCAAACGCACCACGTATGTGTTACCGGGTTCCAGCTTCATGATGTTCTTGTAAAGACCGCTGGCTGCTTCCCCCTTTTTGTTAAGGGACTCTTTTAGGGTTTCAAACATTGAACTTGTGAATTTACTCATGAATTTATCTTAACATGCAACTTTGTAAGTCAACAAAGAATCTTTTTATTTAAAATTATTTTTACAAAGGTTCGGGCATTTTTACTGGTATTAAATTTTTTTGAATATAATTCAAAATTGTCATAAATGTCTGGCATCATGAATTTTAAAAGATTTGAATCAAAACTGAAAAAAGCTATTTGAAAACCATCCAATCCCAAAAGAAAATACAATGAAACATCCCTGTTTTTCAAATGAGTTATAAAAGAAGGAACACTTTCCTTTTTATGATTCAAATATTCTGAGAATTTTACATTTTCTTTTAAGCAAAAATTTTTAACAAAAATAACTGAATTTTTTATTTTTATAAGATTTCTTTCATGATCAGGACCTTCCATCATCAGCTTTTTTTGAAAATCTGAATAGCTTTTTATGGCTTTTCTAGAAAGATAATAGTCAAAAGGAAGATATTTTGTATCGGAAAAAATAAAGTAAGGAGCATCAAAAAAATCATCCATGCTCACATCATAGATTTCAAAGAACAATTTGATTCTTTCAATTTTGTTTTTTACTTCCTGGGGAAGTGTTTCATATTTTTTTCTGGGGGTATAGGGGGCTGAATTGGCTTTGCGATATGCCCGCAAATATGAATTGTATATGTCCAAGCAATCCTTGCTCACAGCAGCTTGGATTTTTTTGATTTATTTAAAAATTTTGTTATATATTTGGATTTGTAAAGATTTGGATCAAAATTTATAAAAATTCTTATGCATTCCTGATCAGATTCTATGTTGAGCATTTGTTTGAAAAGATTTCTGTAATTTTTATTTTTTAAAAAAGCTATGAAAACGTTGGGTAAATTAAGTTTTTTTTCTGCCAAAATACACATGAGACTGCAAAAACACAGAAAATAATACTCCACTTCTTTCTCTGTGATTGTTTTGTCCATATCAAATTTTATCGAAGTTGCGTGATAATTCAACAAATTTGTCCGTTATTTTGCCAGAACCAAAGTTTTTAAAACCGTGGCCGTCCAGATATATTTTGGAAAAAATACCGCAATCAAAATTGGTTTGTTTTTGACGGTTGATTCTTATCCATGCAAAAAGACTTTTTTTGTTGATTGCTATGGCCGCATCACAATCATATTTTTTACTCAATTCGGCACAAAGTTCGTTGATGGCAAAATCTGAATAAAAAATCAACAAACTGAAATTTCTTCCTTTGTACAAATGAGGTTCGCTGTTTTTTGCTGTTTCCATCATTTTTCCCACATAAAGTTTAATCATGTTTTTTTCATGGTCATTAAATTTTCTATCGCCTGTTTGAAATTCATCTATAAATTTTTGCAGCTTGTTTCCTGTATATGACCAAAATAACATATTATAAAAAAGTGATTTTTTATAAAGCAGGTCATAACAATCATAGTCATCAATAAAGGTTAGCAAATCATTTTGAGCATCGGTTAATTTTAAATTATAAAGTTTTTTCAATAATTTTGTACAGCTTGTTTCTTGCTGACAAACGATTCGGCAGTTTTTTCCTATCAATTGATCTTGGGCTTCATGATGATGAACAAATACCGCATTTGAACGATCTGCCAAATTGATGTGATTCTGATTAAAAGCCAGATCATACACAAAAAGAGGAGATGACGGATCGCTATTTTTCAACTGTTCTTCTAAATTTTCTTCATTTGTTCCTATGACTTCATATTCCCGGTTGGGATAAACCCATTTTGTTGCCAAACAACAACCAGCACCATCCAAATCAAAATCACATAAAATTCTAGTTTTTTTCATGACATGATTTCATTCAGGGTAATTTCAGTGTTGGAAACCACATCGTTATTGTTAGCATGGGTTTCTTCCCGCATGCGCATGGTGGAATGATCAATTGCAAAAACAGCCTTTCCATATGCCGGACCTTGCCGATTTTTTTGTATGCCCATGTTGATTCTTCCCAGTTCCTCATCCTCTTTTTCCCGCCAAAGATTAAAAATACAATCGGCTGTCATGGCCAATCCCAGACTTTCACTCATGGTTTCAAGCGAAGGGTTGCTTTGATTGATCGCACTTCGGTTCAATTGTGTGGCGGTAATCACCGGAACATTAAAGGTATAACTTAATCCCCGGAGATTTTCCGTAATATGTTTTATCTTTTCATAACTGTTATTGCCGAATGATGTGGTTAAAAGATTTACATAATCAACAATGATGGCATCTGGTTTGATGCCCGTTTGGGAAAGTTTTTTGATATAGGCTGAAAGATTTCCGACTGTGATTGCACTTGGAGGAAATTCCTTGATCACCAGTTTGGAAGTGGGATTTTCCCGTTTAAATTTTTCTATCTCGCTTTTTAGATCATCCAGTTTATGGGTAAGTGATGCAATAGGTATGTTTGCAAAATTACCGCAAAGTCTTTTTGAATAAACCACTTCGCTCATTTCCAGACTGACCAAAAGAACGGTTTTTCCCTGTGCACAAATATTGGTGGCTATATTCCCCAAGACGATACTTTTTCCTATATTGGTTTGACCACAAAAAACATACAAAGCCTTGCCTTTCTGTAAAAAACCTCCTCCAAGAATTTCATCCACCCAACGATATCCACTGGAAATATAATTTTCTGTTTTTGTAAGTTCATGGATAATTTTATCCAAATCTTCAAAATAACTTATGCCAATTTCATTGGTGAGACTTATGGTGCATGCTTTCTGCATTTTGTCCAAAACTTCAGATGTATCAATGGTTGATTTTTCATTTTTTTCAACAATATCCATTAAAGTGTTAAAAACCGCCTTTTCTCTTAAAAATATTTCTGTATCATCATATAATTGCTTATTGTTCAAATCCTTGTCAATGGATTCAAAACTTTTAACAACAGAAGTAAAAGATTGTTTTAGTTTATCATTTGTAAGATATGTTTTTATTTCGGTTGGTTTAGGAGGTACATTATTTTTTATATAAAAATCTTTTATGATTCCTATAATATCTTTTATGCTTTCATTTTTGAAATATTCCGGCTTTAGATATTCAACAATTGTTCCAAGATAAACCACATCCATCAGACACTTGTAAATTATAAGTGTCTCGAATGTATCGTGATCGATTTTTCTTATTTTGACCATTTTTCCAGAAACCATTTCTGTCCGTTTTGCCATACAGGATTATTGTAATCACGCAGACCCGGACTTGCATGCATGACCCAAATGGGCCAAATACCCACTTTATATCCATATTTTTTAGCTTGTAAGCTTATGTCCAAATCCGTGAAATGCGTATGGCAAGGATTGGTTTCATCAAATCGAAAATTGCTGTTTATCTTAAAAATCTTGGTATTGAACGCCATAAAAAGATTGTCAATAAGATCCACTTCAGCCGGAGTGACTCCAAAACTAGTCATGAAAATGCTGTGAGAATCGCTGGGATGCGCCACTGCTCCTCTTAGATTGGATCGATCACACATCAGATGCCAAAGGGCTGGACTTTTAATGATTGGATCTATACCCCCGGCCAAACCGACCACATCATAGTTGTTTTCAAATACAGCTTTTCTTAGTTTTTTTTCTATCCGTAAATCATCAATGTAAACGTCATCATGGATAAAACATATAACATCATGGCTGTCCATGTATTTTTGTACAGCCTGATTATAAACAACACACAGCTTGTCTGTGTTGTTTTCCAAAACTTCGTATTCAGCACCTGGAACGTTGCTGATGCTTTTTAGAAATGAAGTATCGTCCTTTTTCCCACGTGTGGCACTAATGAAAACGATTTTTTCATTCTTCTGATGTTGCTGCTGCGTATTTGTAGGCGACATTTAATTTCTCCTGAAGAGTAGGTATAACATACTCTTCCCAAAAAGAAACATCATTTTTAAAATTTTTTCCATAACCAAGTTTGGTTCCATCTGGTTTTGTATAAGTTGGTCCATTTTGAACTATAACTCCGTGGTTGACCGCCATTTCAAGAAGACCGCTGTATTTGTCCAAGCCTGTTTTATAATTTAAATAAATTGGTACTTCAAGAAAAGGAGGAACAAATCTGTTTTTCGTGGTCATGGCACGAAGAGTTACTCCGGAATATTGTTTTGCTTCCGGAATAATCTTATCATCTTCGTTTTTTTCATCTTGTTTTTCATTGCGTCGGGCAAGCTGAACAATAACACTGCTCATGTACAATGGACCACTTCCTCCACTTTGATTTTTGATCAAACTAGGGTACATGCTGGCCGGATCTGCATAGGTGTGATTGCTGCAAAGAATGGTAACACCTGCTTTTGCAGCTTTGTAAGTCAAAATGCGCAACATGCTTTTGAGACTTTTTGCTCTCAATCCCATGTCTGTGGCACTTTTATCCTTTTCAACGTCTGCAACTTCTTTGCTTCCGGCCAGATTACCCAAACTGTCTATACTGATGATGAACTTTCCAAATGCTTTCTTTTCAATTACATTGTCAAGAAATTTGCTGATTTGGTTTTTACATTCATCAACAGTATAAACAGGACAGTATTTTGTCTTTTCTGGATCTAGACTAACGCTTTTTGCACTATCAGCATCCACGCTCATTTCGCTGTCAAAAATAACAGGGTATATTCCCTGTTTTTGAGCCAATCCAAGAATTTTGTTGATCAGAAGTGTTTTACCGGTCTGGGATTCGCCGGTAAAAACAATGACCCTGCCTTTGGGAACTCCACCATCACGCAGTTTCCCGCTAATGATGGAATTCAACGCATAACAGCCGGTATCATACCAAGTATCAACATTACTCAGCGTGTTATCTGATAGATAAGCAGCTTCTGGATTGATGTCATTAAGACATCCCAAAATCTTGTCCAGATCACTCATGAAGATTAATCAAAAAGTTTGACTACTTCAGGACTGCTGGCAGCAGGAGGTGGGGTAAAAATCCTCTTGTACTGCTCAATAATCCGGTCCTCCAGCTTAATGTCTGGAGAAGTGATGATCTTATCCTTGTGGAACAACCATGTTCCAGCAGTTTCCCGAACCGAAGGATTGACGAATTCCTTGAAAAACAAAGGAACAGTCTGAATGCTCAGTTGTCCGGTAGTCTGATTGGGCTGAACAATCAGAATGGCGGGGTTTTTTACTTTTAGGTATCCGTTCTCCTCGCCAAGAACTTCACCAATAATGTTGCGTCCGACATGATCTACGAATGGTTGAATTGAACTCATACCACCATTTAACCATGCGTTTTTAAAAAGCAACATTAATAAATAATATTATGCATCAAGACTCGCATAAAATTTTTGAAGCGTATATTTTAGCTAAAAATGTTGAGCAACAACAACTTAACGAAGGTATATTTGATGGTGTAAGAAAATTTGCACAAGAAAGAGGATTAAAAAAAGAACAGGATCAAAGACTTAAAGCATATCGTGATTTGTGGAAAAGATATTATTTTCCCCGATTTAAAAACCCTAAAGATGTAACCACTGATAAAGAAAAAGCCGTAAGTGTTTTTACAAAATTTTTAAATGAAAGGGATTGGGGTGATCGGGAAAAAAATGTTCAAGATGCAATAGACTTTTTTCAAAAAAACCATAGCGATATGAATTTTGATAATCTTCAAGATGATGCATTGAGAGTTTTGCTTTATGGTCCGGAATCTGTTCAATCGGTTGTTCCTGGTAAAAAAGAGGAAACTGCAACAACCCCTGAAGTTAAAGATTCAGAAAAGGTCGTAGCTAGTACAGCAGATAAACCAGCAACAGGAATGTCTATTTCAGATTATAAGAAAAATAAAGAAGAAGTGGACAAATCATATGCAAGATCCGGAACAGTTGCTCCTACTCCGGAACCTGTAACATCCGAACCAGCACCCACCACTACACCAGAATCGGATGAAGATCCGTATAAGCTAAAAGCAGAAATAACTCGTCTTAAAAAACTGAATCAAAGTTGGGCAAAAGCGATTAAGAAAAAATATAATATCACAGCAAGAAAGCCCAGTGATTTACTGGCCAGAAAAGGTGCCTTCAAAAAATCAGTCGTCGGTAAAAAGTAATTCCAGATTAGCGTAATTTAACTTTCCTGGTTCTCTTATTTCCCACCCTACCGGTTCAAAAATCTTGCGAATAGTTTCTGAAACCAGTTTTTCAAACTGTTTTTCTTTGTCCATTGGAAAAACTTCTTTTAATTCTTCCGGCAAACGATTTTTAAATGCCATAACAGATATTGCATATCGATTAGGTTGCTGAACATAGAAGTATTGTATTTTGTCCCCGCTGGTTATTTTTTCATATTTTTTATCCAGCTTGAGTGATTTAAGAAAATAATTGTAAAAATATGCAGCTTTCACGTGAACCGGCATTCCTTTTACGGTTGATAATTCATTGCATGAATCTGCGTACTTTTCATAGTTTTTAATACCCACCACAAATGAAAGGTCATTTTCGGTACATATTTGAAATTCTTCGTATATTTTTTCCATAATGATGTTGGTTTGAGAAGGATCTCTTGTTTCCAACATGGTTTCAATAATTTTTTTATTAAATTCCTTTACCTTTTTGGTCATGGTGCTTCTGACCACTTCAATACCTGTATATTTTGTTTTATCGCAAGGAACACCTTCTTCATCGATCACATGTAATACGTTTCTTTTCTTTTGTATAAAGATCCCCACGTCACATATGCTTTCCCGTTTGAATTCCAAGGTGGGTTTTTTACTGTTCAGTTCTTTTTTAGCCCAATCACATATGTTTTCGTTTATATGTTTTTCCAGTTTTTCAATCAATTTTTCAGCCTCGGATGAAAGAGTGTTGTCTTTTTTTAATAATTTTATATTATTTTTTTCAATCAATGGCTGAATAGTCACATAAACAGAATCTGTATCATTATAAATTGTAGGGGGTTTTGTTTGAAGTGTTTCTTTATCTATACCCTGTTCTTCATAAAAATTTTGAATAATATCATTTGCACTTTTAATTACGGTTTGACCGGTAAGTGTGATACTTCTGGCAATATCCCGGTCACTCAAAAAGAAGAAATTGTTGGCAAATGCACCATAAATGCTGTTCATGAGTATTTTTAATGCATATTGTTTGTTGTTTAATATGGATTCTCTTCTTTTTTTATACTTGTAATCGGCAGAATTTTTTGGAAGATCCAGAATTTCTCTCTTTATTTTTTTCAATTCCTTTTTTATTTCCACTCTTTTTTTGTAATTTTCTGCCACGATTTGCGGAACCAAACCTTCTTCTTTTTGACTGAACAACACTCCTAATTTTGTTTTCGACAGGTTTTCTTTTTCCATAAAAAGTTTCAATTTTTCTTCTGTCAAATTATATTTCTTTCCACTAATATGATTTAAAATTAATGTTCCATCTTCGTTTTTACCTTCAATCGTTCCTATTTTTGTTTCGGGACTCATGTTACAGGTTCGAATAAGATTGGGATATAGGGAATTGGCATCAAAACTTATGATGGCATCATGAAATCCTCTTTGAGGTTCGCTTACAAATGCACCTTCAATTGTGACTCCATCATCCGGTTTGTGTGGAAAGGTGGGTATAATTTTTTTATTTTTCTTGGCTTGGATGGCCACGGCACCAGCCACAATGCTTATGGTACTCATGGCTGCTTCCAAATTGGTTAAACCAACATGAGAAAGTGAACGAAGAATGCTAAGATAACTGAGTTTTTCCTCAAGTTTAATCAAAAGATTCACGTCTTGGATATTATAATCCACAAATTGTTTCCAATTTTTATCTGCCAACGATGAAAGATTACTTTCTTCATATTCAATTTTGGTTTCACCTAATTCAAGTGCAGAAATGGAACCTAACGAATAGCTTTCCCGTTGAACAGGACAGAATTTTTTATAAACATTCATATAATCAAGGTTGGCCACACCCTCAATGATGAACTTTTTAGCTTTCTTTCCAAACTTGGTGAATATTTCTTTTCCTATAATGTTTTTATAAGGACTTAGTTTTAACGCACATTCTTCCCCAAGAACCCTTCCGATCCGGTTAATAAGATAAGGAATATCAAATATTTCACCGTTCCAGCTAGTTATAATGTCCGGATAATCTTTTTCATAAAACTCCAGAAAACTTTCAAGCAGTTTAATCTCATTTTTACAATGATAATATATAATATTATCGTGAGATTCGTATTCTTTGGAACCAAAAGTATGAAATTTGTCTGAAAGATTGTCATAAATGGTTATTACATTGATAGGAGCTTTGGCTAAATCTGGTTCAGGAAATTCGTCCGGACTGTAAGTTTCAATATCCAGATAAAATATTTTTAAAGGATGCTTTACAAAATCAGGATTGTCTATTTCTGTTGAAAACTCATCAATCAAAAACTGCTGGGAACATGTAAAATTATGAAAAATTCTTCTATCTTTGTCTTGTTCTGCAAAATTTTTTCTTTCTTTTGATGAAGTGAACGTCTTTTTTCTTAATTTTGTGTCATATAGTGAAATTTGTTCTGCATTTCCGTTGGTTTCAACATACAAATAAGGATAATATGTCCTTTTTACCGTGATTCGTTCACCCGTTTCAGACCATGTGGCCAAACGTATGGCGTGATTTAACGGATCGTATGTGGCATGCCTGTACACGCCGACTATGCTAAACCGTTTTGTTTGTTTAGCAACACCCTATTAGGGTCACCATAAGGATATTTGTACAATTCCACATATTTGTTGATATTATCCTCATTTTCCAACCATCTACCATCCGCCACCTTACGTGCTCTTTCACAATGACTCATATATTTTGATTTTTTATTCAAAACATTCTCAATTATTTTAATCATTTCATCCCCAGTATCAAATTTAAAAGGAGCATCTTCGTATGTGCAAAGATTTTGACAAGCAATCGGCAATCCATAACAACATGCTTCTATAAACTTAAGATCACTTTTGCTTTTATTGAAATTATTGTTCTGCAAAGGAGCAACCATCATGTTTACACGCAAATCATGAATTTTTCCAGGATAATTATACAGATCCGCCCAAGGATGATATTCAAATATTCCTCTTTCTACAAAAGGTCTTAGCATCATTGGAAAAGCACCAAAGAAAACCCATTGGTATCTGTCCTTGGTATCCACAATTGCTTGTAATACATGGGCAAAATCGTCGTTTTGGTTTACACGATTCTCCACATCAAAGTGTGCACCGCTGCCTGCATACAAAATTCTTGGCTTTTTTTGGCTGGCATCATAATTTTCACTGATTTTTTTCAAATTAAAGAAATTCCCCATCCAAAACTTGGGGGGATAATTGGGAATCACTGTGATATTTTTATGCCCAGTCTTTTCTCCGTAATATTTCTTCATGAATTCACAAGTTACAGTGATTTCGTCACACTCATTCATGATTGCTTGGGCTTGTTCGCGTATTTTGGGATCAATAAAAGCTGTTTTAAACTTGTTATAATCCGGAATATCTTCATGAAATACCAAATCGTCAATCTCATACAACAATCTGAAGCCTGTTTGTTTACCCAATTCTTTTAAAAACTTTACAAATTTTAGTTGATGTTCAGTCGCTTGACGTTGAACCCGAACAGCCTTTGTATGAATATAATATCGAGGATCCAAACACATTACAGTTGTACTGTGCATGGTCATTTTATTGTGTGCGTTCAGCACCATTTCCGGCCAAATCAAACGCCAATGACCGCAACCGCTATAATCTGCCAAATAATTGATTCCTCTGTCTGGTAAATTTTCAGGTTGAGCCGGTGTGGGCATTAAAGACGGGCGGTTCTGAATTTGTGTATTTGTATATTGGTTAACATTTTGCAAAAGAGGATTTGATACAAACGGATTGCCTTGGGTAAACATAATGTATATCTAGTTAGTTTTATATATTATTTTTCAAGCATCGTTGTGATGCCTTTTTTCTTTTGTAAACTTATTGTTTTATAATTGTTCGAATAAATTGCATCTTTTCTGTGACTGATTATAAACACACACTTGTTTCTGGATATCTCTTCACAAATATCTGTTATGAGTTGCACGCTCTTTTTGTCAAAACTACTATCGAATATTTCATCAAAAAGAACAAAATTGAATACCGGAAAGTTCTGCAGTTCCCGCATTTCCATAAAAGAAAACATGCAAGCTAGGTCTACAGCCTTCTTTTCTGCTCCTGAAAGATTGGCATAGCTGGCCACTTTTCCAACAGAATCAGTGAGAGTGTCTTCAAAATAACTATCAAAGGTTATTCTTGAGTTTGCATCCAATTTATTAAGATAATAATTTATTTTATTGTTTAAAAGATTTATTATTTTTGAAATAAAAACACTTTTTAGACCTTCATCACTCAGAATAAACTTTGCATTGTTTATAACATAAATTTTTTGATCGTTTTCTGAAATTTTAGATTCCAGGTCTTGTTTCTTTTTTTCTGTATCTGCTATGCTTTTATCAAAATTTTCTGTTCGGCTTTTTTCTTTTTCTATTTGTTGATTCAAATCCTGAATAGAATTTTCTATTTGTTCGGACAAATTTTTATTCTGTTCTTTTTTGCTTTTTTGTTTTTCATTTTCTTTTTCTTTTTTTTCTAAATTTTCTATGATATTTTCAGCATCCTTTTTTTTCGATTTAAACTTTGAGTTTTGTGTGTTTTCATTTTTTATAGATTCTTCTATTTCAGTTATTTGTTTTTGCATTTGTAATTTTTTATTTTCCACATGTTGCTTACAACCATCGTCTATTTCCCGCAAACAAGAGGGACACACACTAAGATCTTCTTTTATTTCATTTATGTTTTTTTGTATAGTTTTTATTTCAGATTGTTTGGATGAAATGTTTTTTTCACTTTCATTTATTTTTTGTTCAATCAATTTTAAAGCAGATTTAGCCTGGGTTATTTTTTCAGAATAATTTTCATCTTTTGCTGATTGTAAACTTTGTGTTTCCTCTTCAAGAATTTGTATTTTTTTTCTTAGATTGTTTATTTTTTCCTGTAGATCCTGTATGTTTTTGTTCTTTTTTTCCTCAAATTCATTTTTTTGTTTTATATAGTCTTCAAGAATTCCTTCATAAGTTTCTTTTTTTGCGGAATACCCTTCGCGTATTTTTCTTTCTTCCGACAGTTCTGTTTTGCAAATATCTGTCATTTCAGAAAAAATGTCCAGATCCAATATGGATTCTATGTATTCACGTTTTTCTGATTTTTTCATGTTCATGAAACAATTGCTGGAATTGATCCCTAAAGATATGCAATTGTTGAATATTTTACTGTTGCAGCGTATTAGATTCTCAATCGTTTTATTTGTGTTGGCAATCGTGTCTTTTGTTTCATCCACCCCGTTTTTTATAAATTTTACAGTGGTAGGGCTGATTGTTCTGGTTATTTCATAGTTGTCTTCAGATATATCAAAACATATTTGAACTGCGGTCTTTCCATTTGTGTAATAATTAGGAATCAATTCCTTCTTGATTTCTCGGATAGTTTCTCCGAATAATCCAAAATGAATGGCATCTGCTACAGTGCTTTTTCCAACTCCGTTGGATCGTTCAGGTTTGTCCAGATTTTCTCCGGTTATAAGACATAATCCCTTTTCAAAATTGACAATAATTGGTGTTTCTCCTACAGACAGAAAATTTTTTATATAAATTTTTCTAAAGTTTACGCTTTTCATCAAACACACCTTTTGTATAAATTTGTACAATATTCCAAAGTTTCTTTTTTATTTTGAATTTCCATACCATTTACAAACTGTTCTAGCATATTTTCAAAAGAAACGTTCTTTTCAGTTTCACTAGTATCGCTTTTCAATTCAAAATCAGTTTGTGTCAAAAGAGTAAAAGGTTTGTGGTTTTCTTGTATCTGTGTGGCAAAACTTGTGTATTTTTCCGGTGTGTCGGAAACATCATAAATTAAACGAACAATTGAATTTGTTCTTTTGGGTTCTTCTTTTTTTGAATATCTTATTATTTCATGTCGAGGAGAGAATTCATTTTCAAATTTCTTAAGATCCATGTTTTCCAAATCCAAAATATAAGCATATTTGTTATTGTTGATATCGGCAAAAGTATGCTGAAACGGGTTCCCCAAATATCCTGCTGTTAGTTTTTTTATTTTTCTGACATCACTAATATGAAAATGACCAGCCAAAACAAATTTTTCTTGATCTTCATATTTTTCTAGATCTGTTCCTTCCTCACAAAATTTGCTATTGTTCATTTTAAAATGTTTAAATTCAGCATGGGTTAGTACCACATCTGCTTGAAAGTTTTCTTCGTTCCCTGCATCTGTCCAAGGAACCATGTTGATTTGTTTGTCTTGATATTTGAAACGACAAGTTTCGTTAACAACGTTCACATAAGGATAATCCTGAAAAACATGCAGGGATGTTACATCATTTTTTTCTTTGTAATAAATGTCATGATTTCCCGTGATCAAATAAACTTTAAAATCCGAAAAAGAATTAAGGATTTTTCTGGCAACATCCAAGGTAGATACATCGATCTGATCTCTGTCGTGAAAATAATCTCCAAGACAAATTATGGATTCAGCGCCCTCTTTTTCCGCTGTCTGCTTTGCCCATTTAGACCATTCAAACGCCAGTTGATGCCATCTTGGGCTGTTTTGGTGGACCCCCAAATGCAGATCAGCAAATAAAAGACATTTTTTTGATAAATTTTTCAATCGTCTTCGTTATAATTGTCCGGATCAATATAAACTCTTGTTCCTGTTTCTATCATGCCTTCATTCATTTTATCCGAATAAATTTTTTCTTTATATTGTTCAAGCGTTTCATGATGTTTCTTTTCTTTCTTAATTCTGTTGATAAATGCATGAAATGCTATGGTTGTAAAATAGCTGAAAGGACTGTAACCCGAGTCTAAATTGAATTTTTTATGTTTTAGGGCGGTCATCATTTTTACAATAGCATCTCCCACCATTTCATCACGATACGAATAATTGATGAAGTTTGGAGCATAACTTAGACCATTTGCTATTTTGCTGACACTTTCACCCAAATAGGTTGTCAATATTCCAGATGCATAAAATCCACGTATCCCATCTTCAAATTCTTTGGCACTGACATAATGAATTTTTTGTTTTTTCACCTTTTCGGCTATTTTCTTAATATCAACATTTTCATCAGAAATGTCGGTATCTTGTTTTTGGTTCTTTGGTTTGCGTCCTCTTTTTTTCTTCATAGTATTTTGTATTGGGTTGTTTTGGTTTCTATTTGTTCGTTTGTGTAAATTTCCAAACGTTTTTCGAAATGTTTTTTTCCATAATAGAGTTTGTCGGCTAGATCTATAAGCATGAGTTTTTCCTTAGAAGGATGTAATCTTAAACCACGACCTATGCTTTGCAAGAGCCGTATTTTGGCTTTCCCTGCGTTTGCCAAAATAATATTATGAAGATTTTTAATATCGATACCAGTTGCAAAAATGCTACTGATGGCAATACAAACAACATTATTGTCTTGCTCCATTATTTTTCTTATTTCATTTCTGGACTCTACTTCGACCTCTCCCCGTATGAAAAACACCTTTTTATTTTCACAAGTTTTTTCCAGCATTTTTTGCAAATCCAACCCATGTTGAATTCTGTCTATCAACACAAGGGTGTTATTTTGCAAATTACAGCTTAATTTGCTTATAATTTTATTTCGGGGTTCGTTTCCAACAAGAAACTCATATTCTTGACGATATCGTTTCATGTCGTCAGGAGAGAACCATTCGGGTTGATTTTCGTATTCCAATTCAATCACATTACAAATTGCCTGAGAAAGATATTCTTTAAGATCCACAGAAGTTTTTTTGTAAATTACCGGACCTATTTTACCTTCAATACAAAGCACATCTTCTTTTTCATCAGGAAGAGTTCCGGTAAACCCAAAACGTACACTTGCATCAATTTTATCCAAAACTTTGTTGATTTTATTTCCGCGTTTGTATTTGTGAGCTTCGTCAATGATAATTGCATCACAATTGTTTATTTTTTCCTCTCCACGGGCATTTAAAACTCCAATATTGGCAATTACAATTTCACCTTCTCCGTTAAAATCATTTTCTCCCGTATATTTTTTAACATCATTTTTTATTCCATATTTTAAAAATTCATCATAAACTTGTTCTACCAACCCCAAGTCTGGTTCCAAAACCAATATTTTTTTAGCCAGTTTGTTCTTTAAAAGATTATGACTAAGAACTGCCATCACATAAGTTTTTCCTCCTCCGGTTGCCACTTCAAATATTCCTCTACCAAATTTAAACGCTTTTTCACACATTTCTTTTTGATAATCTCGAGGTTCAAATTGCAGATATTCTACATCTATTTTTTCCCGAATCGGATTTGCTTTGTTTAAAACTTCAGGATCGACGGAAATTTCATCCAATTCAAGTGTTTCGGACATGTATTTAAAAATGGAATAAAACAAACCCAAATCAAAACGACCAGACGGAGTAATTGCATATAAACGATCTGCCACATAATAACCTTTTCTGCGCATATGTTTGGCATTTTTGTTTTCGGAAGAAAATTGATTGCGAATCATCCGTATATGAGGAGACTCCACCATCCCAAATCGTTTTGATTTGTCCAAAAAAATCCTGTTCAAGTTGATTCCAGTTTTATTAGTTCGACCAGATTCTTAATATCGTAACTTGCTGAACTCAGAATCTTTTCACTTTTTTCACATATTTCCAAAATCAACTCATTGTTTTTGATTTTTTTGTCTATTTCAATTACAGCTTCATGATCAGATGCCAGTTTTTCCGCAGAAATAATACTAAGTTTTACCGGGGATTCTTTGTTTATTTCGTCCACAACCGTACGCAACAACCGTTTGCGTTCTGCATGTAGATTGCCCAGTTCCCGTTTTGTTTGTATGTAAATGGTTGCATATCTGTGTTTGATGCTAGGAAGCATCAATTGTTTTTCTTTCAAATTAATTTCATCAAATTGAAGAAACTGTTTTATTTCTTCCAGCAGTTTTTCTGGTTCCATTAATATATAAATATTTGATATGGGACTTTTTTCAAATATTTTTAGTAAAATCTTACAGGAGGATAATGTTGCTGGAATAGGAGGTGTTTTTGGAAATGGTCCGAGCGTTGGTGGCATATACAACCCACCTTCTCAAATCAACAGCAGTGATGCGTATGCACCAGGAGATGCCCGCATACCATTTGCTTTTGGTACAACAAAAAAAGGCAAAAAGAGAAAGAAAAAAAAGATACTGATTCAAAGACGGGGTATGTGATCCATGAGCGATACCGGTCATTGGATTTGTGAAAATTTTCAAAATGAAAGTTTTGGTTTCATTTATTTGATAACCAATTTAAAAAATAATAGAAAATATATTGGAAAAAAACAATTGCAGTTTAAAAAGAAAAGAAAACTGAAAAGCCGAAAAAACAGCAAAATAACCTATTCAGAGAGTGATTGGAAAACTTACACAGGTTCTTGTCGGGAACTGAATGAGGATATAGAAAAATTTGGAAAAGAAAACTTTAGGTTTGAAATACTAAAATTTTGCAAAAGTAAATGGGATTTGGCATATGAAGAGATAAAGTTGCAAATTCAAAACGAAGTGATAAAAAATCCGGAGTATTACAATGGAATCATTAACGTTAGAATTGGAAAACCAAAGGAATTCTGGTTTAAAAATGGATAAAAAAGACAACATCGTATTTTTAGACTTCTGGGACGCGTTTTCCAACAAATTGGAAACCAAGATTCTGGATTCATGTCACAAGTTTAATTTGCTTGAGAAACCTCTTAAAAAAAACAAAGATGCCAAAAACATATTGGTTTATCATTTGGCTAATTTGCTTCTTTCCAATTTTGTAATAAAAAAACAAAAAGAAGATATGGTTTTTGTTGTTTGTGAACAATCCATGAAAGATTTGGAAATTTGTGAGCATTTTGATAGTAAGGATCTTTTTAATATTTCTGTAAAAATTTTAAAACAGTTTGAAAAATATATAAACTTTACAGTTATTGAATATGAAGGATCTTTTGTACAATTTTCAAAACTTATAACAATAGATAAAACATTTTATAAGAAAATAGCGGCTAAAATTATAAATTCTGTTCTTAGTGAAAGTAGTAAAAGTTTTAGTATGAAGGACATACAAAAGATTTTAAAAGAATATAATCTTTCTTATTCTGCTTTAAAAAAGAATTATGTTATGAAAATAGAGTAAATAATTTATATGTCGCGTTTTGAAAACATTTTAAAACAACAATACTTAAAATTAGAATCCCTAAATTTTGATTTGCCCGAAGGTGATCTTACTGAAATTCAAAAAAATGTTGTGGATAAGCTGGTTTCAAGCGGAACCGCAACCTATGAAGGAAAAAAGAAAGGTTGTGCAATCATAAGTTATAAACATGATGGCAAAGAAGGAAAAATAAACATTGATCCTTCTGGCAAAGTTTCATCTCATCGTGATGAGGAAGATGCAGAATCTGCCATGAATCCTGCTCAATCAGCAACCACAAATCCTGTTCAAACAGGAACCATGACCCGTGATGATCTGGCATATTTTCGTCGTTTCATGACTCCGGAAGGTCAGAAAAAAATAAAAACTGCCGAAAACATCGTGACCACGGCAGTAACAAAAACTGCACAAGAATTAAGCAAAAAATTAGCTTCTCAATCTGCAAAAGTATGAAATTTGATGATATTTTAAAAAACAAATATGGATTGTTGAACGAACAACCTCCTGCAGAACTTCCTGAAGAACCTGCAGCCGAACCTGCTCCTGAAGAAAAAGCTGCCGAAGAACCCAAACTAGATACGCAAGGTGTTCAGTATCTTGTTGATCTGATTCGTAAAGCATTGTTGATTGACAAGCTGGATGACAGGGAAAAGGCAGATCTTATCAATATGACAGTGGAAGCAAGCAATGCTATGGATGTTTTACAAAATAAAATTATACCAATTCTCAATAAATATATTCCTGAGACTACCACTTGAAATTACGCGTATATCCGTAAAATAAAATTATGGCCAAACCAATAAAGTTCGTTGCTGCCGGGGATGTTCATGGCGACGAATCTGACCCACAGGCATTAAAATGTTTGTTTAGTTTCATGCGGGATTATAAACCAGATCTGGTGGTTTGTGTGGGAGACGTTTGGGATTTTCGTGCCATTCGAAAAAATTGCGACATGGATACCGAACAAAGTCAGAGCATGATTGAAGATTGGGATGCCGGAAAGGATTTCTTTAAAAAGTTTTTCAGTTTTGGTAGCGAACGTGTTTTTCTCCGGGGAAATCATGATGAACGAATTTATGATTTGCGTCAAAGCGCCAGCAGTGGTTTGAAACGTGATTATGCCCAACAAGGAATAGAATCCATAGAAGAAATGTGTAAGAAACAAAGAGTCAGGATGCTTCCGTATGATTCTAAAGAAGGAGTTTACAAATGTGGTTCTCTTTCTTTTGTACATGGTTATGGTCATAATATGCACGGAGCCAAACAACATTCTGATGCTTATGGTAACGTTTTATTTGGTCATACACATGCCATAGATTATTTTCGTTCCATAAGCACAGATACTCGGGAAGGATGGAACATTGGTTGTCTTAGCAATCTATCCCCCAACTATAATCGCAATCAAATGCGCCGATTGCGTTGGCAACATGGTTGGGCTTTTGGATTGATTCATATGGATAATACCCATGAAGTTTATCAAGCCAAAGAACGCAATCGAAAATATATAATTCCAACCAATATACGGGTTTATAGTTGACATTGTTTTTTGTTCCGATAATATCGGGCTATGAGTAAAAGATTTTGTATAAAAAATGTAAATCGGGACGTTTGGGCCAATTTTCTTTTTCAGGAAATGCGCAAGGACGAAAAACGTCCAGTCGGAGATAATTGGATGCAGTTAGACAAAATAGCGGAAATTTCAAAAACCAAAGCAAAATATCATACTCTGCGGTGCATATTGTCTGAAATCATAAACAGAAAAGAATGTGAAATTTATGTGGGAACAACACGTTCTCCAAAGGGATTTGTAAAAAAATCAGTATGGTATCGCCATAAAAAATATAATTGGAAAGACTATTTTGGAAAAAACTTATATAAAATCGAAAGACAAAGACTTCCTCAAGGTAAAGATTGGTACACTGCGGAAGAATTGACCAAAAAAACAGGTTTGGCCAAATCAAAAATCTTAAGATTGATACGAGAACATAAAGTAAATAAAAGTGTTAAAACTTTTGATGGGTATAGATTCAATCCTAAAAAAAATTATCTGGAAAGAAAAATCTGGTATAAATTATGTCTAAATGGGTAGAACAGCTTCAATCGGTGATGCGAAAGGAGGAAAGTCGTCCTTCTGGAAACTGGAAAACCAAGTTTGAAATTGTGGACATTATTAAATGCAGTTCTGAAAACTGTCACAAACTTCTGCAATGGTGCCTAAAAACCAATCGAGCTGAAATGAAAATTGGAACTAGTTTGACTTCAAGTCGAGTCATGACCAGCAAAACTTTTTATAAACCCAATAAAAAGGGATGGAAACAACTTTATTTAGAATATGCAAAAAGTAAAGAAAAGCGTCCTAAAGGAAATGGTTGGGTGACATTTACCCAACTTTGTCGGGATCTTAAACTTAGTGAAACACTGGGACGCAAAGCTCTTTCAATTTTAGTAAAAAACAAAAAGCTTGAGATTTTTAAGGGAGGAATTGTGGACAGCAGCAGTCGAATAACTGCTATAAAATTTTATCGTATTAAAGAATAGCTTCTAAAACTTCCAAAACTATTTTCTTACGCATTTTTGGGCATTGAATTCCGGATAAAAATTCTTTGAATTGCTTTAGCGTGTCTTGAGGATTTTGTTGCACAACTGCTGGCATATCAACTGAAGGGTTGAGGGAAGGGTTGGCTTGAGGTCCCAGACCAAGATTTTCACAATAAAGATTACCCATTTTGCGTATATCGTCACTTAAACTCATGTAAATATTTATTAAATCATGATTAGTTTTAAAAATATAAAAACTATTTTAAATGAAAAGCTGGTTTTGAAAAAAAGACCCGGACCTGAAGGCAAAACTATTTTTATAGCAATTAGTGACTTGGAAGATTCAAAAGCTGCTGGTAATGAAACATTTAAAAATAAAGACTTTATAAAATCTTTAGGGTTTAAATGGAATGGGATGGAGCGCCGCTGGGAAACAGCAGCTTTAGGGGAAAATGAAGCAAATGATTTTGTAAAAAATACAATTAGCAAGCTGAATGAGTTTAACAAAGAGGAAACGCAGGTTGGTGAATATTCCGGAGAAAATTTGGAAGATCGTTTTAAAAAATTTGTGGAACAGCTGAAAAGTGGTGTGATGAGTGTTAAAAATAGTCAGGAATATAAAGACTATATAGAATTTCAGAAAAAATTCAGAAATTATTCTTTTGCCAATCAAATTCTTATTTTTATACAAAGAAGAAACGCCACAAAAATTGGCGGAAAAAACATGTGGTATAAACAATTTGGTCGTAAAATTAAAGCAGGAGAAAAAGCAATTATGATTTTCGCTCCCATGATCTCCAAAAAAGGAGGTGAAGATATACGGGTAGGTGAAGATCCTTCCGGCCAAGAAATATCCAAAGTTCGTGGTTTTATTGCAGTTCCTGTGTTTGATATTAGTCAAACTGAACCTATTCCAGGTAAAGAGAAACAAATGCCAAAAGAAATAGAATGGTATGATAAATCTCCTTTGGATGAACGTATGCGTTTTATTTTTGATGCTGTAAAAGAATACGCTAAAGAAAACAACATTAAGGTGGATATTAAAACGGAAGATGACTTGGGTGGCGCACGGGGGGTTAGTAAAGGCGGAACAATTGAATTGGTTAGTGAAAGTCTCAGCACATTAATCCATGAAGTGGCTCATGAGATGTTGCATTGGAAAGATCGAGACAATATACCCGAACGTAAAATACGGGAACTTCAGGCAGAAGGTGTAGCTAATTTTGTTCTTAGTGAATACAACATCCCTGCACCTCATACAGAAAAATATCTGGCTCTTTGGCAAATTGACCCGGAGCATATTAATAACAACTTTAATATCATAAAAGACACATCAAAAACTCTTATAGAATATATAAATAATTATGTTGAAAAACAAGGATTAAACATATGAAAAACATTAATGTAGAATATGATATGGATGAAAATGACCTGGATATTATTCTTCGGGACATAGTCAAAGAAAACAAAAAGAAACCTTCTCTTCAGTATATTTTTGAAAATTATAGCCAGCTACTTTCTGTGTTCAAACCTCATGTTATCAAAAAGACTTTGGATAATATTGCAGAAGCTTATGAATATGCTCCGAATGAAGGTGAAGAAAGCAAAAAGAAAAAACGCAAAGATGAATTTGAAGACGAGCCACATGACATTGAAAGCGATCCAGAAAGCATGAAAGAAGAGGGTAATTTTGCCAATGCTTACGACCGTATCATGAATCAACTCAATGAAGCTCATGTGCCGGAAGGTGATGATGAAGGACGCATGATTGAATCTCAATTGCGTACCATTCGGGACGATATAGATCAATTGCTTCCCATGATTAAACCCAATCACCAGTTTGAAGCTTGGGTTCAGAGCAAGGTAACACTGGCTAAAGATTATGTTTCATCTGTTCGGGATTATCTCAAAAATCATTATGCCGAATATCACTCTCAAGATGACGGTGATCGGGGCAGTCATGATTTGAGCGATGATGCACAAGCTCTGGCCAGTGCAGGTCATGGTACTGATGAAGATTATGGTCTTTTTGGCGGAAATGAAGATAACGAAGAAGTAAAAGAAGGTGTTGTAATGGAAAAGAAAAATTCTCGTTGCACCAAGGTTACAAAAAAAGCCCATTCCACTCGTCCGGGAAAGAAGTGGATGAAGTGCGTTCGGCAGAGTGGAAAGCTAAAACGAATTCATTGGGGTCAAGCCGGAGTGCGTGTGACTGGTAAAAGTGGATGGACTAAGCGGCGCAAGAGTTTTAGGGCAAGGCATCGTTGTAAATCTGCCAAGCCAAATACCCCAAGAGCGATGGCTTGTAAAGATTGGTGATAAATTTATGACATTTAATGATTTGGTATCACAGCTTCTAGAAGAAGCCACCAAGAAAAAAGCCAAACGCGATGCTTGTTATCACAAGGTAAAGCGCAGATATCGTGTGTGGCCCAGTGCCTACGGTAGCGCCGCGTTATCAGCCTGCAGGAAACGTGGAGCAGCTAATTGGGGAAATAAAAGCAAGAAAAAATGATTACAGAAAAAAATAAAACATGTATAGTATGTAATTCTTTGATTGTTTCAGAAAAAAAAAGTAATCAATTTCATAGAAAAAAATATTGTTCAAAAAAATGCAAACAAAAACAAATTGATTTAAAACGAAAAACTAATTTAAAAAGAATAGAAAATCGTAGAAAAATTTCTTTAAATTTTAGAAATAAAAATTTAGAGAAAAGAAGAAAAGCATATCGTGATTGGTGTAAAACTGAGAGAGGAAAATTTTTACGTAGAATAAGTGCATCTATGAGACATAAAAGATTAAAAAAATGCACACCACCATGGGTAAACAAAAATAAAATTTTTGAAATTTATAAACAATGCCAAGAAATGAATACAAATGAAAAAAAATATTCTGTTGATCATATATGGCCAATAAAAAATAAAAATTTTTGTGGTCTTCATGTTCCTTGGAATTTAAGAATCATAACAAGAAAAGAAAATTCTTCAAAATGTAATAAAATTCCGCTATGACAAAAGAATTTAATAATTTAATTGAAAAGGTTTTAGAAGAAAACAAATTTTCTTTGGAAAAGAAATATGGTCTTCGGGGCTGGTTCATGCGCAATAAAGGAAAGGGATGGATAGATTGTCGCACCGGAAAGCCTTGTGGTCGTCAAAAGGGCGAAAAACGAAAGGGATATCCGGCCTGCCGTCCTACCAAAAGCATGTGCAGCAGCCGTAAACGTCATAAAAAAAGCAGTAAGCGTATTAGTTGGAAAAAAGGCGCTCCTGCCAAGTGAAATCTTTCAAACAATTTTGTTTGGAATCCAGACAAAACATAGATTGGGATTCCAATTACGGAAAAACATTCAAAATAGTTCAAACGCCAAAGGGCAGACAATCAGAAGGAACAGAATGGTCCCCAGATTTGGTTTCCGTGGTTACACCTGAAAATGGAGATGCTTGGACCGGTTGGAAGTCGGCAAAACCAGAAGTTATCAATAATTGGAAAAATAATTGGGAAAAAATACAAAAATCCTTGGGTCAGCACAAATATGATCAAATAATCAGATCTGCCCAAAAATTGTCAAAATAATCTAAATTCATATTGATATGCTATCCCTGTTCGATTAATATAATTGTATGATGAAATATGCCATAACCAAAACATATGATATTGATGTAGAAGATAATCCTTACATAAACAATGTTCCTAATTGGAATGTTTTGGAATTAGGTTCTTGTTTTGAAGAGGGGTTTCAATTGTTGGACACCTTTTATACACAAGAAGCAGCAGAAAGATATATGCAAAATTTAATAAATAATAACATATGACAAAATTTGATAAACTTGTCAGCAAGGTTATTGGTGAAAATCAATTATCTCCTGCGGCAGAAACCATGGCCAAACGTGACCCAAACGCGGCAACTGCCTATGATTCTCGTTTACAAAACTCACAACAATCTTTTACACCCGGTCGTAAAATGCCTGTTTCTGATGATTATGCTGCCAAAATTATAGCAGACAAGATTCTTCCCTATGCATTAGATGCTAAAAACATTCAGACATTAAAGCAACTTGTATCAAAATATCTTGGTATGGTGGGTAAAAATACATCAGATTTGGATCTTGTCACGGCCGACGTTTTGGATATTTTACAAACCAAGGGTGTATTAACAGATCTGCGTTAAGTTTATTTAAATTGAGCCATAAATGCTCAAAAAATAATTAAATATTATTATGAAGAAAGGTCTTTGTAAACTGGCTCCAAATGAGGTGCATAAAGGGGACAAGATCAAGAACACCAACCCAGACTGCAAACACTATAAAAGCAAAGGCGTGGTCACTAAAGTAAGCAAAATAAAAGGTAAAAAAGGAAACATTGTTGGAAACAAAGTGCAATACAAAGCCACTAACGATGGCAAGCACTGGAAAAAAGGAGACAAGCTGGAAAAAACAGAAATACAGTTGAATAAAGAAAGCTTCAAACCTTTTCGTTATTTTTTTGAAAAACACAATCCTATGACAGTGGGGTTGGTTGAAAAAGTTTATATTGATGGTTTGGGTAATGTGGATGCAAAAATAGACAGCGGAAACGACAGCAACAATGTGCTTTGTGGAACCAACATACAGATAATTGAAAAGAATGGACACAAATATGCCAAATTTAACAGCGTTAACGATAAAGAATTAACACGCCCTCTTTTGGATCTTGTCAGCATTCATATTGGAGCAGGTGAAGAGGAAAAACGTCCGCTGGTTGCTTTGGACATTGTTTTTGGTGGTCAACTTTACAAAATGATTCCGTTCAGCATAGGAGATCGAACAGAAAACGATCACCCAGTTCTTATTGGAAGAAAATTTTTGAAACAGTTGGGGGTGGTCATTGATGTTAACCGGGAGTACACACTTCCTGTTTATAATGAAAAAGGTGGCAAATTCAGCGAAAAACCTTTTCTTAATTATGTGGAAACGCCCCCGTCACAGGTTGGTGGAGGAAATACTGTTGGCCGGGACGTTGCTTAACGATAACCCAAAAAATCCAAACAACTGTCCAGATTATAATGGTCTATCCTGTCAATAATGTGACTGGGTGCAAATCTTGGTTCCGTATCAAACCTTAAACCTGTTTCTTCGCCTGTTAGCAAAATATCATCCACATAATCCATGGCCCCGAATTTTTTCAAAAATCTGTAATAAGGGTCTTTTTCAAAATCAGTTTCCAGCAAAACGGTATAATTGTGAAAAATATGAGCCACCATTGTCAGCGTTCGAAAACAACTTACGCTGCTTGGAGGATTAACCAGCTGTGCATTTATGATGATATGCACTCTTATATTTAATAAATAATAATGGTGAATTTTGAAAATAAAATACTTCAAACAGTAACTGAAAAACTGAAGCTGCGCCGCATGCGGTTTCGGGTGGATCCGGCGATTGCCAATCTGGAAGATTTTGATGGAGACACCAGTTATGAAGGTTATGTTCTTAATGAAAACGCTGGTGTTCTAACTATTCTGGTTATTGATCCTTCGGATGGTGTACGCCAAACTCAGGCATTTTCCAAAGGAATAAACGTGCTTTCTCCGGATATTAACATCTTTAAGAAAAACATTATTGGTTTGTTGATAAATAAAGTTCCGGAACAAGTTTTGTTACAAATACGAAATGCCGCCACATTTGATGAAGTGGAACAGTTGGCCCGACAAAATGGTGCCACAGATGAACAGGTACAATCTGCCCAACAGCCGCCTCAAAATGAATCAACCATTAATGAACAAGGGATTCTTAGCAGAGCAGTAGGCAAAGCCGGGGACGTGGCCAAAGAAGTTGCTTTTGGAAAAGATTCTAAAACACTGGGTCAAAAAGTTTGGGGAGCTGCCAACATTATGGGACGAGTTGGAGAAACACTTAAAAAATTCGGACCACAGGGTTCTGGTAAATTTGAATTCAAGGAAAGATCCAGTGTTTATCACAAAGATAAACCCCGGGCAGGTCAAACTGTTTCTATTGATTATAAATCCGATGACGGGAATCGTCATTTAATCACCGGAAAGGTTGGAGCTTTTGAAACTGCTTCTGGTGGAAAAAGCTTTATTCGTTTGAAAAATGTTGTGGCCGATCCTGAAATTCCTGAAATGGCTAACATTGGCGACATTCTGGTTGATTTCCGGATTGACCAACCTGGTGCGGAATTTTTTGTTTATGATAAAAATAACAGAAAAGTGGAGAGTTTTGCTGGAAAAATAGGTTATGACGCATCCAGCAAATCATGGACAGCAGATAACAAAGGACGCCCAAAAGATATTAAACAGGATTCAGCTGCAGAAACACAACTAAGAGATTTGGAATCAAAATACGGAAGCGAGCCTTTTTCGGAACCAGGTGGTAAAAAAAGAAAACTTTACAAAATAAAAGGTCAGGATGTTTATTTTGACAGTAATTATAACCGTCAGAAACCTCAAATGAAATGATAAATAACCTTATGAATACAATAAATGAAAAAAAAATGACAGGCGCTGAAAAAAAGAAACGCGAAAAGATTGTCAAAAGCATGAAAAAAGGAAAGAAAGGTTTTGAGAAACGTTACGGCAAGCGTGCCAAAGAAGTCATGTATGCCACAGCCACCAAACAAGCCATGAAAGAACAGGTTAAATTTGATGATTTGATTAACAAACTTCTGTCTGAGAATTACGAATTTAAAAAAGAAGCTTGACTTATTTTGCGGAAAAATTAAGTAACCTTGATAAAATCAAGGCAAGTTGCATATATTAATATAATAATATAATATAATATAATATAATATAATATAATATAATAATGTAATATAATATTATAATTGATATATTATAAAGATAATATAAAATATATCATATGACATATAAGATAAAAGATATTATATCATCAGCAAAAGAAAAAAATATTAGCGAAAAGAAAGTAAAAGACTTTTTCAATACAGGTCTTAAACTTGGGTTTTTCAAAGTTGTGGGAAATGAATCAGACAATTTGATTTACGAAACTTGCAATCCTGGTCAGGCAACAAGCAACACAACTTTGCTAAACGAAGAGAAAAAAAATGATGTTGTTCAACCCAAAGGATCTGTTGCTGCTCCTGTTGGAAACAAAGTAACAAGTGGATGGAGCAATCCTTTTGCAGGAACCAGTTGGGGAAAATAAGTGCAGGGTATTGAAAAAATTCCAGATCCAAACAATAAAAAACTGGAACATGATGTTTTTCATCAGATGGGAAGCATTTTAAAAGAATTTGAGCCAGCAAAACCAGAAACTTCAAAAAATGTTTTGAGAACGGTTGGTTTTGAAGATGCCGTGAAAGAATTGATGGATTTGCTAAAGAATAAAAGATAAATATTATTAATGGGAAAAAAGAATAGAGGAAAGGAATCCTCTAAGAAACTTGTTGAACAGAACCTGTTTTTAAATTTTGAAATTAATCAACGTTTCAATTTAAGCGAGGTACACAAGAGTTTCGTGGAGTGTGGTTTAAATACAGATAGTAAAATCATATTTTGTGACGGACTGGCCGGAACAAGCAAAACCTATCTGAGTGTTTATTGTGCATTGGAGCTTTTGAAACGGCGTGAAGTTGAAAAGATTGTTTATATTCGTTCTCTTACTGAATCAGGCAAGCGTCTTTTGGGTAGTTTGCCCGGAGAAGTGGATGACAAATTCAAACCCTGGAGTATACCTCTTTTGGAAAAATGTGATGAGCTTATCAATATTAGCGTGACCAATGCTCTTTTGCATCAACATGTGATCAAAAGCACACCTATTAACTATCTTCGGGGTGTAACCTTTAATGATGCAGCTGTGATTGTGGATGAATTTCAAAATCTTGTGAAAGAAGAGGCAATAACTGTTCTCAGCCGTTTTGGTAAAAATTGCAAAATGTTTGTGGTGGGCGACAGCATGCAAAGCGATATTGCAGAAAAAAGTGGAATCAAAAAGATACTTCAGGCATTTGATACTGAGGAAAGCAAGCAACATGGCATTCATTGCTTTCATTTTGGTGAAAATGAGATTACTCGTAGCAAAATGTTAAAATATATAGTCAAGGTATTGCAAACAGTACCCAACGATTTGCCTCAAATTAAAAATAAAAAATAATTGAATTATTCCGGTTTGGGATAAAATAAATTATGCGCATAGCTGTCAGCGGAGCAGGACGAATGGGTAAAACCACCTTTATAAGGGATTTTTTAAATAATTGGCCCAATTACAAAACACCGGAACAAACCTATCGTAAAATCATTGAGGAAAACAAACATAGCCAGAAAACAGACGGAAAAATACAGCTGAAGGTATTGAACGAACTGGTAAAACAAGTGGAAGGATATAATCGAAACGATAATGTGATTCATGATCGTTGTCCCTTGGATAATCTGGTTTATAGCATGTGGGCATTTGATAAAGGAAATAAAGGTTGTGATCCTATTTTCATGGAGAAAACAATTGGATTGGTGAAAGAAAGCATGCGTCATCTGGACATTATTTTTGTAGTTACTACCAGCGCATTGAACAAAATTGTGCTTCGGGAAGGCGATACCAACAAAGACCTGAAATATTTGGAGGAAATTGACAATATTTTCAAGGAGATATTGACTCGATATAATCGGGATGGTTGTCACGCATTTTTTCCCAAAGACGATATGCCTGCCCTGATTGATTTGCATGGTAATCCAGAGGAACGAATTGCTCTTGCCAAAATGTATGTGACTCCGGAAGGCGGAACCTATGGCGAAGATCAGACTGTTCTGAATACTGAAGAAATGTTGAAAATGCATGAGCTTTTGGGGGTTCAGAAACAAGCTTTAGCAGACGAACAAAAAGAAAAAGATCTTTATAGAAAATTTGGTCTTTAATATTCCTTCCCATTTTTGTAAATATTATAAATGGGACTTATTGTAAATTTTAGTGATTTTGAAAATATTTCAGCTAGTGCATTAAGCACATCTGATTATTTGGTAGGATATACTGGAAACCCTAATAGGGAAACACGAATCACCATCGGTGATTTTGTGAATTTTATAGAAAGCATAAGCGGAAATGATTTGTATGTGGTTCTTTACGCAAATAGTGCTAAATGGGACAGCACATATTCTTCATTAAATCAATTAAGTTCGTCCAACGTTCTTGTTTTTAGCAATTCAGGAAGATGGGAAAGCAATTATGTAACAGTAATAAACAATTCTGCTTTTTGGACAACAGCTTACAATACGGTTCAAACTCTGACTGGAAATTTTATAAATGTAAGTTCAAACAATTTTGTTATTAATTCAAGCAATAAAAATTTATACAATAAAAAATTTATAAATCTTTTTCATGATGATACTTCAGTTGTAACAGTAAATGCGAATGTTGGGTTGGGATTTAGCTGTAAACTTTTCAACAATTCCACGCATTATGTGATTTTAAGCGGAGCTCCTGGAGTAAATTACAATGCAAAAGGTTCATTTTTAAATGACCAATATGGGTTAGTTAATCTTGAAACCGATGGAATTTATGTTTATGGATATGGTGATTTAGAAAGCGGAATAGGACCGGCCTATCCAGATGCAATCCTAACCAACGAAGATGCATTTCTTTTACAAGAAAACGATTCTTTATTGCTATATTAGACAAATAATTATTTTTATATATGCCATACCCAAATCAACAAGATAGTCCGCTTTTTAATTACAGAGCCAATTGGAACAGTGTTTACAGCACAACCAATGCTAATAGCGCAATTTGGGGAACAGGAGGCGCTACAATTTCTGCTAATTTGGGACAAATTCCTGTTCTTTCTGCATCATGGAACAGTGTTTACAGCACAACCAATACCAATAGTGCAGGGTGGAACAGTGTTTATACAACTATTAATAATAACAGTTCTAAATATGAATCCGTTTATAGCACAACCAATACCAATAGTGCAGGGTGGACAAATTTTACAGTCATAAGTTCTAATAGCACCACTATTACAATAGACAGTAGCAATGCCAGCACATATTTGAATGATGTTTTACACATTCGCTCGGCAACCAGTACTCGTATTAATTTTGAATCTAGCATTCCCAGCGGATGGAACATGGTTGTTATGAACGACAGCACTTCAAATGTGACATTAACCAGCAGTGTGGATGGTGTGTATCTTTCATTTGGAAATGTTTTGAGTGGTAGTCAAGGAAGTAAAAAGTTATACACTGCCGCTACCGTTTACAAATACGGAGCCAACATTTTTGCAATTGGCTCGGTGGTGTGATGAATGCCGGTTTAATAATATTTTGAAAATAATATTATATAAAATATATTATAAAAAAATTAATTATTTGCCAAATAACTAAATAATAATATGGCTAATAAACGCATATCGCAGCTGGACGAATATACAGGGTCATTATCACCACAAGATTTGTTTGTTTTTGTAAGGAATGCCACACTTTCTACACAAAAAATAACATATGCGAACTTTGTTTTTTCATCCAATACTACCTTAAGCAGTGGATTTGTAACTTTAAACACCACCAGCGGAAGTTGGAACAGTGTTTATAGCAACGTAAATGCATCATCAGCAGCCTGGAACAGTGTTTATACAACAACAAATTCTAACAGTGCAATTTGGAATTCGGTTTATACAACAGTTAATAATAATAGTGCTCGTTATACTACTATAGATTATCTTTCCACAACAAATGTCTTGATCAAAGGAGCAACCATAACTGATGGTCTTTCCGCACAATTTTTTGCCACAGAAGCTTTGTCCTCACGTCAAATCAATTTGATTCACATCCCGGCAAATGACGGAACAAATCCTGTTCTTAGCATAGGTGAAACAGGTTCACAGGGATTTTCAGGATTCAATATAAGTTATGATGAAATTCAAAATATCCTCACAATCACTTCTGTTTTTTCTGGAGTTTCTAGCTCGGCAATAACAATAGACCGAAACGGAAACGCAAACAGTCCTTTCCTTCCTTATACTGTAACACTTTCAAAATTTATCAGTGCTGCAGGACCTAAATCTGGATTTTGGCCCGCTGCGCTTTCCGGGGTTATACCCGCCTCAGAAATAACCAGTAGAATACGGGAAGGAAAAGGCATGATAAGGGGAAGTTTTTTATTTAGTCTATCTTGTTCTAGTGGAAACATTGCAGATCAAAATGTAAGATTAGACTTTTCTTCAAATCCTAATTTTACTAGTAGTGTTTCTATTTTTAGCAACGGACTTACACCAAATGGAACTACCGGACTTGCTAGTATTTTGAAAGTATTTGAAGGTTATGTGATTGATAATGCTTTCGTGTTTCCGGGAAATTCAACAAATCCTTACGGTGCAAGTACCAGTTCTCTTACTAATCACGGACCTTACACAAATGATTTATATTATCGTGCAGGGTTTAATATTGTTGCTCCGGCTGGTTCTATAGGTTTTGTCAATGCCTCACTTTCAGGTGGAAGCATAAGCATCATACCCTAAATTATAAAATTTAATAAAGCTTAAACACGTTCCAACGCACTGTTATGGTTGTAAGTGCTAATGTGGTTATTTTAGGTGTAAAAGCAACAGAATTTCCAACTTGAGAAAAATCCGAGCTGGCCAAATAAAGAATTGGTGGAGAACCTGCAGCATTGGCTCCTACCGCTGCGGCTACTCCAGCCGCACTGGTTCCAAACATCAAAGTAACATCATCAGCAGTAAGATAAACATTATTTGGGACTGTAAAATTAACGGTGGTGGCCGCCAATTGATTTGTTGCTATGGTAGTATTACCTGAACGGTAAAAAATTCCTGTCAGCTGTTGAGTAACACTGGTACTAAGACTTGTGATACGAGCATCAATTGCTGTTAAACTTTTGCTTACACTCGAAGAAAGGGAATCAAAACGAGTATTAACAAGCTGGGTTGTGCTGGCACTTAATGAAACATTCTGAGTGGAAAGTGAAACTATTTGGCTGTAAAATGAAACATTATTTGGCCCGACAACAAAATTTGCAAAATCCAAGGTGTTGGTACCTTGATCATTTTCTACTATCAAAAGATTGCCGTTGACCACTTCCTCGATACGAGGCAACGTTTTGATATTAACCACATTAGGATCAGCCATTGATATTATTTATTTCCAACTAAATGAATACAATGAAAAATGTGGGCATTGGCATAATTACTTGCAATCGGCCAGATTTTTACAATAAATGCAGAAAAAGCATTCCAGACGGATATGATGTGGTAACAGTGAATGACGGTAAGGATTTCGATTCTTTTAAAAAGCAGGGGGATATATTTTTACAAAATAAACAAAATTTGGGAGTAGGCAAAAGTAAAAATATATTATTTAAAAAGCTTTTAGACATGGGAAAAGAACATATTTTTATAATTGAAGATGATATGCTTGTAAAAAAACAGGATGTTTTTGAAAAGTATATAATGGCAAGAAACTCCACAGGAATACAGCATTTCATGTTTGCTTACCATGGACCAGCCAATAAGAACGGGATCAGCGGAGGTCCAGCTTGCCCCCGGTTCATTGTGGAATATCCAGAAGATTTAAAAATAGCAATTGTTCAGGGTTGTGTTGGTAGCTTTTGTTATTACACAAAAGAAGTGTTGGAACGGGTAGGTCTGATTGATGAAGATTTCCTTAACGCTTTTGAGCATGTGGAACATAGTTATCGGATAGCCAAAGCAGGATACACCACACCTTATTGGAACTGGCCGGATTTGGCAGATAGCATGGATTATATTGATGAGCAAATGTGCTCCGAACACAGCAGCGCCATTCGGCCCCGGAATGATTGGCAGGAAAATATTATAAAAGGAGCGTCTTTATTTCGGGGAAAGCATGGTTATAATCCAGCATGGCAAAATTGTGTACCAGATACAAGCAAAGAAAAAGTCATAGAAACCTTGAAACAAATAAAGAAAAATGGTATCGCTCGTAACAGCTTATAATAATCGTTGGCCTCTTTTTGAGTTCACCTTAAAAACAATTCAAAAAAGCAGATACACGGATTTTGAATTGGTAATTGTGGACGATTGTAGTGACGAACAGAATCGTTTGGAAGAAAGAATAAAAAAATATAAATTTCCAACAACTATTGTTCGACTGGAAAAGGAAAATAAATTTTATACTAATCCATGTATTCCTTTCAACATAGGTTTTGGTTATGCCAAAGGAGATATAATTTTAATACAAAATCCAGAGTGTTTTCATATGGGACAGGTTTTACATAAAGCCAGTACTATTCAGGATAATGATTATCTTGTTTTTAGTTGTTACAATCTGGACAAACAACTTTCAGAAAAAATAAGGGAAGAAAATAAAAATCAAATTGATTTTGAAAATATAAACAACAATCTGATGCCTCTTGTAAACAGGGCGGTGACACATTGTGAGGAAACTGCTTGGTACAATCATCCTGTATACAGGGATACCAAGATGCATTTTGCCACTGCTATAAAAAAGAAAGATTTGATGGATCTGGGAGGGTTTGACGAAAATTATAGCTTTGCGGTAGCATACGATGATAACGATCTAGTCACCAGAATTTTAAAGAAAAAAATGAATGTGTATTACAGCAATGTGCCTATTGTGGTACATCAATGGCACGGATTAGGCAATTATACTGAACATCATCCGATTCTTTCCCAGCTTTTTCAGGATTTCAACAGAACCTTATTTGAAAAATATACATCCAGAATACAAGAATACCGCGTTGAAAACCGAAAAGGTCTTGGTAAAATGGTGCCTCGAAAGGTAACAATATACAACCAATGAAAAAAACATTTGTGACTGTGACAGGAATACGACCGGATTTCATCCGCATGTCGGAAATATTCAAAAAATTGGATGAGAAATTTAATCATATCATGGTTCATACGGGACAACATTTCGACAACCTTCTTTCGGATGTTTTTTTTAAAAATTTAAACATAAGAACCCCGGATTATAATCTGCATGTGGGAGGCGAAGGTAAAGAACATTTTTATCAAACGGCAGAATCTTCAGTGAAATTATTGGAACTGTTAAGAAAAATAGGAAACGTGGATGGGGTTATATTTCTTGGAGATTCTAATTCGGTGGTTTCATCTGTGGCAGTAAAAAAAGAAGGATATCGTGTTATTCACATTGAAGCAGGAATGCGTTCCGGAGACAGAAGAATGTTGGAAGAAATTAACCGGGTGGTATGTGACAGCGTTTCCGACATTCTTTTTGTTTACCACAAAAATTATAAAACTAAACTTTTAAAGGAAAATATACCCGCGAAAAATATACATGTGGTGGGAAATACAATTGTTGAGATCATAAAAAACAAAACATTATCTCCTAAAACCTATGAACACATATTGGTAGATATCCATCGTCCAGAGAATTTTTTATATAAAGAACGTATGAAAAATCTTTTGGATTATCTTTCTTATTACAAGAAAACATATGATTATACTATTTTGTTTTTGAATTTCCCACGAACTGTAAAAAAATTAAAAGAATTTGGTTTATACGAACAATATGAAAATATTTGCACGTGCATTCCTCTTCAAAGTTTTGATGAATATATTCGTCTTTGCCGTAGATCTTTATTTTTAGTAAGTGATTCGGGAACTGCACAGGAAGAACCGGCTTTGTTAAATGTTCCTGTTATCGTTCCTCGGGATTATACCGAACGTCCGGAAAGCATGGAAAATGGTTGCTCCATCATGCTTGACACCAATAAAAGCGTTCAAAAACAAACATTAAAAAAGCTAAACACGTTTTTAAAAAACTATAAAAGTAAAACAGCATGGCTAGGAAACGGAAAAACCTCTGAAAAAATAATAAAGATTCTTTCTAAAATATGAAAATTATAGGTTTTGCCCAGTTAAGAAACGAAGCATCAAGAGGAAACTTGGAAAATTGGTTCCGCTGTATGGAACCTTGTGATCATATTTATATATGGGACCAGGCAAGTACTGACAATAGCCGGGAAATTTATGAAAAATATAAATATAAAACAACAGTTCTTTATAGTCCAATAAATCGATTTAATGAAGAGTTGATATGCAAAGCAGAGCTTTATAAGCTTTTGTTGAAAGAACACCCTGATGTGGATTGGGTTCTTTGGTTGGACGGTGATCTTATACTTGACGGTCGTCTTTTAATTGATGATAATCTAAGAAAGCTTTGTAAAAAGCTGGACGACAAAGGAATTGATTTACCATGTTTTGGTCATTATAATCTTTGGAGAAGCGATATTTGGTATCGCATAGATCAGGGATATCACAATTTGCATATGCACTGGTTTCCTTTATGGGGAAAACCACAAAGACTGTGGTTTGAACCTGTAAAGGGTTTACATCATGGACAAGTTCCCCAAGGTACAGTCAGAGGCTGTCCTGTGGATGTTAGTGTTTTTCATTTGGGATTTAGTAAAGATCGTTATATTGTAGACAAATATCTTAATTATAAAAATTTGGGACAAAAAGGATGGGATTTGGATAGACTTATTGATGAAAAAACACTGGCCGTAGAAAAATTACCAAAAGAAATTATTCCTTCATGGTTTAAAATAAAAGATGAAACTAACCCTAAAGAAAAAAAATCTTTAATTCAAATTTATTCTGGAGAAATACCATGATACCTAAAAATGTAGAAATCATAACAATGATTTATAAAAGCAAAGATTTTTTAGATTTTATAACAGATCAGTTTGTTTCTTCGGTTTGTAAATCTGAAAAAATAAAAATAGGATTCAGGGTTATTTGTAATGACGCAAGTTATGAAATACTTGAGTATATTAAAACAAAACCAATAAAATATTCCATTTATAACGACCCGATTCCAAATGATTATTATTTAAATCGAATTTATAGAGCTTGGAATTACGGAGGAATGACAACAGATTTTGATAATATTATTTTTGTAAACAGTGATATGGCTTTTAGCGAAGGTTGGATAGATGGATTGTTCGATTATCACAATGGAAAAAACATACCTTGTAGCAGATTAGTGGAGAGTGGAAAAATGGAAGTTGGAGCAGGTATTCCGAACAGAGGATGGGCTCGGGCATATAATTTCGGAACCCATCCGAAAAATTTCAATAAGCAAACCTGGTTGGAAAGTTCAAAAATATCCCGGGTCGACAAAATAGGATCTTTGGGACTTTACATGCCTTGTTTATTTGAAACAAAAAGATTTAAAGAATCTGGAGGATATCCTGAAGGAAACATATATACTACAGGGATAGGAAAGTTTGGTGATCCATTTATAAAATCAGGAGATGATTATTATTTTCATGATGTGCTTGAAAAAAAATATAATATGAATCATATAACATGTTTTAATTCTCTTGTTTATCATATGCAGGAAGGAGAAAAATCTGAATAATTTTAGTATACGGATTTTCAGTTGTAGAAAGGAAAAGGCAGATGCAATTGTAGAATCTTTGAAACCTATTCCGTCTAAACATTTTGATGGAACAGGATATGATGGGTTTTCCAAACTCATAAATCATTGCATAAATGATTGTGAAAATGAAACGGTTATTCTTATAGCAGATAAAATGAAACCAAAAAAAGAAGAAATTTACAAAATGATTAATCTTCTTGAAAGCGGATTTGCACTTGTAAATCTTCATCTTTTTGCTTTTTTTGCCTTTAAAAAACAATTGATACGAGAAATAGGGTTTTGGGACGAAAGATTCAGAGGTGGAGAAATGAGCGACTGTGATTTTTTAAGACGAGTAAAACACCATAATGTTGCAATTTATGAATCGGAAGAGGCTGAAAGAATATGGGAACCGTCTACTTGGCACGGAGGAAATGTTAAAGAATTTTATACAGAAAAATGGAAAGAAAATTCTGATTGTGATTACAAATTACTAAAAGAAGAAACTTATTTTTATGATTTGGGGCCCGGTGTTCCTTGCAGTTGGAAACCATTTAATGAAAGCGTTTTAATACATGAAAGTTTTAAAAACAAAAGAATAGAATACACAACATGAAAGCAACATTTCAACAAGAACATGGATATTATAACATAATCCATAATATTGTTAATGCCTGTAATTTTTCTAGTTATTTGGAATTAGGTGTTGATACTGGTTATAATATTAAAAAAATTTCTGACAATTGTCCAAATTTAAAAACAATCGTGGGGGTGGATCTAAAAAAATTTGACAGTATGAAATTTTTACAGAAAGAAAATTTAGATCCTCGTATAAAAATATATGAAAATACTTCAACAGATAGTTTTTTTGAAAAAATAGTACATCAATATGATGGATTTGATTGTGTTTTTATAGACGCTTGTCATTCTCATGATCAAGTTATTATCGATTATAATAACAGTTATAAGCTGGTTCCTAATGATGGAATTATATTTTTACATGATACCTATCCTCCCAACAAAGAATCTACAAATATGGATTCATGTGGAGACACGTATAGAACATATTTACAATTAAAAAATAATAAAAATATTGATATTATAAACCTTCCAATTTGGGTAGGTCTTACTATAATAAGAAAACACTCCGATAAAAATATAGAAACAATATAATATGTATAACAACAAACAATGGTCTAAAAATGCAAAAGTAGGACTGTACTGCCAACTTGGTGGGGCATTAGATATGGCTAATTTTAGTATTAAAAGTGCCATTCTTAATTCAGGAATGCAAAAAGATGAAGTAGAAATGATTTTTATAACATGGAAAAGTAAACCTTATGTTTATGAATGGTTAGAAGTTAATAATTTTAAATTTTATGAAATGCCCTATGATGAAGGAAAGGGGTTTCTTTGGAATTTATATAAAGGTTGGAATGCTGGTTATGACCAATTATATTCTCATGTTCCATTAGTTTGCCCCATAGCTACCGATCATTATTTTTATAAAAACTGGCTAAAAAATCTTGTTAAAAACTGCAAAGAAAATAGAATTGTAAATTGCAAACTTGTTGAGCCGGGTGTTCTAGAAACCTTGCATACTGCAAAAAATTACGGGATAACTGTTGAAGGTCAATTTAAAAAACAAGAATTTGATGCTTGGGCAGAACAATTCGTAAACGATCACAAAGATGAATTGGTTTTTGATGATTGTATTCCAAATGATAGAGGGGGGAAATATGGCCATCGTTTAGATGCCATGCCATTTGTTGTTCCTCACGATGTATGGAACAAATTCGGTCCGATGCTTCAAACTTTGGATGAGCGAGGAATTACCGGGGATACTAACTTTTTTAATCGTTGTAAAGCAGGAGGAGTTGAAATCACCAAAGCATTAGATGCGATTTCTTATCACAGCGGAGGGGCAGAAACTGCTAGAAATCGAGCAGAAGGAATTTATACATGAGTGATTTGACGTATACATGTTTCATAAATGGAATTGCTCACGAAACACGGCAAAAATGGGCAATACAATGTGCTCAAAATATTGATAAACAAAATTTTAAATTTGATAATAAAATTGTTTGTTTTGATGAGTTTAATGAACATAAAGTTTCAGATGAAACAAAAAAACAACTTGAAAATATGGGTTGGAAAGTTTTAATTCTTAATTTACATAGTAGAATAGGAACTTTGAAACAAGTTTTGGATAATGAAAAAAATGATATTTTTTGTTATGTTGAAGATGATGTTCTTGTCGAATTGCCTGATAAAAACGATACAGATAAAGTTTTTGATGATTTTTATGGAGAACGTCGTTGTGGAATGATTTCCATGAGCGTTGGGGGTGGTGGGTATGACTGGCCCAACAATAACTGGGGAGATCTTCAGTTTATAAACGAAAATAATGTTTTAAAAAATAAAAAATATGAATTTTTTATGCGAGATGAAAAATATAAGACACCATATTTTTTTGAGTTTCCAGTTATCTTTATTAAAACATTTATTTTTCAAACCTGTGTAGAAACTGCTATAAACCATTTTAAGGGACAACAAATTGAAACTTCATTTACCAGTTCGTGGTTTTTTAAAGGGTTTGACCAGGATTATTATAAGTGTTCAGTTGTAAAATCGGGTTCTAAATCAATTCTTGAAAAAAATATGAAAGATGTGGAAAATATAGTATTTTTACAATTTTTGGATTCTGGACAAGGAAATAACCTTTGGGGCGGAAACAATTACGCTTAAAGGTTGAAATAAAAACATATTTTATAATTATTTCAGATGTTAATAGGTTTAATAGGATGTGGTGCTGTAGGAAGTGCCTGTAGATATGGTTTTGAAAAACTTGGCCATATTGTAAAGGTTTATGACATAAAATGGCCAGAAACTAAAATACAAGATGTTATTGATACTGAAATTGTTTTTATTGTAGTTCCAACACCAACAAATCCAGATGGATCTTGCAACACTTCAATTGTTGAAAAAAGCGTTAAGGAGCTTTCCGATTTGAACTACAAAGGAGTTGTTTGTATAAAAAGCACAGTTAAACCAGGAACTACTGAAAATTTGGGCAAAAAATATTCTAATCTATCTTCAGTTAATTTTGTTCCGGAATTTTTGCGGGAACGTTGTGCGGTTGCTGATTTTACAGAAAATCATGAACTTCTTGTGGTAGGAACAAATAATGACGAAGCTTTTAGTAAAATAGTCAATGCTCATGGAAACTATCCTAAAGCAATCAAAAAAACATCTCCTACAGAAGCAGAACTTCTCAAATACATGCATAACACAATTAATTCAACCCGAATTATTTTTGCTAATACTTTTTATGAAATATGTAAAAAGTTAAATGCAAATTATACCACGATAAAAAACTGTGTATTAATGACAACTAAAATGCCAGACAGATATCTAGATGTTAATGATTCTTTTCGTGGGTATGGTGGGGTATGTCTTCCTAAAGATACAGATGCAATGAATAGTCTTGTCATAGAACTCGGATTAGATATGAAATTATTTGAAACGATTTCAAATGAAAACAAAAAATTTAAAACCACTGTATTTGAAGGGATGAGAATACAATGAAAAAGGTTCTTTTAACAGGATCTCAAGGTTTTATTGGATCCTATATAACCAATGAACTATTGAATAACGGTTACGAAATTGTTGGTGTTGATAATTTTAGCAAATACGGACAGCTTTTTAGACCTCATGATAAAAGAAACAATTTTAAATTATATAAAATAAATGTTTTGGATCCAGATTTTATTAATATTGTAGAAAAAGAAAATCCTCATTTTATTATTTCTGCGGCTGCCATGATCGGAGGAATATCTTATTTTCACAAATATGCTTATGATTTGCTTGCCACCAACGAAAGAATCAATGCACAGGTTTTTGATGCCGCAATTAAAATCAGAAAAAAAGGAAATTTACAGAGAATTTTAGCTCTTTCTAGTAGTATGGTATTTGAGGAAACAACAGTATATCCTACACCAGAAAGTGCCATATTTTTAGATCCACCACCATCTTCCACATATGGTTTTTCAAAATTAGCAACCGAATATTTTTGTAAAGGTGCTTATGAACAATACGGTCTTCCTTACAGCATAATTAGACCTTTTAATTGCGTGGGTGTAGGTGAGGACAAAGCTTTAGGAGAGGAAGTTGTTACTAGTGGAAATGTTGAATTGATGATGAGCCATGTTTTGCCAGATCTAATCAATAAATGTTTGAAGGGACAGGATCCGCTTCACATTTTGGGGGAAGGCAATCAGGTCCGGTGTTATACAAATGGAAAAGATCTTGCACGGGGAATACGAATGGTCATGGAAAGTGAAAAAGCGATTAACAATGATTATAATATAAGCACTCCTGTGGCCACTACAGTTTTGGAATTAGCAGAAATTATCTGGAAAAAGATAAATCCAAATAAACCATTTCGGTTTAAAACAGAAAAACCTTTTGAATATGATGTACAAAAAAGGGTTCCGGATGTTAGCAAAGCTAAAAATGAATTGGGATTTGAGGCTGAAATAAGCCTAGAACAAAGCGTAGATGAAGTAATTGCATACATGAGAAATGAAAAATGAATTTAGTATTGTATGGTCGTTCCGAAATCGGATTGACATTCTTATTGAAAGCATAAAGAGCGCCGATAAATTCTGCCCAAAACGTGTTAATTTTTGTTTGGTCGATGCGGCATCTGATGAAGATCAAATTAGAAAATTAAGAGAATTTTGTTTAACCATACAGGATAGAAAAGTAAGGATATGCGAATCTGCATTTAGAACTACACTTTGGGAAGCATGGAATCTTGGATTTATGCTTACAGAAACACGCTGGATTGTATTCTCAAGTTCGGATGTTTTATTTACGGGGGATTCTTGGTTAAGAAATATTGTAACAGCTGTAAACAGTGGAGGTGAATATGTGCTTGTGGAAAATCATCAGGTTTTTTGTGTGGACAAAAAAGTTATACCTAAAATGGGATGGCTAGATGAAAATTATGTAAATGGTCCACATGCAGATACTGATTTTTACATAAGGGCCAGCGAAAATAATGTTCAACGAATGATTGTTGGAAGCGAACATACAATTAAACACGGTGATACAGAAGAGGAAACTAAGCTAAGAGGAGAAGGGAAATTAAAAGATCGCCTTCCCATGGATGATCTTAAAAATGAAGAATATTTTATAAACAAATGGTATAGCGCGTGGCCCGGTTGGAAACATTGTTTGACCGAACAACATAAACCTCATCCACCTACACATATTTCCCAATGTCAAAGAAAACAAACGGAAATTGATCCTCATCCAATTTGGACCAAGAAATTTTTATGAAAATTTTACTTTTGGGGCATAACGGATATTTAGGAGATTATTTAAAAAATAATTTTGATTGTGAGGTTCTTGACAAAAAAAATGTTTATAATAACGGAAAAAAATATGATTATGTGATCAATTGTATTGCAAAACCAGATGTAGATTTTTGTGAAAAAAATCCTGAAATAAGCAAATATTCAAATTGTGATGTAATCATGGATATTAAAAGTAACTATGATGCTAAAATAATAAATTTTGGAAGTTACTATTGTTATGATGATGAACCCTCTTGCCATGAAAATTCAAAAACTATAGAAGAATACAACTATATGAGGCACAAACTTCAGGGAGAAAAATATAATTTTGATGGTCTGAATTTAAGAATAGGAAAACTTTTTGGAAATAAAAATAAAGATCAAGGTAAATTTTTTGATTATATTCTAAAAAACGATCATTTGACTTGTGATGAGGTTTATTTTAATCCTTGTAGCGTGTATTTTATAAAAAAAGTATTAGAATACGAATTTAAAAATAGAAACTTACAGGGAATTTATAATTGTGCAAACGACGGATGCCCTACTCATTATGAATTTGCAAGCTTTGTTTGTAAAAATTTTCCAAATAAAACTGTGGAACGTATCGAAAAATTAAAAAGAAATTTCAAAAATTATGGGAGATTTTATATGAATTTAGAAAAAATAAAAAAATTAATCAAACCCGAATATTGGCAAAATGATGTAGAAAAATATTTTGGATATTGTTGATATCTAAAAAACTCTGTTAATATAAGTCTATGCTTTCAATTGGAGACATGGTAGACAAACTGTGTATTGAATCCATAAAGATTTTTAATATACGAGAAAAGATTCATGACCCCAAAACCACAGACGATGAAAAAATAACTCTTACGGAAACTATGATTGCTTTGAATGAAAACCGTGGAATCATTATGAATTATTTAGACGATAAAGTTAATAATGTAGTTAACAACGGAGAGCCTAATGTGGTTCTTAAAAAAATAAAGACTTATAATCTTAAAAAATGAAATTTAGCGAATGTGTGATTGAATTGACGGAAAATTGGATTTTGTGGATGAAAAATTGGAATATTGTGAAAAACAAAAATTTTAACATTCAAGAAAGAAAAAATGCTGCTATGGAATGTGAAAGATTGATTGATAGAGAATATGTTCTTGTGGATATTATGGATTCTTATTTTAACAAATCATGAATATAAAAGACATAGAAACACAAATAAAAATTTTGTTTAATTATTGGTACGAACAAAAAAATAAACAAAAATTAGACAAAGTCCGATATGCTGGACCAGTTTTGGGTAAAGAAGAATATTCAGGAATGTTAGACGCCATTTTTGATGGTTGGTGGAGCGGAGGAAAGTTTACACTTGAAGCAGAAGATAAAATGGCAAAAATTAGTGATAGAAATCACGGTTTGTTTGTTAATAGTGGAAGCAGTGCAGATTTGATATTAATGTCTGCAGCCAAAGAACTTTACTTTAAAGATGGGGATAAAATTTTAACACTAGCTTGCGGATTCCCAACAACTGTAAATCCTATAATTCAAAATCGTCTTGTTCCTGTTTTTGTGGACATAGACACAAAAGATTTGAGTTTGAATCCGGATCTTTTACAAGAAGTTTTAAAAAATGATCCAAAAATAAAAGGAGTTTTTTTTGCACATACTCTTGGATTTGTGGGAGATATTGATAGAATTTTAAATATTGCACGGGAACACAACGTTCAAGTTTTCTTTGATTGTTGTGATGCCTATTCATCAACATACAACGGAAAACCCGTTCAAGCATACGGGAAGGGTGCAACTTTTAGTTTTTACCCAGCTCATCACTGTACATCAGGAGAAGGTGGTGGAATTGTAACAAATGATCCTGAATTTTTCACTGTTATGAGAAGTTTTAGAAGCTGGGGTAGATGGTGTGCTTCATCGAGTTGTTGTATTCGTAGTGTAAAACCAGAACTTTTTTGTCCGACCCAAAAGCTTTCAAAATGCTCGGAATTGCCAGAAGATTATGCTGTTAATTATACGTATGAATTTTTGGGTTATAATTTAAAACCTTTGGAATTGCAGGCAAAGATATTATTTCATCAATTAGATCGTTTGGATGAATTTCATAACATTCGTGTTAAAAATTATAATAGATTTTATAAATATTTTCAAAATAAACATATACCGGATCTTAAACTGTGGGAATTAACAGAAAATGTTTCTCCTTTTTCATTTCCTATTCTATTACCCGATAATATCAATAGAAAACATTTGATGGGTCATTTAGCAAGGAGGGGAATAGAAACCAGATTGCTTTTTGGTGGTAATCTTATTAAGCAGCCAGCTTATTTTAAAAAGAAAGAATACTGGGAAACATACGGTTCTTTGGAAAATTCTGACAAAATAATGAATAAATTTATCATGCTAGGTGTTAGTCAGGTAAATGAAGATCATCATATTGATAAAGTTATACAAGAAATTGATAATTTTATAAACACAAATATATAAACTTATGAGTTATAGTTCTTCTATTGATCAAGAAATACAAAATTCTATTAAAAAATACGATGGATCTTATATTTTAGGTTCGAGTTTTGAAGAATTGGTTACTATGGGGGAATTGGTTGATCGTCTAAGCATAGTAAATTTTAAATTGTTTAAATTAAAAGACACCGTGATGCAAAGAAAAGATGAAAAGGATTTTTGTGCCTGGGCAAGTATAGAGGATGTAAAGCTTTGTCGAGAAAGAAGTCGTTTAAAAAATGCCCTAGATGAAAAGCTTGTGGCTATGATTCAAAAAATAAAAAATGGAGATAATACCGGAGGATTTAACGGGGAGACAAAACTTTATGGTTAATAAAATACTAATTGTTGGTGGGGCCGGTTATATTGGAGGTAACATGGTTGATTATATTGGAAAGATACCCAGTATAAGAACTTGTTCATATAAAATTTCTGTTCTAGATAGTCTTGTTTATGAGGATAGATATTTAAAACAAGTAGATTTTTTTAATCTGGATATTCGTGATACTAAAAGCTTAGACAAAATTATACATAATTATGACACTGTTGTTTTTCTTGCCGCACTGGTTGGTGATCCTGCTTGCGCTGTGGACAAACAACTTTCTTATGAAATAAATGTAACGCCGGTAAAATGGCTTGCTGACAATTATAAAGGCAAAATTGTTTTTATGTCTACTTGTTCGGTATACGGAAAAAATGATGATCTTATAGATGAAACTGCAACACCAAATCCGTTGTCGGTTTATGCTGAAACAAAACTTGAAGCTGAACAATATCTTCATATTGTTCGTCCGGACAGCCTTATTTTTAGGTTAGGAACGTTGTATGGACTTGGAGACACTCATAGCCGTCTTCGTTTAGATTTGGTTGTAAATGTTCTTACTTTAAAAGCTGCACTGGGAGAAACCCTAAGCGTTTTTGGGGGAGAGCAATGGCGTCCTCTTTTGCATGTAAAAGATGTAGCCACTGCAACATATTTTGGAATTGATAATAAACTTTCAGGAATTTATAATCTTTCAGAAAGAAATGCAACTATGCGGGATATTGCAGAAACTATTGTTTCGGAGATACCAACCGCAAAAGTTGAATATAGTGAAATTCCTTTTCAAGACATGAGAAATTATAAAGTAAAAACAGATAAGATTTCGGCCACAGGATGGCGGCCCCATTATGGACTTGTACATGGTATAAAAGAAATGTATGACGTTTTTAAACAAAAACGTATTAAAAAAATAGAGGATGATGTATATAGAAACGGAAATTACATCAAAAAATTGTATGGAAAACATTGAAATTAAAACAATCGTAGGTGGGTTAGCCACAGATGATAGAGGAACTGTACGTTTTGTAAATGATTTTGATTTTAAAGATGTAAAAAGATTTTACCAAGTGCAAAATCATCGGGCCGGATTTATTCGGGCATGGCATGGTCACCAAAAAGAATCAAAATATGCTTATGTCGCAAAAGGAACAGCTCTTGTGGGGGCGGTGCCTCTTGATGAAATTAAAAAAGGAAAAGAAGCAAAAAACATTTTTAAACAGGTAATATCGGCTAATAATCCTAAAATAGTCTTTATCCCTTCCGGCTATGCAAATGGGTTTAAATCTTTGGAAGAAAATACAATTATTCAATTTTTTAGCACGAGCACACTACAGGATTCGTTGGGTGATGATATACGATTTGATTATGATTTAGTGGACATTTGGAAAGAGGATTATCGATGAAAATAATTGTTCTTGGAAAAAAAGGAATGCTGGGGAAATATATTTTCACATATTTAAATAAGAATTTTATTGTTAAAGGAGTTACAAGAAATGATCTAGATGTTTCAGATACTGATAATTTGAAAGAAAATTTTAGAAAATTATATGATTTGAATGTTAATGATCTTGTAATCAATTGTGTCGGAACAATCAAACCTCGTTGCGATGAACTTGGATCTGTTAACGCAATTAAGGTAAATTCAATTGTTCCTAGAATTTTGGCTGAAGATTCTGCTCAAAGAGGATATAAATTGTTGCATCCAACTACAGATTGTATCTATTCAGGTAAAACCGGTGCATATACCGAATCAAATGAAATGGATGTATCAGATGTTTATGGGGTGACAAAATATTTGGGAGAAACCAAAGATGCCACAAATTTAAGGGTCAGTATTATTGGAGAGGAAACGGTAAACAAAAGAAGTCTTGTGGAATGGTGTAAAACTTTGGATGGAAAAGATGCCAAAGGATTTACAGATCATCTTTGGAATGGAATAACCTGTTTGACTTATGCTAAAATCATAGAAATCATGATTGAAAAAAACATATGGTGGAAAGGTACCCGCCATGCATTGTCCCCCAGTTCTTTAAACAAGTATGAACTTGTAAAATTGATTACTGACACTTATAAAATAAAAGTAAATTTAAAAGAAGCTGAATCTGGAAATAAATGTGACCGAACGTTGCAGACAATATACCCGGAAAACAAATATTTTAATATTCCGGATCTTTCAGTTCAACTTCGACATATGCAAGAATTTTCAAAACAATTGTACGCTTGATTTAAGAATATTTGTGTTATCATCAGTTTATGAGTAAAGAACGGGCTCTTGGTTTTGAGGATGTGGTTTTAATTCCAAGATATAGTGAACTTCAAACCAGAAAAGATGCTCATACAAAAATATGTGTGGCTGACCATGTTTTCAAACTTCCAGTATGCCCTTCAAACATGGTATGCACCATTAATGAGGATCTGGCAAAATTTTTATCTGAAAATGAATATTTTTATGTCATGCATCGTTTCACTGACATTATAAAATTTTTGGAACTAGCAAACCAAGAAAATTGGAAATTCATAAGCATTTCTGTCGGTGTTGCAGACAAATGTGATAAAATTATTGATGAGATTGTGGAAAAAAATTTGAAGGTGGATTGCATATGCGTGGATGTTGCACATGGACATCATTTGCTTGTAAAACAAGCTATAAGAAAAATTAAAAAAGATATTCCAGATGTTTTTGTGATTGCTGGAAATGTTGCTACACGGGAAGGAACTCAAGAGCTTAAAGATTGGGGTGCAGATATGGTTAAGGTTTCCATAGGCACAGGAAAAGCCTGTATAACAAAAGATAAAACAGGTTTTACATTACCAATCTTTACATGCATACAGGAATGTGCTCAAGTTGATATACCCATCATGGCAGATGGGGGTGTTCGCTGTCATGGAGATATAGCCAAAAGCATAGTGGCCGGTTCTTCAATCAGTATGATAGGAAGCATGTTTTCAGCATGTGTGGACAGTCCAGCCGAAACAGTTTACGATTATCCGGTTGTGGATTCCAAAAGCAACGATTGCTTTAAATTACCTAAAATATATAAAAAATATTTTGGTTCGGCAAGTTTTGAAAATAAAAAAATAAACAATTTAAAAACAGAAAATATTGAAGGAAAAATGGTTTTGATAGAATGTAATGGAAAAACCTATCAGCAAATGCTCAATGAAATAGAACAGGATTTGCAAAGTAGCATTTCTTATTCAGGAGGATATAATATAGAAGAATTATCTCATACCCATTATCGAATCATATGATCCTTCCAAAACAAAATTACAATCTGGAAATAATAAACAAAAGGTTTGCACATACCTATTTTAAGGATAAAGCATTGCCTAGCGGAAATGTTTTGGTTTTTTCTGGAGGAATGAATCCTGGAAAGGGGTATGATTTTTCAGAGTTTGGAATTGATGAAATGCAGGAAGCTGTTCATATCATTTATGAAAATCCTTTAATTCAAGATTCGATTTCCGGAGCCCTATTTTCGCATTTTTTAACAAGTTCCGTGGCAAATATTCTTTCTCATGATTTTTTAAAAATACCTCTTTCTGTCAATATGGATAACATTATAGTAAACAAAGAATTTAAAAGAAAGGGACTTGTTCAGACACAGGGTATTCTTAATGTTGCCCGGTATAGAATTGTTTCATCCTGTTCATTGGGCCATATAGCTCTTTGTAACGTTGCAGGAGACAATGCACCAATTTACACTTATGAAATGAATTTGAATGAGGATGAAATCAAAAAACTTTCCCAAACAATTGTAGATATGTTTTATAAAATAAGCGATGCCATTTTTCTAAAATCAACGGCATGTTAAATTTTTTTCAGTATCTTAATAATCTGCTTTTTACAAAAAATAAAACAGCAGTTGGTAAAAGAAATTGTACGGAATATTTGAGTGCATTTCTTCTTAATCGATGGACCAGTTTTTATGATAAAGAAAACTGTTTGATAGTAAATCAAAATACTAATAAACAAACTTTGACCGAAGATATTGATTTATTTTCAAAATATTTGTTTGTTTTTATACCTAAAAAGGCATATGGAAAAATAAAGTATTTTTCAAAAAATAAAGATAAAAATGAAAATATAAAAGATATTTTGTCAAGAAATCTTCAATTAGGGTCTAAGGACGTGGAATTGATAATCAAAACATCAGATAAAAAAGAATTAAAAAACCTGTTGAATATTTTTGAAAACGAATAATTACCCTTGTGAATATAGATAAAATTCCTGTAACAAAAAGTCTTATTGATCTGGGCAGCTATTCTTCCAATTCATTTGACAGTGTTTTCACTGGATATGATTTGGATAAAATTTTGGATGATGTGATTCTTGCAGAATTTGTGGATGTAGCAGGTGAAAAGGATGAAATTGTTAGAAATGGAATCATTGTAAAAACCAATGCTATGACGAATGCTTGGCGTTTGGCAAAAGCCATTTTGCTGGGACCTAATTGCAATCTTGTAAAAAAAGGGGATACTATTATGTTTCCGAACAATATGGGGGTACAGATAAGCAAAATTAATGTTGTGGGGCACGGGCAAGTCAAAAACGGAATTTTTATCAATGAACAAAGAATTTTTGGTGTTTGCCGTTCTAGAAAAAATGAAAATAGCCCTTCAAGCATTAAGAACAATCCTAGAAACAAACGTCGCTGAAGTTCGTTTTGCTAGGCGTCGTCCCAAAGCAGGACATCCTTTGGAAAGACGAATGATCTGTAGCAACGATAAAAAGTTTCTTAATAGTCCTGCCGGTAGGATTACCCTGAATTTTCGTCCGGTATCAACAACAAAACCGATTCCTTATTTTAATCGCACAGCAAAAAACATATTAAATGTTTGGGATATTATCATGCAAGATTACCGAAACATTAGCATGGATGATTGTGATTTGATTCAGATAATTCCATCTGACAAATTTTGGGATTTTTTTGAAAAAAAGCTTGCCATACTTTCGCCCCGAGAAAAAATGAGGTACATGGACAGTTGAAACTTCCAGAAGACATAGAAAAAAATATATTAAACTATCTTCAAAAAAAGATAGTTTTTGTTTGTGAAAATAAACAATACAGGGAAGGAAGACTTCTTTTATTTTCTGTAAAAGATTTTTATCTTAATTTTACAATCAGCTGTGATCGGAAAGAAAGAAAAGTTTTTGAAATTCCCTATCCTTTTGATTTTCGTGTTCGTAAAAATCATCTGGAATTTGACTATCATTTACATAATCTTTCCAAAGGTATGCATAATATTTCCCATACTTTGAAAACCCTTCCTATACCCCGTAAGAAAAAATTTTATAATATAAATGTGGTTCTAAGTGCTTTATCTTAAAGTAAATACTTTAGGATAAAGTTATGCTCCAACAGTCGTATCACTTTGAAATAAAGGATCTTATAGCATCTTTTATAGATGCCTTTGACGGAACAGTTATAAAAAGATTCAATCAAAATAGGGATTCTGAAAAAGAAATAAAAGTTCGTTATCTTTATGCACCTAAACAAAGGGTGTTGTTTGATATTTTAACTCCAGGTCAAAATCTTACTTTGCCTGTAGTTTCTATAACCATAAACGGTCTTACCCGGGATGAAAACAGGGTTTTTAATAAAATAGCAGGTTTTTATGTTCCTCAAGGAGATGCAGACAACCGAAGGAAAGAAATAACAAATTATTTCAGAACACCCACTCCAATTGATATCGGAATCAACATGTCCATTTTAACTCGATACCAAACTGACATGGACCAAATTCTTAGCAATTTTATACCATTCAATAACCCATACATTATACTTTCATGGCAAATTCCATCTTCTTATAACCTTAGAATACCACAAGAAATACGAAGTGAGGTTCTTTGGAATGGAACTATCAATCTTCAATATCCTGTGGAACAGGATCCAACAGCAAAATCATTGATTGTTGCCGACACCAGCTTTACCATCAAAGGTTGGATATTTCCGGAAGAAACCGATCCTGTTAAAAATATATTTTATATCAATGCTTATCTCACGGCAGCTTCTGCCAAATCGCTTCTTGAATATGATAATTATTATGCACTAAAGAAAGAAGCTTATACTTTAAATTCACCGCAAAGTGCATTCTATAACACAGATGTGATAAGCTTGAGCGCCAACCCCAAATTCGTGGGTCCGGTTAGTATAGATGTGGATGTATGAAAAAAAGATTTTATTCTCAATTAAATCAAGAACCGACCATAACAATATCCCAAGGTTCTTCTGCGGCAGTTTTTACTTTTCAGGGAGACATGTTTGATTATACAACAGGAAACGGTCTTTATCTTTCTGCAAACGTAAACAGCCCTCTTCTTTCCAGTTATGATTTTTATTCAAATACAAAAAGTATAAGTGCAAAATTTCCTGCATTTAAAGGGTATCCAATAGAAAATTATGAAATATTAACAAATAATATTTTAAGATTCAGAATGCCAAGCATATATCTGGGTCCTTGTAAAATTGATTTTGTTTTTGCAAATGATGCTGGTTATGGATTGGCCAGTCAGAGTAAAAATTTTACATATGTTCAAGTCAATTAATTATTTGCAAAATAATACAGAGTTGAAATAATATATAATTTTATAAATAAATAATATGGCTCAACCAGATTATTCTTCCACTAATGATCGTGGAGCGTCCACCTTTGGTCGTAATCTCCAAAAGTTCATAGCAGAGCGGTTACCCTACAACAATTACTCAGTTATTGATGTACTTTCTCAACTGAATCCAAAGTTTAATTTGTTTCAGGATACCGGAAGCCGAAGAACAGAAGCCATAGCAAAACATAGTATCAGTAGTAGCACCGGTATTAATGAAACTAGTATTGGAGCAATTGCCAGTGATAATAGTTTAAACAATTATCTTTATGCAAACATTCAGGCAGATAAAGCTGCCCGTATTCGGGATTATCGAGTTATGGCGGCATTTTCTGAAGTGGCCGATGCTTTGGATGAAATATGTGATGAAGTTGTCAATATTGATGAAGAAGGAAGAATTTTAAAACTAAGATTCCATGATACTGATTTAAACGATGCAAAGAAAGAGGACTTACAAAAAGAATTTTATCGTTATATAAATCTTTTTGAACTGGAAAACCGGGGATGGGAATATTTTCGTCATCTTTTGGTTGATGCTGAAATATATTTTGAGCATATTATTCATAAAGATTATCCAGAAGAAGGAATATTAGGAGTTGTCAGTATTCCTCCGGAACTTGTTGATCCTGTTTTTGGTAATGTTCAAAACCTTTTGGTAAAGGGATATGTGCTTCGTAAACCCGTTTTTGACAAAACGAATCCAACCAAGGTTGTGGATTATCAGATTGTTCCTCTTGATAAAAATCAAGTAACATACATCAATAGCGGAATTTGGAATGAAAATAAAACAGTACGTCTTCCATTCCTTGAAAATGCTCGTCGTGCTTATCGTCAATTGTCTTTGATTGAAGACAGCATTGTGATTTATCGTCTGGTTCGTGCCCCTGAACGCTTGGTGTTTAATGTGGATGTGGGCAACATGAGCCCAGCTAAAGCAGAAGGTTATCTACGTCGTCTCATGCAACAATATTGGGGCAGAAAAACTTTTGACACAAATCAAGATGGGACAGTACAGAAATTCAATCCTCAAAGCATGTTGGATAGTTTTTGGTTTGCCAAACGCACAGGACAGGAAGGAACAACTGTCAATCAACTTCAGGGTGGACAAAATTTGGGAGAGCTTACTGATCTGCTTTACTTTTTAAAGAAACTTTATCGTAGTCTTAAAGTACCGGCATCCCGTCTTAATCCGGAAGACACTTATAAAGATGGTACTGAAATTCTTCGGGAAGAATTAAAATTTTCCAAATTTATCATCCGCCAACAACAAAGATTTGCAGAAGGGTTAAAAAACGGATTTATTACCAATCTTAAACTTAAAAAAATGTGGAAAGAATATGATTTACGTGAAAATCATTTTGATCTTGTTTTTAATGTTCCTTCCAACTTTTATGAAATGCGTGAGCTTCAAAAAATGGAAATGCGTACCAAGAGCTTTAATGATATTACTGGAAACGACAGTATTAGTAAAATGTATATGCAAAAGAAGGTGTTGGGTTGGACGGATCGCATGATATTGGCGAATCGTGAATTCCTTCGTAAAGATGCAGAACTTAAATGGGAATTGGATCAAATCAGTGGAGCAGGTCCTGAATGGAGAAAACAGTTTGAAGGCGGACCTCGTGCCAAAGCATCCAAAACAGGAGGAGAAACCCCTCCTGAATTTGGTCCTGCCCCAGCAGGCGGGGGAGAAACTGCGGCTGGAGGTGCACCAGAGACACTACCTCCTGAAGGAGAAGCCCCGACAGAAACGCCAGAGACACCAGAAGCACCAGAAGGCGAAACCCCTGCCGCAGCATAAATAATATTATGGCTGAAGTAACCAAACAAACATTGTACGATTCATTTGCTGCAGGAGATGTTCCTACCCAAATAGATTTTCAAAATCTTATTGATAGCAGTTATAGTGTGGGGCTAACTGCAATTTCCGGAACTATTTCCACAAGTATACCTGCAATTTTGAATGGACTCACACTTGATAATTTTTCTACTTCTTTTTCAGCTATAAGTGGAAAAGCAAACATTTCATTTGTTCCGGTGGGTTATTTTACAGTAACCCTTAATGGAAGTGCGGTAAAAATACCTTATTTTAATTGATTCTTTATGGACATAGTCCGAGAATATAACATTATAAACCAATTTTTTATGATGGATCAACCATGTCCACCGGAAATTAAAAACTGTCAAAGTTTAAGAAACAATTATGTTCTAGCCAACAACAATCTTAAGAAACAGCCCGGTTGCTATCCCTGTATGCATAATAATTTAAGAACTCAAACTATTCAGATTTTGAAAAAAAACATGGTGTTAGATAATGCTTCTTGAAAAAATAGTTTTGTTATCTTTGATAGTAGAAACTTTGCTGGTCATATGGTTTAAAAGCCCAATTCAAGAACATTTCAAAACATTCACAAAAATTCCTTTACAAGATTATTTGAGCATAAGATATCCTCTTTTGGCTAAACTAAGCGGGTGCCACATTTGCATCAGTTTTTGGCTTAGTTTATTTTTAGGAATTGGATGTTTTGATATCGGTCTTTATTTTTTTTGCATTCCTGGAGTTCTTTATCTGGTTAATAGTAAGCTTTTTTAAACTTTTGTAAATTTTTAAAGATTTTTTTTCATACTTCCTGGCATCTTTTTCTATTTGACTGTTAAAATATTTGCTATTGGCTTCGGACATATCTTTCATGCTATACTCGTCCATATTCATACCATATATTTTGTCCTGCTGAAAATGACGCAATTCGTGCCACACATCCAATAAAAAGTTTTTTTGTTTTTTACTTAGACACTTGTCGTCTATGGAATAGGTTTGAATACGAATTAAACCATCATTTTGCATACAAACATAACTGGAACAAAGCAAGTTTCCATGGGTATCAAAAAACAGTCTTTTGGCTTTGATACGTTTCTTTATGTTTTTTAAAGATTTTTCCAATTGTTTTTTTAGAAATAATTCAGGTATTTTAAGCTCATTGCATAACCTGCAGAACCTGTGGCTAAAACAAAGTCGAAGCTGCATTTTATAATATATTTATATTGCTAAATATTAAGGATGAAACTTGCACAGGATTATCAAAATATTGCATCATTATATTCTGGTCATAAGCAGAATCAAGAAAATTTTGCAAAAATAAATTCATATTTTCGTCTTTTTTCTGAAGATAGCCCAATTCTTTTTTTAAAACAAGTTCAAGGAAATACTCATGTATATGAATGGAAAAACAACAGTGTTTTCTTAAACGGCTTCAGCCCTTGTCTTATAGTGGAAGCAACAACAAACAAATACATGGGCAGGTCTATTAATTTGCAAAATAAAGATATTTTGCAAAAAAGTGTTTATGCAAATTTTACATTAACAGAAAACAATATTTTAAATAAAATGTCCAGTGTACAATTTCTCGGCAGTTTCTGATGAGACAAACTTTGTTGCAATTGGAACCTCCAGTATGGGTTCAAGCAAAAGATCATGGAGAAGGACGAGCCATCGTTTTGATTGATTATGGATTGGATCAAAGTCCTATTTTTTTGGTTCAGTTAAATGATGGAAGATTTCGTTGTTTTAACATAGAGGATTGTGTTGCCTGTGAAAATTTTACGGCTGGAATAAACCGTCCTAGCCCGCTTTAAAAAAAAGACTTTGTCTTAAATAAGGTTATGAAAGAAAAATATACTGTAAAAGTGATCAATAATGAAAAGAAACACGTTTACACCCAGGATTTGTTTTGTTTGGACCCTCAAGATGCACATAAGGAAATTTTTGAAAAAATAAACAGCTATACAGAAGAAATCATAGAGATAACGGACGGCGAAGGAAATAGTGTATATAATTTAAAAAATGGTTTTGTTAAATAATACTAATTTTTAGTAAATATTAGTATGGCCACATTAGCAGCACAAACAGTACGTTTTTATCAAACGTTTGAAGAAGGTAAGTTTAAAGAACTGGTTGATAGCACGGCTTTTCCTCCAGTAACAACATTTAAACCTTTATATTTGGATTCCACACTTAATCGAAGTGTTTGTGCTAATCCAGCTTATAATGATATACAACCTTTCATTTATAACCGATATGCTGTGTTGACCACACCGGCAGGATTCACAAAAGCCATACCAATCACAACCAACACAATAGTTCCTCAAGCTTCTGCAGCTGCCAATGTTTTTGTGGGGGCCAGCAAAGCCTATGATTTTTATATTGGTGGTCAATGGGTAAGTTTTGGAACGGTACCAGTTGGCATTCTTCCAATCAATGCTAATGGAGCTCGCATTACTGCGGGTAGCGCTGCTCCATCTTCTGGTGACATTACGTTCCTTTCGTGAAGCACAATTGGTTCAAGCCATCCCTTTTGGGAAGCATATTCGTTCTGGCAGGAAGTGCTGCATTCTTTTCTGTTTATGGAATGGCACATCTTTTCAAAAGTCAGTTCATTAATATTATTATTCTTGGATTGGGGTTGGAAGCAGCCAAGTTTACGGCCACAGTAGGACTCCATAAGTTATGGAATAATCTAAATAAGTTTTTAAAAAGTTATTTGTTTGTTGGTGTTGTTGCTCTTTCTATCATAACCAGTTTGGGAATCTATGGATTTCTAAGTTCTGCTTATACTGTCAGTAAAGCAGAATATAGTATTGATGAAGGAAAAATTCAGAATCTGGAAAGCATAAAAAAGAAAAAACAGGAAGTATTGGTTCAGTATGATGATCGTTTAAAGAGATTGAATGAAACAAAAAAAGACCAGGAACAAAGATTAAACGATGCCGTAAAAAGCACCACTATGGTTCAAGGTAAAGACAAAGATGGAGATACAATTGTTTATAATGATAAACGGGCACAGCAAACCAAAGACAAAATGATAGAAATAGCCAGTAAATCGATTGAAAATGCCAATACCGAACATGCCAATTTGTTAAAAGAATATGACACAGTGCAAAAAGAAATATTGGGATTGGAAACTCAGATATTGGAAAGCCGTCAACAACAAGCTAAAAAAAGTGATATTCTTACATTTAAATTCATAGCAGAAGGATTGGGATTGGATCTGGATCATACCGTGCGATATTTTATTTTGATACTAATTTTTGTGTTTGATCCTATGGCGCTTGCACTCGTTCTTCTTTATCAATATTTGCAAAAAAATAGACTAAATATTGTTACAGAATCAGTAACAGAACCTCAAATAATTGAAAAACACCATATCATAGAAAAACCCAAGATCATACACAAGGAAACTGAAAAGGTGATATTCAAAGAACAACAACAACGAGGAATGGGAATGTAATATGGCCAACGATACTTTCGCAACATTTAAAGAGCTAAGTTCTTTAGGTTCAGCAGATTACCTAGTAGGATATAGAAATCTAGACGAAACTAAAATTAATTATAATAATTTATTACTCAGTTTCAATTCCACATTAACTTCTTTTGGAACATATTCTGTTGTAAACCCCAACAGTGCTAGTTGGAACAGTGTTTATAGTAATGTAAATTCGTCCAGTGCTAAATGGAATAGTTCGTATACTAATTTAAATACAAATAGTGCTTTTTATGGGTTCATATCAGCCGTTTTATTCAGCTAAATATTAATAAATAACATAAGAAATGAAATCAGTTTTACCTGTCAATCCAGTTTTCAATCCAAGTTCAAAAACACTTAGTTTTTCTGGAATTTCTGGTTTTACAAATAATCGGTTGATGGTGGTTGTTAATCAGACCAAAAATGCAATTATATATGCCGAAAGTGTTGATGGATTAGGTGGTACATGGGACGCGAATGGAAAAACACTTACTCTTGCTTTTGATACAACCAGTCATTCAGCAAACGATCTGCTTCAAGTTATTTATGATGCTCCCAGCATGACTATTGTTCCTCAAGAAGAATATTTTGATCCGGTAAACAAAAGTCGAGTTAGTCAACCTCAATCATTAATTGATACCGATTTTGAATATGGTCTTCAAAGCACCAAATGGGAATTTGTTCAGCTTGTTAATAACAAACCAACAGTGTTTTATGATCCTACTTCTCCCTTTTTAAATGTGGCTCTTTCAGGAAATGGATCTCGGACAGTTTTATTGACAGCAGTAACACCTGTATCGGGATTACCGGATAATTCTTCTGGATTTGCTGCACTTGGATTATATTCAGGAATATATGGAACAAATACTCCGATATATGTTCAAGACGCAACAGATCCAAATGCAAACGGCTTTTACGTGGCCGAACGTTTTGTAGCAAGTCCTTATAATACAGCAAACCAAGTAAGTAACGGTGCAGCATATACGTATAATACTAGAAATACTGTAGTATCTGGGAACATTTTGGATCCAACAAAGACACTGGTTTTTCCTTGTAATTTTTACACAGGAAGTTCCATAGCTTTTAATCCTCTATCTGGGGTGGCTTTTAGCAACCCTTCTCCTTTACCAGGAAATAATCCATCCGGACTTCCTAGTTTGATAACTTGTACCACAATTTCTGCTCATAATCTTTATCCCGGAAATTTAATTTCAATAGCAAATTTGTCTGCCGGATCGTTTTCTCCTCCTCCTACAGGATCTTTTGTTGTGTTTTCAACACCAAACACAAGAGCTTTTACCATAAATGTAACAGGTCTTTCCAGTGGACCCCTTTCTGCAGTGGGTATCGGTGCGTTTAACAGATCTAATTCATTAACAATTCGTCCGGCCGGTTATTCCGTTCATCGTGCATTTGATGGAGGTGTTCAGTTTACTTGTGGACCATACACACCCAACGCACAAAAAATCCGACAAACTCGCCGCTATTTCAGATATCAGTCTGGAAAAGGTATTCAATTTAGCACAGGTACTGTTCTTAAACCAAATTTCAGTTTGGATCAAGTTACATATTCATCGGGTGTTGTTACTGTAAACACAAAGTATCCCCACGGAATGGTTCCGGGTTGTCAGATTTATCTTTCAGGTGCGGCCCAATCTGAGTATAACGGAGTCTTTACAGTAGCTTCGGCTCCTACCGATCTTTCTTTCACTTACAATATTGCAGGCACACCCAGTTCTCCTGCTTCAGCATCCGGCCCATTTATTATTGGTGGTGCAAATTCTTGGTATAACGGAACAGTTCGTGTTGGTTTGTTTGATCAACAAAATGGGGCATTTTTTGAATTTGATGGTCAAACACTTTATGCGGTTCGTAGAAACAGTACCTATCAATTAATTGGAACAATAAATGTAAACAATGGAGAGAGTCTTGTAACCGGAAACAATACAAGATTTGCCGATCAGCTGAGAGTTGGCGATTTTATTGTTATTAAAGGATCCAGTTATCGGGTGACGAGTGTAATCAGTCAAACTCAAATTTTAATCAGTCCTGAATATAGAGGAGTGTCTATTGTATCTCCTGCTGTTGCAGTTGTTAGCAAAACAATAGACACAAAAATACCTCAAAGTTCATGGAATATTGACAAATTTGATGGAACAGGTCCTAGTGGATATACAGTAGATCTTACAAAAATGCAGATGCTTTATATTGATTATTCATGGTATGGAGCAGGATTCATACGCTGGGGTATGCGTTCAACTAATGGAAATGTCAGTTATTGTCATAAACTGGTAAACAACAATACAAATACTGAAGCATATTTCAGATCTGGGAACTTACCAGCTCGATACGAAGTTAATTCTTATCCAAGTCTTACATTTTTAACAAGCACGCTTGGCAGCAGTGATAGCACCATGAATGTTGTTGACACAAGCAATTTCCCATCGTCAGGAATTTTGCGTGTTACGGATTCTACAACTTTCCCAGCCGGATCTGCAGCAATTGAATATATTTCTTATACAGGAAAAACAAGCACAACATTTACTGGTTTGGGTCGGGGACAAACAGGAGGAAGTCCGGCTACTTCATTTACATATTCACCAAATGCACAGGATACGGTCGAACTAGCTTCACTAACAACAACTAATCCCGTTATTTCCGGTTCTCCTGCAGGAATTATCAGTCACTGGGGAAGTAGTGTTATCATGGACGGAAGATTTGATAACGATTTGTCTTATTCATTTAATGCCGGAAATGTTATTGGAACAGCAGTAAATAGTGGAGCCCGAAACGCTATTCTAAGTCTTCGTTTGGCTCCTACTGTGGACAATGGAAAAACTGGTTCGTTAGGCACTAAAGAAGTGATCAACAGAATGCAACTCAAATTACAAGCCATGGATATTGGTTATACAGGAACAGGACTTACTCGTGTTGAATTGAATCTTAATGGAAAAATTGTTACGCCAACAGGAACAACACTTCCTTCTTGGCAAAATGTTGGAGGTTCCAGTTTGGCTCAAATTGCTTATTATACATCAACAGCAGCTGTATCGGTCGTTGGAGGTGAAACCATTTATGGATTTTTTGCATCCAATCCAAGACAATCTGAAGATTTAACACAAGTAAGAGATTTAGGAAATTGTATTTTAGGAGGAGGAATAAGCAATTTTGTTTCTTCATCTGCTTTTGATATGTATCCAGATGGTCCTGATGTAATTCACGTATTAGCTACTCCTATTGGAGTAAATCTTACAGGTACGAACGCGATTCAATCCAGAATATCTTGGACAGAAGCTCAAGCATAAAGAATTTAAATTGAACGGGTCAGTAAAATTAGATGTTGTCTCCACTCTTCCCAACGGAGGGGCTCATGCCGATCTTTATATAAACGGAAATAATGTGGGCCGGTTATATCTCAACGGAGAGGAAAAAAAGATTTTACAGGAAACTTTTGGTATTGAGGAAAAATTTTTAGAAGATTTGGAATAACGTCAGATATAAACCATGATGGCCGCACTATCGGTTTCCTCGTAATAAACACTCTGATTTCCATATTTGCTGAACATTTTTTCAAATTTTTCAGCAAATTCATGTTCACATACAATAAGCACAGTGTCGTTTTCATCGTCATAGCCAACATACAAAGCATTACTCAATGTCTTGTTGTTCTCCGTTAATATTTTAGCTATCGATTCCATAAAAGTATTTAGATTATTTTTATCGGAGAATGTTGAAAATATATTTTAAGTGTTATAATAAATCATGCGTTTAAGTTGGAATAAATACGCCATCAATCTTGCGATTGAAGCCAGTAAACGAAGCGAAGATCCATATGTTCAGGTTGGAGCGTGTGCACTTTCCCACGACAATAGGGTTTTGGGTGTTGCGTATAATGGTTTGGTCAGTGGAAAAAATGTAACGGAAGAATTTTGGATAGACAGGGATTACCGAAGAAAATACATGATTCATGCTGAAACAAATCTGCTTAGTCTTTTTGAAAGGGGTGAATCTAGATTAATTGCCTGTACGCTTTTACCTTGCAGCTATTGTGCCCGCATGATTTGTGCGTGGCATATTCCTGAAGTAGTTTATATGGATGAATACAATATGGACAAGGAAGGATTGGATATTTTCGAGTTTTACGGAGTAAAGGTAACAAAAATTATTTAATATTTTTTTGCAGACACATTATTGCAAAAATGGCGCGAATAGCAGCGCCCCGAGCATGATCAAGGGCCGATTCTGAATTCAAGTCCTTGTCCAAGTTTTCGGCCAACATCAGAGAGTTTGTTGCATGCCTTATGGACCGTGTCAGATGCCACTGATAACCTTCCGCGAACCATTCTCCAGAAAAGTGTTTGTTTGAAGCCAAGCACTTTGTCATTGTCTCTTTCACTAAGTAGTATGCGAGTTCTGACACCTGTTCGGTGGAAGGAGCCGATTTTGCCACCTTTAAATTTTTTGCTGTTTTGGGTATACGGTGTGCCATGTGACATTGATTTAAATTATCTTATGGTAAGATAGGTGAATGTCAAATGATTGTCCCATAATTTTCGATCCGATCAAACATAGTTACACAAGAAAATCGGACGGAAAAATTTTTACAAGTGTGACAACTCATATTTCCAAATACAAGCCTAAAAATCCTTTTGAAAAAATCGCGGAAAGAATTGC
>Ga0214923_10000042_pt1 | contig 161438 bp, 132 predicted proteins | sample LL1510_MetaG_FD_177993 | JGI IMG/M metagenome (GOLD analysis project Ga0214923, IMG submission 177993) | Freshwater microbial communities from Lake Lanier, Atlanta, Georgia, United States - LL-1510 | ecosystem: Environmental > Aquatic > Freshwater > Lake | place: USA: Georgia | collected... | reverse complement strand
AATATGCATTATATTATTTATTACTACCGATATAGAGATGATAATTTTATAAAATTAATAGATCAAAATAAATTTTATGACGAAAATAATGAATTAATTAATCATAAAAATAGTGAGATTATTGAACAATATATAGCTTACAAATTTATTGAACCTGATGATATTGTTCTTGAATTGGGTGCAAGATATGGCACTGTATCGGTAATAATCAATAAAATAGTTAAAAATAAAAAAGAACAAGTTGTAGTAGAACCTGATATTAATATTATACCATGTTTAGATAAAAATAGGTTAATTAATAAATGTAGTTTTACAATTTTATCTAAATTTATTTCAAATAAAAATAAAAAAATAATTCATGATGGTTATGGTACACGAATGATTGATACAAATGAAGAAACAAATTCTAATAATAAATTATCATATAATGAATTTAAAAAATTATATCCACAAAAATTTAATACATTAGTAGCTGATTGTGAAGGATGTTTGGAAGATTTTTTAGATGTGATGGGTGATGATTTTTATAAATTAAAAAAAGTATTATTTGAAGCAGATTTTCCTCAACTAACCAATTATGACAAAATTAAAAAGAAACTTTTCGATGCTGGTTTTAAAGAAAAATTTAATTCATCTAATTTTATTTATGTTTTTATTAAAGAATAAAAATTTTATATATAAATATTTATAGATAAAATAAAAGATGATAAAACCTAGGAATATTATTAAAAAACTTTTAATTTCGCATCTAAATACTTGTAAGTAAAATCATTATATGCAATATTTTTTTCTAGTGATTTTTTTAGTGATTTATCACCAATACCAACACTTTGACAACATTCTTGTTTAGATCCAAACTCTTTTATCAATTTATTAGATTTATCATATTGACCAATTCCACTTTTATAAAGTATTGGTTTTCCATTAATTTTTTCAAATGATTTTTTTAATTCTTCATTACAAGAATCATATAACATATAGAAGTGACCATTAGTTTCTGCACCATTTTTAACAGGATTATCTAGTGCAGAATCTGTCTTGTAATCATTAAATTTACAAGCATTTTTTCTATCTAAATAAACATTAAGTATTTGAGTTTTTTCTTTGTTTAATTTAGCAATGTAACCTGTATTTTGAGGTCTAGTTTCTTTAGTTGGTTCTAATTTATGTATTTTATTTGGATCTAATTCTCTATCAACAAATAGCCATCTAAATCCATGATAAACTGTATTATCTGTGATTGCTTTACCTATACTTGCACGTTTTAATTTAGGATTAGATTTTAACGCTTCAGCCATACAATCCCATGTTTTAACTAGTTTTAGTGTTTCAGGATTAATTTGTTGAAGTCTTGGACCTGTAGTTTTACTTACTTCTCCAAAATTTGTTGTTATAGTATTTTTAACTTGAATCGAATTAAGTTTTTCAAGAATTTCTTTATTTGATTTTTCAAGATTTTCAACCTTGTCGAATAATTTTTTATTAAGTTCAAGTAATTCTTTAATAAAAATATTATCTGACTGTTTCATATTGTTAACTAACTTAAGATTTTCATTCTCAGCTTTAAGTTTTTCTAATTCAGCATTTACTAATGAGTTGTTATTATAATTTTTAATATTATCATTAATAATTTTAATCAATTTATTGTATGTTAATTCTTTTCCAATAAGAAATAATTCCCGTTCTTTTTCATGTTCTTTAAGATCCTTTACATTACGTTGACTTATTTCAGGATGTGAATGTAAGAAAGATTCAAAATCTTTAGAACGTTGAACAGGAAAGCAATCCATAATAACACATTCTTCATATTTGATTTTATGTTCATCCGCTCTATTTGAAATACCAATTCTGCTTTCACCAATTTTAACAACCCAAGTATTATCTTCATATGTTTTAACTTTAACTAAATAAACAAGTGGTCCAGAAGATGCAAATTTGTTGTATAATAGATTATGACGATCGGATATTTTGTTTTGAACCATTTTTGTATTTAAAGTTTTAATTTCATTTGCAAATTCTTGAGTTTGTTCAACTAATGTTTCATGAAGCATTTTTTCAAGTTTTATATAATATTTTCTAACTTCATTAGCTTTAGTTGTTGAAGTCAAAAGACAAAATGATTTAAATGTATCAATATTAAGTTTTATTATTTCTTTATTATGACCACCACGTTTTTCTTTTTTTGACTGTATTGATTGACATTCTAGAATTTTATAGTCTGTTTTTTCAGTAAAATTTTTAGTTAAAAGTCTTTTAGCAGAGTCTTTTTGACTAAAACCTAACCATGTCCATATATCATCTAAATCAATTATATAATCATTTAAATCATCATAATTTAAATAACAATAAAATGATGTAATAAATAATTGTTGTTCATCTTGTGTAAAACTTTTTTTTATTTTTTCAAGTAGTTTATTATTATAAGTAGTATTTAGTTTAGTAATTGGATTTTTTACAATTAGTTCTACAATATTCAAATTATTCATTAGTTATACTTTTATATAAAATTATAATTTTAAATTATTTTTAGTTTTGTTTTTAAAAATAAAAACAATAATTATACAAATTTAACTTTAATTATTTTAGAATCATCATTTTTTGAATAATTATGTATATATTTATGAATATACCTCATTACTATTGACTCATCAAAATTTTTATCATTGGATCATATCTTAATATTGAATAACCATTAGAAATTAGATAATTTTGTCTTTCTAACTCTTCTTTTTGATTTCTATCCTTATGATCATTTTCATCACATTCAATAATTAATTTATAATCAGGAAAATATAAATCTGTTCGATAAGTACCAATTATTTTTTGTCTCTTAGTTTTAAGGTTAAAACTATTTTTTACTAAATCAAACATTTTTTCAGTAAAAAGATAATCAATTTTATTATGACCACCTTTTCCTTCTTTTTTTGTCAAGATGTACTTTTTTAATAATATAATCTATATTTTCTTTAAAATTATTTTTAATAAAACGAACAATATTATGTTTATGACTAGTTAATTTAGATATTATCAATAAATCTTCTAAATTTTTAGTAAATTTAGTTTCATCTATTTCATTTTCAATTATAACTATTTGTTTATCCATTATGTTAATTATAATAAAATAATTATAATTTTTAATTTTTTCTACATACTTTTATTTAAAAATAAAAAATTGTTTTTGTTCCACAACAAGGTGGAGCAAAAATATTTATATAATTTTTAAGAGTATCTATAGTATGGACTACTTTTTGCTTCGGATTTTAGTGAAACAAGAATTCTTTAAATTCTACAATAAAAATAATAAAGAATTTAATAATTTACATTATTAAATCAATAAAAAAAGGTATTTAGTATATAAAAATATTGTATAATGTATAAAATATACTGTTTAGTTGGAGTAGGCTAAGCCTCCCATACCACTCATAATTCTTAAAACGTTATAATTGGTATCATAGATGAAGAATTCAGATGAAGGACCAACAATTGAAAGAGGAGGAGGGTTTCTTGAAGGATCAGGGAAAGGAATATCAGTGAAAAGCTTAAGAACGATAGTAGTGTTATCAATTCTAGAAAGATTGCACGTGCCTGATGGCTGATGTTGTTCTGGATGTAATGCAAAAGAATATACGTTAACACCTGGTTGTGGGGTAGAACTGTGGTAGTCATAAGTTTGGATAAGATGGAAATAAGCACCTTCTCTGACATCAAATCTATCCATACCGTTAAGTTGGATAACACCAGTTTCAACAGGGTTATACTTGTTATTAATAAGAAGACCTGATACAGTTGGGAATACAGCCCAGATATCCATATCAGCATAACCGTTTGATGAACTCTTTGAACTGTATCTGTTATCAGTCCATGAAGCAACAGGAACTGATACATCTCTTACTTGAATATCTGATTCCCAAGGCTTAACTTGGTAAGTTAGAGTACCAATTTTACCAGTACCATCAGCATTAACTACAGTGTAGTAAAGGATAATAGCAAACTTGTAAATGTAATCACCAAGGTTATAACTTGGTTGTTGAGGGTTAAGAAGAACGTCACGTCTAAACTTAAAGTTAACATTTGAGGTATCAGCACCTGGGTTAACTTGAGTATATAGAAGCTTAGCATAGAATGAAGGTGGTTGAGAATCATCAACACCTTGGCCTGCTTGGTAAGTGAAAACTGAGAATTTACTAGTGTTTCTAGTGTTAGTGGTAACTGGATTAACAGTGTTCCATTGATCATAAGATGCAGATGAAATGTTAACTTCAGGAGCAATAGCTGGGACTGGACCTGGGACGGCATCACCAACAGTTACTGAACCAGAAATGACGTTTGTTGCTGCATAGATAAGTGCTTCAGACCAATCATCAGTATCTGAATAAGTAAGGAAAGGTGAGTTTCCACTAATGTAATCACCTGATTGGATTCTCCAGATGAATTCTTTAGTAGGATGGTTGAAACCAAGCTTAACTCTAAGAGGATTGTTGTTAACAGCTTCTTCACCAGTGTATTGAAGTTGGTTAATTAGATATTCGTGACCAACTTGAGCAAATCTTCTTCTTTCTTCAGTATCAATGTAGATGTAATCAACAAGAAGAGATGCATCATTAAAGACACCAATACCATTACCTAGTCTGTTTAGATTTAGGTTATTGGTGTAGACAATTAAGTCTTGGAATGGATTAAATTGAATCCATAGTCTAACTTCATGGTATTGAAGAGCAATTAAAGGAAGAGCTAGACCTGAGTTTGTGTTGCACCAGAAAATAAGTGGTACAAATAAAATGTAATCTTGAGTAAAGTTACCTTGTGAATCTGGAGGTCTTAGAGCAGTTAATTCTGGAACATTACCTACTAGAGCTCTGTAAGCTGGTTCAGTATTGATATCCTTGGTAAGATCATGCCATACACTCATCCAGTGACCATAGTGTTTATCAATTTGGGAGCCACCAATTTCGAATTGAATATAATCTATAATAAAGTTACCTACTTCTTGAACCCAAGCAAATAAATATTGCTTTCTTTGTAATTCATCTTGAGGATAGTTAGTCATTGTAACTTGACCAAGTTCGATTCTTAAATACATTCTGGTAACTAAATCACCATTTCTAGTTATAGTAACTGTTACTCTCTTGCCAAAATCTGCTGTACCATTTAATGATAGTTCAACAGTTTCAATAGCAAAGTTAGTATATCTTCTATAAACTACTTTGAAAACGCGATACCTTATTGTTTCCAATAAGGGCTAGACTATACCTTAAGCATAAAAAAATTATTTTAAAAAAATTTTTTACACCCACTACCATCTAGTCGTTGAACTGCATCCATATTATATAAAATTGTATATTTTTTATAATTTAGGACTTGGCTGCTGATTACCCATTTAAGATTATTTATCTTAATCTTCTATATTTTTACCATACCCAAGTTTTTACTCTTGGCCACTGATTATATTTCTATATCAGTTTGGTAATAGAAGCTTTAGGGGATCCCAGCATTTTGATAGTGTTGCAAGTATAATTATATTAGGGTGAATTATAATTATACTCACTAGCAACTGTTAAATTTAATTGATTAATTTATCATTTATTAATTTATTTTTAATCAAATAAATTATGGAAAACTAAGGGGGTTATCCTATACATATCCATATAGTATAGGCCCGTTGCTTTTCAACCCTTTATTCAAAGGTAATTTGAGGATTACCAGTTAGGTAAACGTCTTGAGCACCGTAAGCGACTAATTGCATTAAACCACCACCCATTGTTTTATTATATATTATTAATTTAGAAAAAAAAAATTTTTTTATCGCAAAAATGATTTATATATTTTGAAGAAAAAATATATTAATTCTATATAATATTTATAAATTAAGGGTATATTATGTTAATCAATTTATTATTATAATTAACTATGTCATTTACTTTTTATTAATTTTTATTATATTTTAATATAATAAAAATATAATATTTTTATTTTTTACATATTTTTTAGTTACAAATACTCTTTTATTAATTTTATAGTAATAAAAATTTTAAATAAAAAATTATTGATTTAAAAGATGTTTTAATTACACTAGTATATATGAGTAATTGTCAGTTTAAATTTAAACCTGATAAAATTAAGTATTTGTCTAATATCGACACTTTAGATAGTACACACAAACAAACTATTGAAACTATTAATAAAAAACATAATGATATTCCAAAAAAAAACAAAAAACTTGATAAACTAAAAAATGATTTAAAAAATATTGATATAAATAACTCTACAACTCCTAACTATGTTAGTATAAGATCTAAATTATTAGATGATATTAGTAGATTAGAAGAAGAAATAAATCAAATTGAAAATTATGAAGATGAACTTGAATATTATAGTAAAACGTATGATATACTTTTTAATTATTATGATATTATTGATGGAATGAATCCTAAAGAAATATTACAAGTAAAAAATGAAATTAATAAATCTAATTTAATTTTAGAAAATAATGATAATCATCTAATTGATCTGGATAATAATAATTCTGAAAATAATGTTCAATTAATTTCTGAACAAGAAAATGTAATTGAAACATCTGAAAATTATAATATACAATCTACTCAATCTAATGAAGCTTGGAAATTTGATGGTATTGAAATATTTAACTCTAAATCTAATAAATTAGATTTACTAAATGAAATGTCTAAATTGAAAAGAAAAGAGAAAAAAATTACTAGAAAACGTGTCAAAAATGTTGAATCACTTATTAAAGATACTAATAATAATATTTTTGATTATATTGAAGGAAATAAAACTGGTTTTATAAATAATAATGATCTTGAACAAAATTCTAATACAGAATTTAATATTAAAATAAATGAACCAAAAATAATATATGATAGAGCTAGTTTATATGAAGAATATAAAATTATGACCGAGGGATATCAAAGTAAAAAAAAAATTACAAGACCTTGTATAAATTGTAACATTGAAAAAATTTTAATACATAATGAAGGAATATATGCATGTATGAAATGTGGTGAAGTTGAAAATTGTATTATTGAAAGTGAAGTTACTAATTATAAAGACCCTATTATTGAAAAGCCAACTTTTCCATATAAACGAAAAAATCATTTTTGCGAGTGGACCGGAACATATAATTGCTCGCTAAAGTGGATCTTAAACAGATTTGCTAGTATAATTTATAATTTATTATAATTAAATTTATAAATTATTCGACACATTCAAATTGCGGGAATAGATTACAAATCTAATTACCACTTGATTTTATTAACTTAATCAAGGAACACGGTTAATTGCCGTACCCAATGGTAAAAATATTAGATTTAAGATCCAATCCGCAGCCAAGATTCCAAATGTATACTTGGAATAAGGTTCAGAGACTAGATGGATGTGGGCCTAACATATTGTGTTGGGCTTAAGGTATAGTCCAACCCTTTATAAAAAGGGTATTTATGGGTTATCCCAGTTCCAAGCTAAAGAATCTACAGAAATACCAGATGAAATTATTGACAAAATAAAAGAAGAACTTAAGAAAAATCGAATTAAATCGCTAGATTACTCTCAAATATCACAGGTTAAAACTATATTAAAAAAATTAAGATTAAATGATTATTATGAACATATTGCATATATTATATCAAAAATATCTGGAAAAGCAGCACCTTCAATTAATAGAGAAACTGAAGAAAAACTTAAAAAAATGTTTGATAAAATTCAAGAACCTTTTGAAAAACATTGTCCAAAAGATCGTATTAATTTTTTATCCTACTCATATGTATTACATAAATTCTTTCAATTACTTGAACTTGATGATTATGTTAAATGTTTTCCATTATTAAAATCAAGAACTAAATTGCGTATACAAGATGAAATTTGGAAAAAAATTTGTGATGAATGTAAGTGGCAATTTTATCCGAGTGTTTGATTTTTTAAATTTTAATAATTTTCATGATTTATGAGATTTATTATGTGTAAGTAAATTTAATATTACTTTTACCAAATAATTTAATTGTGCCTTCACCAAATATAGAATTAATATTATTTTTAAAATTTTTAGGTATTGATACTTTTTTTAAAGGATTTTCAGAAAATGCTAAATCACTAATAGTAATAACTGAATTAGGTATTACTAAATTTTCTATTCGATTACCACGAAATGCTCCTTTTCCAATAGTATTGACTGATTCACTTATTTTTAGACTATCTATGACATTATATTCAAATGCTTTATCATAAATTGTAATTACAGAATTTGGTATTTCTAATTTCTCTATTAAATTACCTTTTTCAGCTTTATTAAAATTAAGATAACCATCATCACCACTAAAAGCACTTTTACCAATACTAGTTACTGAATTACCTATTTGTAAACTTATTAATTTATTTTTAGCAAATGCATAATCATCAATTTTTTTTACTGAATTTGGTATTATTAAATTTTGTAATTCATTTTGAGCAAATGCATTTTCACCAATTATATCTACTGAATCTGGTATTATTAAATTTTGTAATTTATTTTTAGAAAATAATTCTTTATTAATAATTTTTAAAGATTTACCTATTGTTATTCTACTTAATTGGTTATCAGAAAATGCATATTCACCAATAGTAGTTACTGATTCAGGTATTGTTAAATTATCTAATCTATTATTTCTAAATGCACATTTACCAATCATATTTACTTTATTACCTATTGTTAAACTATTTAATTGATTATTATAAAATGCAAAATCACCAATAGTAATAACTGAATTAGGTATTTTTAATATTTGTAATTTATTATCAGCAAATGCATTTACACCAATATTAATTACAGAATCACCTATTGTTAAATTTTGTAAAATAATATTTTTAAAAGCATTATCACCAATACTAGTTACAGAATTAGGTATTATCAAATTTTTTATTTCACTTTTATCTGTTTCAGATATTCTAGTATTTTTTTTTAAACTTAATAGTTCATTACTATATTCAAAAGCACCTTTACCAATACTAGTTACAGAATCACCTATTGTTAAAGTTTTTAAATAATTATTTTGAAATGCAAAATCACCAATAGTAATAACTGAATTAGGTATTTTTAAATCTGTTAAATCATTATTAGCAAATGCAGAATTACCAATAGTAATTACAGAATCACCTATTGTTAAACTATTTAATTGATTATTTTCAAATGCAAAATCACCAATAGTAATAACTGATTTAGGTATTATTAATACTTTTATTTTATTAATTGAATAAGCATAATTACCAATCTCTACCACGGTATCTGGTATTTGTACTGTTGTTAATTTACTATTAAAAAATTGTTTATTTCTAATGTATAAACTATTATATTGATCTTTTATTTTATTTCTATCATCATCTGATATTATATTATTATCAGGATATTTATCATTATTATTAATAATAACCCATTTATATAAATTATTAATATCGTAACATTTATTATTTATGGTTATTAATTTATTTTCTTTAAATTCACTATATTTTTTATTTGTAAATGGTTCTAAATCATTCGTATTTGGTGTTGGATTACAAGCACCACCCATTTGATTTTTAAGATTTAAATATTTATTTTTATATTTTAAATATTTTTCTTTATATGACATTATATAAATTATATATATAAAAAAGTATTTTTTTATTTAATATCAAATATATATATAGATTCTAATATATGTCTGAACAAATTTTAAATTCTGAATTAAAACAAGAAACTACAAAAAATCAAATAATATCAATTCAACATGAACCAATTATTACACCCATGCTAGATGGAAATTATATAATTCTAAATAGAACAATTAAATTCTTACTTAACTTTTTATTAACTTTCTTATTTATAAAATTTATTATTGGAAATTGGCCAGAATTATCTATCAATCAATTTATACTTTTAATTTGTACTGTTAGTTCTGTATTACTTTATATATTAGATTTAACTTATCCATCTTGTTCTTTATAATTAAAAAAATGATTTAAATATATTATAATACAATATTTATATACAACAATGACATCTCTAAAACCTGATGAAGATTATCTAGATGAAGATAAACCATTTAGACATATGATAAAAAAACAAAACTTTTGTGTTTTATCAATGTTAACTCCTAATGCATTCCCAGAATCTAAGAGAGAACAATATAAAGATCAAAAGATTTTAGGTGTTAAAGTTCGTGGTGTTTTTGAGAATTATGATGATGCAAGAAAGCATGCCGAACAACTTCAAAAACTTGATAAATTTCACAATATATTTGTTGGAGAAGTAGGAAAATGGTTACCATTTGATGTTGATATTTCTAAAGCTGAAACTGAAGATGATCCAGTTTACAGAGAAAAATCATTGAATACATATATGAAGGCATATAAGGATTCATTAAAAGAAGAAGAAGTTGAAGAAAAACAAAGGAAGGAAGAAGCTCTCAAAGGTGCTAAAGTTGTTACTGGCATGACTGATGCACCACCAAGTACAGGAATTGGATGTGCTGAACCAGCAACTCCAGGTACAGTACCTTTATCGTATGGTAAATCAGAAGTTGATGATGTAATATTAGAAGTTGATGATGTAATATTAAAAGAGCAAAATAATAAAACTGAAGAAGATTCTAATATTCCTATTGAAGAATCAGTTTATGATCAAATTAATAATACTGTTGAAGAAAAAATCAAGATTGAACAAAATTTGCAAGAATCTAAAAATAATTTAAAAGAATTATCTGATAGACTTGCATCAATCAATGAAATTTATGCAGAACTTAAAAAGTAGATAGTATTTTTATATATTTTTAATAATTAAGTAATTATATTATTATCAAAATATTATATATAAATAAAATATAAGATGGATTTAGCCAAAGGTTTTTTTATAATATTATTTATAGTTGGTATGATTTTACTCACAGTATATTTTATGTCAAAAGCAGAAATATCACAAAAATGTGATCAAAAAATTATTTATAAATATTTACCTAGAACACTAGAAGAAGAACAAACAGAGCCTATTTATGTTACTCAAATATTTAAAACTATGTTTACACAACCTTCAGTTTGGATAGATTCAACATACCAAGATACAATTAGAAGAACTGAACAAATTAATAAATACTATATTAGTCAATTATAATTTTTTTATAGAAATAATTATTTATCTGGAACAGTAATTTTTTCAATTTTCATAGCAGGTGGTGCTGATTTCTTTTTATAAGCATCCATAATATCAAAAGTTTTAATTTTCTTCTTCCAATTAATATCAAAATTTTTATTATGATATTCAACAAATTGCTTACATCCAATCATACCAACTTGTTCATTCTCAGCTTTATACCAATAAATTTTTTCTAAAAAACTAGCTCTTGCACCACGATTTACAATTACCATTGAACCAAAATCATCAGTTAAAACTTTAAATACTGCTCTAAATGCATCAAATGTTGGAAACATTCCAGCATAATGATCATATAATCTTTTTAAATTTGAATAAAAATCTTCAGCTAATAAAAAAATATAGTCAAAATTACATCTAAGTTCAGGAGTAATACCCAATGGAAACTGCATTGTTAGTAAATACATTAATCTATAATGTCTACCATTAAATAAAAGTTCCATAATTGGTTGATCTTTCATCCAAGTACCTTTTTTTGATAAACAATCATCCATTAATATAAAACCTCTAGGATCAATTACTTTCCCCTTTTTTTCGGCTTCAACTTGTTTTTCAATCATTTTATCTTGTCTAAATAAAAGTTTTTCTATAATTTCACTACGATATTCATAATGTATATAAGTATCTGGAAAAAAAGCTGAATAAAATGGTGGATTAGCCATTTTTTCTGTAGGAGCTATTATAATTCCAACAGGTATATCTCTAAAATGTTTTAATATTGAACGACAAACCCATGATTTACCTGATGCTCTTTTTGCTATCATAACAATAGCTGGATTTTCACACATAGATTCTAATTTAAACTCTTTTATTGGTAAATTCATATTTGAACCAACTTTTACATCTTTTGTACTCATAATTGTTTAATATAAATATATATATTAAATAAATATTTTTTTTAAAATTTTATACCATACTTACCTATATTTTTTTGAGCAATAAAAATATTTGGATTATCAAAATTGCCTGGATTAGTTATTGATTTTTGAACATTAGTAAGGTTAACTAACGGATTTGAATATTTAATCGGATTTGTTTGATTTACAATAAAATATTTAGATTCTCCATTTAATTTATTTTTAGTTTGACTCAACATTTGATCCGCAACTACATTTGGACCTGTTGTAGGTATTGTTTTAACTGTTTGTACTGTTTTAACAGTTTGAATTGTTGGAACATTTGTTGGTATATTACCTATAGGAACTAATGGTTGTGAAACTGATCCTAAATTAAATTTTGTTATTTTTATCGGTTCATCATATTTAATAGTGTCTTCAATATCATCATCCCATGTAACAAATAAATATATTAATAAAATAATTATTGCTGTTAATAAAATAGATTTAGTTAAATCTCCATTATATATGTCTCCTCTTTTAACTACATCTAAATTTATTATTATATATATTACTACAAATAAACATAATGCTATTAAAATAATATAATTTTTTAATATTGATTTATAACTATTATCTGAATCACTCATTGTATATATTATTTATTTATATTTAATTTTTTTATTTCTTCTTTATAAAAATTTATTTCATAATTGAATCAAAATAAGAATCTATCTTTTCAAATTTATTTGATAAATTACTTTTCTTCTTACTAATTACTTTAATATTTTTTTTATTAGATTTATCATTTAATTCTTCTAATCTGTCAATTGCTTTTTTTCTAATTACAGGTGGACTATTAATAATCTGTGTTGATGATTTTGAAACTTTTGAAGATTTTGAAGTTTCAGATAAGTTTGCTTGATCTAATTCTACTTGGCCTGATTCATTTGATTCATCTGATTTTGCTCCGTCTAAAATTTTATCTAATTCTTTACTTTTCATTGACGATCTTGTTACAACACTTGAAGCATCAGATTTTAAACTTTCATTATCAAATCTACTTTGATTATTAAGCAAGTCTGTTTGTTGAGAAGTATTCATTGGTGCTAAATATTTTTCTGATTCTTCAGCAGTTTGTGAAGTTTCTATTAAACTTTTACCTTCTCTATTTTCATTAATAATTTCACGATTAATAAAATTTTCTACTTCTTCTTTTCTTGATAATTTATTATTAATATTAATAAATTCATCAGATTCTTCATTTATAATATTTTGAACTTTAGGTATAGCACCATATTTATTATTATTTATCATATTGTAAACCATGTTCTTAACATCAGCTAATTCTTTTGAATACTTTGACTCTTTTTTAGTAAATTCAATTTCTAAATATTCTACAATTATTTGATTATATGGTAATGATTTTTTAATTGATAATTCAATACATCCTTTAATTATTTCAAAAATATCTTTTTTATTACTTTTCGAATTTAAAAATAATTCTGGACTTTCACGAAAATATTCACAAGAAATAATATAACATTTATGAATAAAATCTTTAATTGAAATTTGATCATACATAACATTATTTGTATATTTAGATTCATCAATCTTAGGATCCCATGTTAAAAATAATACAAAACTTTTAAAAGTTGCTCTTACTAAACTATCAAAAAAATCAACACAATTTGATTTAAATTTAATTCTTTGATATTCTTCTTCTATTTCATGATTATTTAATTCTTTTATACCATCTAAAGTTTTTTTAAAAATTTGTATAATACCTGGATTATTAATTCTAGCACCACGTTTATTTTTCTGTTCTATTTGTTCAAAAACATTTTCTGAATATTTAAACATACCCTTAATACCATGAAAAATATGAGGTACTAATATCCCACATAAAAAATTATTAAACTCATTTTTTGTTTCTACTAAATATCTAAAATCCATTAATATATCTATAAAATATTTATATATTTTTATATTATTAATTAAACATACATATACATTAAAATTCTATAAGTATAATAAGATACTTATATTCTATTGAAAAAATAATTTATATTTAGTTATTTTTTATAAAATTTTATTTAAGCAGTATTACCTCCTCTAGTACCATAGAAATCAGCTTGCTTTGGAGTCATACAAACACATCCATAACCATCTTGGAAATTCATACCTGAATATTGGTTGGCAACAAATTTTTGTGCAACATCACAATTTGATTCATTTTTATCTGTTACTTTAAATGGAGGTGCATATTGAGCTGGACAACAACTTGGTGATATTTTGAAATAAGTTGGATCATATTGAGCTACTGAACCATCTGGATCTAACATATAGGTTCTTTCAAATTGCTGTCTTAATTGTTTATCATCTACAATCTTTGTAAATACATCAACTTCAGGATCTTTACCATTAGCTGTCCATTTGTAACCACGATTATCAAAGGTATCTTGTTTTGAATTTTCATTTACACCTGTTAAACTTGAAGGACCCATAGTACTTTGAGGACCCATTGCATACATACCAGAAGCTTCTTTATCACCATAACCTAGTTTATCAGCATTTTCAAAAGAATTATTGTATACATAATTTTGAGAATTAACTCTAAAACCTTCTTTAGATACTTTACTACTTACTTCATTTGAATTATAGAGATTCATGATTACAACAAGTAAGATGATTGCAATAATAATTTCAACTAATTTATACATATTATATATTATAAATATAAATTAATACAAGTTAAAATTAAAAATATTGACTATATATTTAATAAAAATTTTTTACTAGATAAAGTGGTATTCTAAATACTTGATATTGAGTTTCATTTTGTGGTTTTATATTTAAATAATAAAATTGTCCATTAGTTACAATAATTATTAAAGAATCTTTAAATTCTAAATTTTCAAAATTAATAATTTCATTATATTCATTAATATATATTAAAACAAAAATTATTATAAGTATCAAAGTTAGATTATTCATTTATATTCTATAATATAATAATAAATTATATTATAATTTTTGTTATTCAATTAAATATTAAGTACAGGTAAATATATATCAGGAAATATCCAAAAATCTGAATTACTATTTAATTTTATTCTTGGATAAAAATCTATATATAAATCATACTTTATTAAGTTTTTATTTATCATATTTATAAACTCAAAATTATCTGCTATTTTATTAAAAAAAATATCATCAGGAATTTTTATTTCTTTATCTTTACAATATTTTTTTAAATCTAAATTACTAAATTTTTCTAAAGAACTATTATAACATTCAGAATATACTTCATACATTTCATCAATTAATATATCAGTATCTAATTTTATTTTTTCCCTATCAAAATAATATTTGTGAATCATATATAAACCCTCTGGGGTTAATATAATTGAACCTAATAATTTACCATTATTGTGATGATCAATAAAATGTATAATATCACTAATTGATGGAAATTCATAAATCATTCCATGTTTAATTCTGGAACCAATATAAGGTGTTTTTGGGTGAGTATGAAACATATAATCAACTTTTAATGCTTCTAAACAATTTTCAGGTTGGTAAATTAGTGGATCTAGCTTATCAACACGAGCATCGTTTAAAACTATTACTTTATTTACTAAATTTTCATCAAAACTCAAAAATCCATAATGTTCAGAAAATCTAGATAATTTTGATGAATAAATATTCTTATTTTTTTCTATATATCTACGATTAGAACCAACTTCATATAATCCATCAATAATATTTAATGTATTTGTATTAAATAAACCAAAATCAAAATTAAATTGAATTGGTATTTTACAAATTTTTTCATATAAATCAATTGATATTAGATTATGATCTTTTAACATGTGTAAATCTATATCATTAAATTTAATATAATATTTAACTTTTTTATGAATATTTGAGTATTCATATGTATACTCAAAATTTTTTTTACAATTAATACACATATTTTTATTTTTTATTTTTGATGATATTTCAGAAATCTTTTTAAATCTATTATAGATTATACTTGAATTTGTTTTAATATATTTATTTTCCATACTTATAAAACCTTATTTATTATAAATGAGACTTTTTTTTTATAAATAATTTTTTAATAATAAATTATTTCTGTAATCATATAATATTGTATAAAATTTTTATTATCACCTAATATTATCCACAAAGGATCTATATTTTCATTTTCAAAATTAATTATTAAATTATTTTTGATTATTAAATTAATTATTTTTAATAATTCATTATCAGTTATATTATTCCAATTTAACAAATTTATTTTTTCTAAATCATTATATTTATCAAGTGCTTCTTTGATTAATAAATTAATTTTTTTTTTTTTTTGATCAATATATGGATTTATATAAGACCAAATAATTTTTTTTTTTTCAGATTTTTCAATTGTAAATAAAAGTATATATTTACATTTTATTTCATTATTATCATATATAATTTTCATCAAATTATTAGAATTTGGATCTTTTATAATCTGATAATTTTTTTTCATTACATAATTAAAAAAATTTTTAATATTTTCATAGGATTTCATTTATAATTTTATAATTATAAAAGAAAATTAATATAAATTAATTATCAATTCTATATGGTTGACTTAATTTTCGTAAACTTTGACATTTTTGTGTATATAAATAATTAAGATACGGTGTTGGATTACATAAACCAAATTCAGAATAAAAATTATCTTCAGCTAAATATTGATTTTGAAATGAAATTAAATTATTTAAATTATTCATATTACCTGAAAATATTTCTATTTCATTTTTAGGATAAAAAAATCCTACACCATTGTACTGTTTAGAACCTTTACAAAATTGATTTTTTAAAGATTCTAAACTAATATCATCATCAGTATCATAAGGTAATTTTATAAATATATTTGGTATATCTTGATTTACCTCGAATACATGAATATAACCCTTTTGTTTATCTATACTACATCCTTCAACCCTATCAGAAGCAAGTCTAAAATTTGGTGTAAAAAATAAAATTATGTTATCATTACCTAATTGAATATTTTGTGTATTAAAACCTCTTTTATTTGTGACTGAATGATATAATTTTGTACCCTTTTTAATAGTATATGTCTTGATTTCATCTGTTATAAAATTAGGTTTTATTAAATAAACGTCTGGAAATGAATATTGTTGACCATATTGTTGCGGATCATATTGTTGATACTGTTGTAGACCATATTGTTGATACTGTTGTGGACCATATTGTTGTACTTCATCATTATTTTCACTAATTTCACTATTATCACTATTTGGAGGAGAACCACCAAATTGATTAATATTTGATTTATATTTGGTAAAATTCAAATTATAAAGTATATTATTAACAATATTAAAATCTGAAAAATGTTTATTAGTTTTAGCAAAATTAGATATTTCTTTCAAGTTATTTTTATACATAATAAATATTATTAATATAAAATAACAATATAAAAAAATTATTATATAAAATATCAATAAAAATGGAAATAGATAATAAATTTAATATAAAAAAATTATTATGTTATAATATTGTTAACAATTCTAAATGTGTTTATAAAGGTAAATGTATGTTTGCTCATAATATTGAAGAACAAAAAAAAGAACCTTTGCGTGAATATATATATCAAATGATTAATTCTACTGATGATTTAAGTAATATTGATATTTATGAGGATAAATTATTATTTAATGAATTATCAATATTAACAAAGGATTGTAAAAATTGTTTAAATAAAAAATGTCCAGGTGGTTATAATTGTAAGTTTGGATGTTGTTCTAAAGATTTTAAAATTTGTTATAATGATTTGATGTATGGTAAATGTTATAATTCATTAGTAATAGATGAAATTGGTACAAAAAGATGTTTACATGGAGTTCATTTAACTGAAAAAAATTTAATTTCATATTATCAAAGGGTACCATTAGATTTATATTCTAGTGATTTTAATATTTTTCCATCAGAATATATAAATTTTAATGCAAAAAATAATATAATATCAATGTTAATAAACGATAATACGGTAAAAATAGTTAAGGAATTAGTATCTACTAAAACAAATAAATTAGATTTTATAAAAAATTACAATAATAAGAAAAAATTTGTAATTATTCAGGATTCTGAAAGTACTTTAAATGAATTATTTGATGAGGAAATAGAAGAAATATTAAAAGAAAGAGATTCTGATGTAAAAAACGATTTATAAAATTTTTTTTTGTAAATATTTATAATTAAATTTAATGCTTAATATAAAAATATTGATTTATAGTTTATATAATATATATTATTATAAATGTCTAATAGTTTAATACAAATTAAATATAAAGCAACTAAATTATCAGATATAGTTGGTAATTATAAAACAATAGAATATATAAAAAACTGGTTATCTACATACGAGGATGTAAAATATTTTTTAAAATCGAGTGGTTTATTAAAAAAATCTTCAAAAGGTAGGAAAAAAAAATTGGTAAATATTTCAGAAGAAGAATTAGAATATAGTAAAAGAAAAGGTAATTTATTATTAACAGGTCCACATGGTTGTGGTAAATCATCAATTGTTTCAATAATATTGAAAGAATTAAATTACGAGATTATTAACTTGAATATGCTAGATCCTAAAATTAAAATAGATATAGACTTGATAGCTAAACTATCAGTTAAAAACTATATAAATTCAGATAAAAAGATGGTTTTATTAATTGACGAGTTAGAATCAGTAATTACATTAAATGATAAAGTAGGTGTGTTTAATATTATTAAGGATAATAATTTCAATAGATGGATGCCAATAATTATAATTACAAATAATCAACATAATAAACAACTAAATGAAACAAAAAAATATTCTAATGAAATTAAAGTATTTGCTCCATTTATGAATGAAATAAATAGATGGGTTCTAAATATATGCAGATATGAAAAAATATCAATGGATTATGATCAAATAAATAAATTTATTGAGTATTGTCAATCTGATATGAGAAAAATTTTAATTCAATTAGACGAGTTAAAAATAAATTATGGTACTACAAAAATTAACAGTGATATTTTTGATAATTTTGTTAGTATAATGAAAAAGAAAGATTTAGATTTTGATTTATTCAAAGCTACTGAAAAACTATTATCTGATTATAAAAATATTGATACTTGTTTAGAATTATATGAAACTGAAAAAGTTTTAATGCCATTGATGATACATGAAAATTATTATAAATTCATAGCTACAGAAAAATATGCAAAAGTACTTGATAATTTATCAACTGGTGATATATTAGAAAATTATATTTATGGTGAACAAAATTGGGATTTATTAGAACTTCATGGACTTATTAGTTGTGTTATTCCTTCATATTTCATTAACAAATATTCTAATGGAAAAAAAAATGGAACATTAGTTTTTGCTGCTGATCTTAATAGAACATCAGTTAAAAAAATGAATAAAAAAAATATTAGTAAAACAAATGAAAGTATTAATAAAAATTCAAATGAAAATATAAGAAACAAATCAATTGATGAGTTCATATATATGGGTGAAATTATAAATAAATTAAATAGTTATAAAACATTAAAAGATTCAGAAACATCATCATATGTTAATAATATAATTAAAATTAACAAGTTAAAAAATAATAAAACTACATTAAAAAAATAATCATATTTACTTTGTATATAAATTACAATTTATAAATATTTGAAATAAAAAACTATATAAATGTATAATAATTTTTATATGTATAATGAAAAATAATAATATAGTATATTTCAAGACTGATGATAACAAAATTATAAATGAAAATTGTATAAGATGGTAAAAAAAAATGAATGATTGTTTAGAAGTTTGCATCAGATTGTTATGTATACTATGGAGATACACATAAAATATGTAAATTATATAATTTAGATAGTTACAATAAACTTAGTAAACATTTTGAATAAAAATAAAACATTCTAAAAGATATAAATTTATAATTCAAGTTTATATAATGGATAGATATTATATATAAGAATAATATCTTATAAGGTATTCTAATAAAAATTTTTTGTTTAATATTTTAAAAATATATAATAGATTTTTTTAAATATTAATGATTTTTAATAAAAAAAAATATATAATTTAATATATATACAGTATGTCTAATTCCACATTTCACAAACCATCAAATGACAGAGAAAATGAAATTGAAAGAGAAGTTGACAATATCCTTAAGAAGAATAAATCTAAAAATAGCTTTCAATTGATGGAAGATTTAAGAGCAAAATTTAAAGATGAAGATATTGTTGCAAATATCATGAAGAGACTATCAAAGAAAATGGATAGAGTTAAAAAGATTGCTATTAAAATTAAAGAGAGATTACTTAATAAATATCCTAATCTTAACCAAAAGCAATATATTGAAAAAATTCAACAATATAAAGATAAATATAAGTTCGATGACTCTGAAATGCAAGCAATTATTAACCTAGTTCTTTTAAGAAAAGATGGTTTAATTAATTCAGAAGATCTTCTTCAACCAGCTGTTACTGATATGGGTAGAGCACTAGGTTTTGTACCAGTTTCTTGGCAAACAACCAAAGGATTAAGAGTTGAAAAAGATGAACAAGAACAACTTGATGCTATTAAGACTAATTATCATTTAACAAGAGAGTTACATCACCAAGTTACAATTCAATCACTTTTATACAACGATTGTGAATATCAATCATTTACTGAATCATTTGATAAACTTAAGGTAAATTTATTTAACTTTGTTCATCCTGTTGTTGCAGCCTTGTTTATACCAAAATTTAAATTACTTGATCATCATATGTTATTAGCTTCAATTGCTGGTATTATTACTAAAAAAATGGAAGGTATTGAATTAAATACTTTACCAGAATATGAATTATATTGGGATATTGCTACAGATCCAGCTGATATGGCTTGTGTTACCAAGATTAAACCTTTCACAGATTTACTAAACAGAGTTAATATTCAAACAAAACTTTGGGAAGCTGTTCTTGAATTAAGACAAGGTAAATATTATGTTAATGATATTACTACATTTTTAATGGCTATTGATTCCTGCAGAGCTAGTGTTTTTGATGCTGCTGATCTTGCTTATGTTAAAGACGAAGGTACAATTCTAAGAAAGCTATTTGCAGCTTTCTCATTAAGACCTACTATTGTTTTTACTGTACCAAGTATAAGTATTAATACTAATCCAAATATTTCTAATCTTACTTCAAGTCATATTACTACATTATCTATGTATACCCTAAGAATACCACTTGGAATAAGTAATGAGGTTTTAGAAGATATAGATTTACAATCTGAATTAACACAAGATCAAATTTATATTCATCATAGACAATTAACTATTAAGAAAACAACTATTTTATATTCTAGAGAAATTCTTGTATTTTATATTCACAGAAGATATCAACACTTAAATATTCAAAGATTAACAATGCCTTGGTCTCTTGCTGCATTACCTATCACTATGAGTCAATTTGAAAGATTACAAGAAAAAGGTATTAATGCTCCGGATGTTCTTCAATTATCTAGTGGTTATAGTCAAGAATTTTGTATTAAATCAGTTGTTGCTGTAGAAGTAAGAGAATTAGCTGATAATAATAAGGAAAAAATTATTATTAGTTGTTCAACTCTATTAAAGTGTCCTAACGGTAAATTACCTGACGGAAATTTAGAAGAATCTCAAGTTGAAGTTGTTGGAATACAAAATGGTGGAGATAATCTTAATTATTACCAATATAATCCACTTAATATTGGGGGAACTAATAAAGAAGGTAGAATAACACCAATTAATCGAATTAATTTAAATATGTTTAATAGTATTATGAAAGAGAGAGGTACATTATTTATCTATCAAGCTGTAGAAAAAAAAATAGAAGATCAAACTCCTTTTTCATTATCTTAATATATTTTTTTGATAAGTATTAAATAATTAATTAATTAATTATTTTTAAGATAAAAATTTTAATTAAATACTCCATTACCAGGAAAAAATGTAGTTGTTACAGATGGAAGTGCTAATCTTCCTGCATTATTTACATTAACTGGTAATGGGATTGGATCTAATGGTCTATCTAGTTGCTTAACATACTCTTCATCTTGTTTAATCCATGATATCATATCTGGAACTATTTTTTCAACGACTCTATGATTAAGTATTTTAACTTGATGTACTAATCTGTATGGTTGATTCATAGCATCTGTTATGTATGCATCTCTCATAACAATTAATAAATCTGATTCATTTTGATCTACTTCTAATTTATATTTACCATTTGTTCTAACAAATACTTCATATTTAATCATTTGTTGTAATCTGTTAATATTCTCAGGACTAAAGAAAATTTCTCCTAATGGTGTAGGAGTTTGTACACCTTGTAACAACGACTTTTGAATAGAATTTTCAGTAGCCCAGTTATTTTGATTTTGAACAAATGAAGAATAATAATAGTTTGAAGGATTGAATTTTTTCTCAGGTATAAATTCATTATATAAATTTGATGGATTTTTTGGAACAAAATCACTTGATTTATAATTTGAAACAAAACTGTAATTCATATATTGAGATTATATATTATTACTATAAAATAATTATTGAATAAAAATATACAATAATATATATATTTTTACTAAAAATTTACTTATATAAACTAATCTAAAATATATAAGTTTCTATTAAATCATCTGAACTAATTGCTGGTTGACCTGGCAACACATCTTGTTTAATAAATTCACGTTCTGAATAATGATATAACATATCTTTATTAATGTTAATTCGTTCAACAACATTTTTACCATCGCGATTAATTTTTCTACTAACACATTCACAAATATATTCATCAATATTTTTTAAATATAATACTATTTCATAAGTTTCATATTTACTTTCATATATTACTAATTCACCACGACTAAATGGTTTTACATCATTTTTTAAAATATAATCTTTTTCATTATCTCTTATCATTGTACCAACACGATTATGAGTATAAATTAAAAAATATTCTAATATTATATCTTCATAACTTTTTTTATCATCATTTAATCCATTTCTTATTACATCAAATAATGCTATTATATATGCTGGAGGAGGTACAACTCCAAGTGTACCTTTTAATTGAATACTTGTAAAATAATCAGAATTAAAACACTTTTTTGCATTTTCTCTAATAATGTTCTTTACTTTTACAGAATCATCATCAAAAATTTTACTACTAATTATTTTTTTATTTTTTGGATTATTATCTATATCATGATAATCTGAATCTAATAATAATAAATCACCTTTACAAGGTACATAATAATCTATGTTATTAATTCTATATATCCAATATTGATTTCCTGTATCACCTATATTTCCCAAATCTTTTATGAAAAAATTATTAATTAAATTCATATCTGTAAAAGTAAATTCATTTTTATCCATTAAATAAAATATTGTTAACATTTGAAATACTATTGGTTCCCATACATCTTGCGGTTTAAATCCAGAATATATTTGTTTTCTTACATTTTTATCTATTTCATATAAATTTGATGTCCATTTAATTAAATTCATATTTGGTGATTCAGTCAATAATACAACATGTTTATCTGAAACTACTAAGGCTTCTTTTTGACTATTCGTTAATTCATTCGGATTAATTCTTGAATTTTTTGAATAATCAAATTTAGCATCAGTATATAAAAAATAACAATATGATTGAATAAAATTTGGACTTATGTATCCTTTATCTATATTAATTCTAATATATTCATAATATTTAATTTCTCTCCAAATATTGAATTGATCTGGATTTAAAATATTTCGCACTTCAATACTAATAGTTTTTTTAGGTTCTTCAGGTTTATAATTAGGATATTTGGCAATTAATTCTTCATGACTTATTTGATAAAAACGCAAATTTATACCAACTGAATTTTTTTTACATTTTGCAGTTAAATCTTGTTTATCAGCGACTATTGGATAACAAGATGAAAATATTTCAAATCCTTTAGGCATATTATAATATGGATTTGAAGTCCAAGTATTTGAATCAAATGGACCTAGTTTTATTAATTTTAATCTTGAATTTAAACTATTTGAACCTCCATCAAAATTAGTAAATTCACCTTCAGATACTTTTATAAAATTACTCCTAATATAATCAACTAAATTATTTCTATCTCTAAGAGTTTTATATGAATAATAAACATTAAGTGTTGGCATTGCATCTTCATAAATCATGGAAGCAAAACTACGATCTCCAGTTGGACCACCTATTTTAATATGATAATCTTTGTATATAAAAGGAGTATAAAAATTTTTCATAAAATTAGACAAGTATGTTGAAAACTGTGGTGGCATAAAAGGACTTGATAAAGCTATTGGTTGAATTGGTAATCTTGCTTGTTTATCAGCTAATGGATTAGTTTTTTTAGGATCTTGATATACCTGTAAATCTAATAATAATTTATCTTGACCTTTTTGAATTTGAGGAGTTTTTTCATATGATGGTATATAAGGAGGTATTTGTGGTACTCCTTCTTGTCTTGTAGATGGACCTATTGGGATTGTTGGAAATGGAGTCATCTCCGGATCTTTAATAATTTTGTCTTGTTTAAAAATTTCTCTTTCAGTTTTTGTTAAATATGGGTTGTTTTCTGGCTCTGCAGCTGGCATATTTTTACCACCAGCACCAACTAGTTTTTCTTCAAAAAAAAATTTTTTTTACCACCCAATTGTTTAGAATTAATTGACTGATTTACTGGAGCAGCAGTAGCACCAATCTTTGAACTTAAAGATGGTGCTGCAACTGTTTTATTTGAATTAGATTTTCCATACTCTGAAATTTTTGGCATACCTACAAGATTGTTCATATTACCCATACCTGCTAAATTACCCATACCTGCTAGATTACCCATACCTGCTAGATTACCCATACTTGCTAGATTACCCATACCCATTGATGCACTACCCAGACCTAAATTCATTCCACCAGAAGAAGGAGGTGCTCCTATAGGTCCAAATTGAGCAAGAACAGGATTTGTTATAGCTGGTTGACCCATTCCTGATAAATTACCTAAACCTGGAATATTTAATCCACTATTCATCAATCCAGGATCTAATAATCTTGGTTCACCATTCATATTATCTGATGATATATCAGTTGGAGGTGGCATGTTAGCAATTTGATTAATATCAAAATATTGCTGCATTTCTGGAAGTAATGGTATCATTTGTCCTTTATTTAAATTTGAAAATATAGAATTGAAATTTTTATTTTTTCCTTCTTTTAATTTAAGAAAAGGTGTTTTTTGTGAATAATTACTATTTTCTTCTTTACCATATTCTTCATCATCATAATTATTTTCTTGATCAATATGTTGTTCTGTATGATTTAAATCTAAATCAAAAGATGTACTATCTTCCATTTTAGATTTAGACTTTTTTTTAGGTTTTTTAGATTTATATTTTTTTAGACCTCGTTCACGTTCTTTTTCTTCATCATCTATTGGAGTACTTTCTCTATCATCATCTCCTTCTGACATCAATTCATCATTTTGATTTTCTTCATCTGGTGATATATTTCTTCTTTCTCTTTCTGATTCAAACTCTTTTTTAGTACTCTTTCTTACTCTTATTAATTCTTGATCTAATTCAGTATCATCTCCAAGTAAATCAATAGTATCAACTTCTTCCATAACTTCTTCTTCTCTTCTAGGTCTTGTTTCTCTCGATATTTTTTTACCTTTTTTATCTTTTTTACCTTTTTTACTATCCTTTGACTTTTTTTTTGAATGTTTTTTTCCACCTCCTGTAATAATTCCAGAGTTTCTAGCTAACATTCTATATCCAATTATTTCATTATCGGTAAGTGAATTTTCTTTTTTAACGTTATAGTTTTTTTTTACCATTATAGATCTAGAATTTTGAATATTCATATTTATAGAACTACTAAAGAAATTATTTTTTAATAAAATATGTATTGGAATTATTGAACCAGAATATATATTAATAAAATCATGTTCATTCAAAAATTTTTTATTTAATAAATCAATTGAAATAAAATTACTTATAATTATTTTTATTTTTTCAAAATTTTTATTAACCTTTAAAGAATACGCATATATTGATTTAAAAAATGTATAAAGATCATATGATGGATTATTAATATCTATAACTTTTGAAGTTCTATTTTTAAATCCTTTTAAATTAGAATATCTATAATTAAATAGTTTACAAATAAATTTAACATTATTAATTCTAAATTTTTTATTATTCATATTAAAAATTAATTTATCATGTTTTTCTTGTGAAATCAAAAAAGAATCAATATTATAACATCCATGTCTAAAACTTCCTAAATAATAATTAATGTAAGCATGAATAAAAAATATTTGAAAAAATAAATTATATAAATCATCTGAACTTAATTCTTTATTTAATAATTCTCTCATACTTATATAAGAAATATAATGTTCATACAAACTAAAGCAAAATTTTGTATTTGAATCAGTTTGATCTATTAAATTATATTCTTTTACTAATAAATTATTAAATTCTTGATTTGTTTTTAATATTTCATAATCTACATTAAAATTACAAATACCTAATAAGTAAAATGGAATTTTATGTATTATTACTATTTCAGATAACAATTGATTTATAAAAAATTCATAATATATATCTATTATACTATTTGTATCTTGCAAATTTTTATCATGTTTTTGAATTACTAATGTTAAAGGATGATCTTTAAAATATTTTTTTAATACTAATTTTTTTCCTTCATCTTGTATTATATTTATTATTTTAAAATTTTCTTTTGTGCCTAGTACACTATTTATTATTGATTGTTTATCAATATTTTCTTTAATTAAATCATCTAATTTAATATCTTCAGGATTTAATCTTTTATATTCATAATCATCTAAAATTTTTTTATCTTTTTGATATACAAATTCATATAATAAATTAACCAAATCTTTAATGTTATTATAATTTATACTCATTATAATAATATATTTGATAAAAATATTTTTTTATTACAGTTATTGAAATGGACTGAAAAAATCATGATCTAATAAATTCATCGGTACATATAATTCATCATCTACCATTAATCTACATCTTTTATTTACTTTATTAGAATAATGCCCAGGTCTATATTCTTTTGGAATTATATAATTAATGAATTTTTTAACTTCTATAGGAACAGAATTGTCTGTCATTAATTCTGGTAAAAATCCTTTAAAAATTAATGTACAGAAAAAATAATGTATGTCGTAATATTGATTTTTTTTAGATGTAATATTTATTTTTTTTGTCCAATCTTGATATACTTTTGAATTTTCTACTACTCCAGGAACACATGCAAAATCAAAATCCCATAAATATATACAATATCCTATCGATGGTAAAATATATTCTTTTTTATTAACTTTATACAAAATTTTCTTATTACAAACATCGGTTTTAGAAATTAATATATTATTTGCTTTTAAATCATTGTGTCTAAAAGATGGATACTTACTTTGAATTACTGCTAAAGTTGATATTATTTGAAAAAATAAACATTGCCAATGTATTAATTCTAATTTTTTATAATGTTTCTTTAAAAACATACTCATATCACCACGATTTGCCCATTCAGAAATTATTACAGATACTGTCTCATAGTATGCTCCTTCTTTATAATTTTTTACAAAGTCTGTATATTTTGCATTGTCTCCTGATACTATTTCATCCTCTTGTAAAGTTAAAAATGGTTTTATTGATGTATTAAATGTACAAATTGGTAAAATTAAATGTGGTGATTGATTTTTTATTACAAAATATGATAATAATTTTAACATACAAATCTCTGCATTTTCTGGTCTTGTTACATTAAACATTGAACCATAACCATCTTTTTTTGGATATGCTACTACTTTTACTGCAAAACTCATTACTTCCTCATCATTTTCATCTGTAACTATTCCTTTGAATGCATTTCCGTATGCACCACTTTTAATATAAATTAATTTACTATTTAATCTGTTTATAATATTATAAAAATTTATTGTTCTTTTTCCTAATACTGTTCTTGAATCTAATGATTTATGATCTTTTATTTCTTTAGGACCTTCAAAAAATTCTGTTTCTAATCCATCATCCATATTCTTTAGTAAGTTTATATCTTGAAGACTAGAATTTTCAAGCAATTTTTTTATTGATAATATTCTAGATTGTATACTAGATTCTGATTTATTTTTATTCATATTTTATTAACTTATTTATATAATTATTTATATAATTTTATTTTAATTTTTACATGAATAAATTTATAAAAATATTGTTTAATTATGTATAAATTTATGTATTGAATTTTTTTCATTTAATATATTTATTAATTTTATTTCTGTTAAATATTCATCATATTCTACCATCGGAATTTTTACCTGACACTTCCACATTTTACTATGAATATTAATATCTAAATCATATGATATCGGAAATATATATCCTATTTTTTTATTTGATCGAATTAATTCAATAATATCAGTTTCAATTACATATTTATAAGTTTCTGAGGGTATTGCTAAAATTAATTGTTCAACAGGATTTAAAGCTCTTAGACTTCTTTTTAATTTTATTTTTTCAGGATAATATGTTATTATATCTGTTATTAATGGGCCTACTAAAAAATTATATCCCCAACACCAACTTTGACATTCATTTAAATAATAATTTACACACCAATGAATTCCTGTAATATAGTCATTTACCATTTTTGATATTATTTTAGGTTCTACATCTAAACAATTAATACCTAAATAATAACTATAATATTCTTTTGATGAATTAAATTCCATTTTTGATAAACAATCCGTATTGTCTGATGATCCAGATATAAATTGTAATACAGATTCCTTCTTTTTTTCTTCAATCTTTAATTTCATTGCTTCAACTTCATCTAAGGATACATCTTTCTGATTTAAAAATCGATCTCTATTAATATTTTTCCATATATATTTTTCTGTCCAAATTAATTCTTTTAATATCTCTTTTAATAAATTATAATTTATTTCATATTCTCCATTATCTTTAATTATTACTAATTTATCCTTAATTGAGTCATCTGTTTTAAATTCTTTTCCATTAACCACTTTTTTATATGCATCAAAAATTTTATCTAATCCTCCTTTTTTTACATCTAAAGTTAACATTCCTGGTAAAAAATCATTACCTATTAAATAACATAATACTATAAAATCTGGTGTACTCATATCTAAATTACTAATTAATTTATGTAATAAAGTTATTTCAACATAATTATATTCTGGATATTCATCTAAATCAACTTCTTTATTGTTAAATATTTGTGATTCTCTCATAATGTATAAATCTCTTTCTAAACCTATTCCTAAAGATAAAAATAATAAATCTGCATCTAATCCATATATTATAACTGAATCGTCCATTCCCAGATTTTTCTTTATATATTGAAGTATTTTGTGTTCACCCTCTCCTTCCTCGTGATATGATGAATAAATTGTTTTAATACCCGTTTCCTCTATTTTCTTCATGTAATTTAACATAAAAATATGAATTCTTTCCATATAGTCAGTTCCTGGTGTTAATTCAATTGATGATATTGGTATTATAGGTTCTTCTATTCCATTTAATTTTTTATTTACTAAAATATTTGAATTTTCATTTAATTTAATTGTTTTATCATATAGATATCTATACCTACGTTGTCTTTGTTGTAAAACTTTACCAATAGGTGCTACACCATCTATACCAATATATATTACCTCTGGTTTTACTTTTAAAATCATATCGTTGATGTAGTTTTCAATTAAATTAAAAATATACTTTTCTAATTGTTCTCTTATTGGTAAATTTTCATCTAACTTTAATAAACCATTCTTATATTTCTCTAAAATATTATTTACACATGGATGTAATAAACAATTTGTATCTAACATTAAATATTTTATTTTTATTTCTAATTCTATTTTTATTAGTTTATTTATTCCTAATTTTTTTTTATTTCTTAATAACCATGCAAAAAATCCTGGAACTCCCATTTCAACTAACTAAATATATTACCCAGTTTTAATATTACTTTATTTTATCAAATTTTATAATAAAAAATATTTTTATATAGTAATAATTTTTTTTCATATATATAATATATAATAATTATGCCTGTTTTAAAAAATGAAGAATCAAATGAAGGAATGATGCATGAACTTAGAAATTTACAACAAGGAACTCAAACTGGTGGTAAAAAAAGAAGATCTTCAAAAAAAGCATCCAAGAAAGCATCAAAAAAAAGTTCTAAAAAGGGTTCTAAAAAGGGTTCTAAAAAAATGTCTAGAATGATTGATACTGATATGATGGGTGGAAAAAAGAAGAAGGCTTCAAAGAAAAGATCATCAAAGAAGAGTTCAAAGAAAGCATCAAAGAAAAGTTCTAAAAAAGGTTCTAAAAAAATGTCTAGAATGATTGATATGAATAATCTGATGATTGATTCTGATATGATGGGTGGAAAAAAGAAGAAGGCTTCAAAGAAAAGATCATCAAAGAAGAGTTCAAAGAAAGCTTCAAAGAGATCCAAGCCTATGAAAGGAGGTGAAAACGAAAATGAACATATGATGGGTGGTAAAAGAAGATCAAAGAAGGGTTCAAAGAAAAGTTCAAAGAAGGCTTCAAAGAAATCATCAAAGAAATCATCAAAGAGATCTAAGCTTATGAAGGGAGGTGAAAACGAAAATGAACATATGATGGGTGGTAAAAGAAGATCAAAGAAGGGTTCAAAGAAAAGTTCAAAAAAAGGTTCAAAGAAGGGTTCAAAGAAGGGTTCAAAGAAGGGTTCAAAAAAGTCTAAGGTTATGAAGGGAGGTGAAAACGAAAATGAACATATGATGGGTGGTAAAAGAAGATCAAAGAAGACATCAAAGAAGGGTTCAAAGAAGAATTCAAAGAAGTCAAAGGTTATGAGAGGAGGTAATGAAGAACAAGAAGGTGGTGCTAAAACTCTTAATAAAGCACTTAAAGCTACCCAAGTTATCAATGAAAAAATAATAAAAGAAGTCGGATGTGAAAGAAAATACTGGTTTGGTCTTATAAAATATATTAATACTTTAAGAAAAGATGCTAAGAAACAAGTCAAAAACGAAGAAGATTCTGAATCTGTTAATAAAAAAATTATTGAATTATTTGAAGTAGATCTTGACAAGAAAGGTAAATCAAAGATTGCTAAAATTATTGAAGATAATTACAATGAAGCAATGTCTAAAAGAGGTAAAAGATCTAAGAAATAAAATTAATTATAAAATTTTTTAATAAATTATTTACATCATTTATGATGTAAACTATAAAATTTTAAAAATATTTAGTTTATCTAAATATCGATAACATGTTCCAGCTGAATATAGCTTAGTTCAGAATTAATTTTAGAATTAACAAAACTTTTAAATATTTCATACGATAAACTGTCATTTTCAAATTTATTTTTTAAATATATTTTCAAGTTTTTTATTATTTCTTTTGTTTCTCTATAACGAATTCCTTTTTTTCCATATTCACTAAAAGGATAAAATACAAATAGTTCAGGATAATAAATATTCATAAATGTTGCTATACATTTGTATTCACTAAATCTATAATAGGTATTTGACAAAAGCATAATTATTTTAATCCAATTAAAATTAAGATTATTTCTTTTTTCAATATGATTAATTAAATGATCTAATATTTTATGATAAATTATAAAATGATGTGGTACAAAAGTTCCCTCTATGGGTGGTTCTATAACATCTAAACCTATTAATTCATAAATTGATTTAGAATATTCATTTTTATTAAATTCATTTTTTGCACATTCTTGTAAAATAGCAAATTTATGAGTATTATTTTTTTCATCATATAAATTCCATTTTTTCAATACAATCAAATCAGAATCCCATACAATATAAGGATCTGATAAATTTTTTATTTGTTTAAATGCACCTATTTTTATTAACTGTTGATACCACCAACCATATTCTCTTGATTGTTCATCTTTCCAAGTATACCATTGATATATATCTGTTTTTGTTAAACCATAATTAATTATAAAAAAAGTTTCTTCATCTATAAAAGTTATTTTTACATTATAATTATTCCATTGTAAACATTCTTTTTCTAAAATTTCTGAATCTTTTTTGTTTGTTATTATATAAATGTTTTTTGGTTTATAATTAATTATTATAGCTTCAAGTGTTATTTTAATAATTATATTATAATTACATACTGGAATAATAAAATCAAGTTTATTTTCTAAAATACTCATTTATATATATCATATTATAAAAATATATAATGTTGAAATATTATTTTACATCTTTAAGTTTAATTAAAAAAATTAAAGAATATTAAAAATATTTATGAAGGAACAGGAAATGAAGTATAAGGTGTTAACATACTTTTACCAATTGCTGTTACATTAGCATATGAATCCATATCTAGATTTTCATAAGCATTATAACCATCAAAAGTTCCATTAACCATTGGTGGAGCTTGTCTAGACTGAAGATTACAACTTTGAGATCTATTATCTAAGTTTTTATAATTTTGTTCATAAATTTTTAATAATTTTGAATCTGGATTATCGATTAATTTAACTCTATTTGCATAATAAGATGGAGCTGATTCTGGTACAGAGTTTGGTCCAGGTGGATCAGGACTAATTAATACTGGTATGTTATTTAAATTATTAAAATTAGGATCTTGTAATGTATCATATAGTGTTGGTTGAGCAATTAATTCTTCTGCAGTTTTTTCACCAGTTAAACCACTAATTGTATGTGATACCGAATTTGAATAAGGTTCATATATTTGATTATCATAATAATTTGGTTTTAGATTAATATTCCCAAAATGATCAATACTCATAGAATCAATTGACATATTAGCTGCTTCAGCTTTAGCTAATTCAGATCTAGCTAATTCAGCTCTAGCCAAATCGTTGATATTTTGTTGTAAGTCTGGTGCATAGTTACATTCATCGTTATTCATAAAATGAACTTTTATTATAAATCCAATCAATAGAAGTAGTGTTATTATAATTAAAAAATCTGATTTTGACATTTATATATATAATTTTATATATAAATTTTAAAAAAATATTATAATTATTAATTAGATCTATATTCTTTGATTTTTACAATAATATTTCAGATAATATTTCTAAATGACCTATTATTTTTTTACAACAATGATTATTTTCCTTCTGTGTTTTATTTAAATTTGTTTCTACTTTAGCTTCTTTTATATTTATATTAACTTTATCAATTTGATCATTATTCATAGCATTTTTTTTATATTTAAAAATTATTTCAAGTAAGTTTAATTTTGCTTCATAAAAGCTTATTAAAAATTCATTAAATTCTTCTGGATTTAACATATTTCCTTGAAGTTTATTATAATAATTAATCATTTTATTAAATAAATTCATAATTTCATCATTATTAGAATAAATTAAGTATTTATCATATGCATTAGAATCAAATTGTATATATTTTTTAACATTTTTATCAGAGTAAATTGGCATATTATATTCACCCAAGTCTGCTGATTGTAATCTATTAATTCCACTTTGAACTTGAACTAAACCTTCTCTTTGTGTTATATCAGAAATATTTTTCTCTCTTGTATCAAATCTTTTTTCTAAATCTTTATTTATCTGAATACTATAATCAAGTAATTGTCTTCCATCTTTAATCATGTTATTATATAATTGATTTGGAGTTTCTAAATCAAGATTGAGATTTGAAGTTACAGGATCTAATTGATCAAGTTTTAATATTGGATTATAATAATAATCTTGATCATTTGGAGTAAAACCATTTACATTATCTAATGCAAATTTTTCAATTTTTAATTCTAAATCAATTTCTTTCTTAATTTTTATATTTGATATAACTTGAAAGGTAACAAGGATAGCAATTGTTAAAATTACTCCAATACCAGGATTATTCATAGAAATAAAAGAAATAATACCAAAAATAACAAATTTTACTATAGTATTATCGAATAAATTAATATAATTATCTGGTAAATAATAGACATACTTACTTGAATATATTGATAATATTAATATAAAAATAAGCATTTTATTATCAACAAATTTTTTTATAATAATATTAAATAAATTAGGATTATCTGACATTATATAATATATATTATAAAAATATTATAATCTTAAAAATTGATATTATATTTATATACTATTTATTAGGTAAAATGTTAGATCAAAATGTACTTTTAGAAAATACTAAAAAAATTAATAAATCAACTAAAAATATTAAATCAAAAATAAAAAATAATATATATTATGAATTAACTGGTTATCTAAATAATTTTGGTTTTTGTGTAGAGAAAAATAGTATTCCTTCAAATATTTTATTTTTTCTTAGAATTTATTTTAAAGTTACACCAAAATCAAATTATGATGAAGAAGAAAAAGATGTTGAAGAAAAATCATTTGAAGTTTTTTATGAAGATGATAACTATTTGATTTTACCAAAATTTGTTCCAACTTTACAGTTAAATTTAGCAAATCCAATAATTATATTAGATATATCATATGATTCTATAATTTTTAAAATAAAAAAATATGGATATTTAAAACAATCAATTGATATAAATTTTGTTGGTGCATTGAGAGAACCACAAAAAATTATTATAAATACTGTTATTGAAAAATTTGGATTAGATTTAAATAATTTAAATAATTCAAAATCTAAAACATGTAAAGGTGGCTTGATAAAATTATCATGTGGTGGAGGTAAAACAGTATTAGCAATTTATTTTGCACATATATTAAAATTAAAGACACTAATAATAGTTCATAAAGAATTTTTACTAGATCAATGGGTAGAAAGATTTAAATTTTTTACTAATGCAAAAATTGGAATAATTCGTCAAGATAAAGTAGATATTAAAGGAAAAGATGTTGTTATAGGTATGTTACAGTCTATTAGTATGAAAGATTATGATGACTCTATATTTAATGAATTTGGACTTGTAGTATATGATGAAGTTCATCATGTTGCATCTAAAGTTTTTTCAAAAGCTCTACTTAAAACTTCAGCAGAATATACTATTGGATTATCAGCAACTCCAGAAAGATCTGATGGTTTACTTAAAGTTATAAAATGGCATGTTGGTGATATTTTATACACAACGGAAAAGAAAATTGATTATAGAGTAATGGTTAAAAAAATATATTTTAGATCTGATGATAGTAAATTTATAGAAAAAAAGAGATGGTTTCAAGGGAGAATGGCGCCAGATAATAATAAAATGATAGAAAATTTATCTGAATTAGATTCAAGAAATAAATTAATTATTAAAATAATTGATACATTAAAAAATCGAGGTAGAAAAATACTAATTTTAAGTTATCGTGTTGAACATTTGGAATTATTAAAAAAAGCAGTAGATGAAAAAATAAAAGAAGAAAACGAAACACATATCTATAATTCATATTATTATATGGGTAAAACTAAAAAAGGTGAAAGAAGAATGGCTGAAAAAGATGGAGATATAATTTTTGCAACAATGCAATTAGCTGAAGAAGGATTAGATATTCCACATTTAGACACAATTTTATTTGCCTTACCAGTACCAATTAAAAAAGAGAAAGAAACTAAAATCAAATATGATAAAACTTTAATTCAATCAGTAGGACGTATTTTAAGAAATGATAAACTAGAAGAATTAACACAAATACCTTTAGTAATAGATATTATAGATGTATTATCAATTTATCAATCTTGGTCTAAAAAAAGAGATGAAGTTTTTGAAAAAAAAAATTGGTATCAACAGTTATACTATTGGGTTGATGATAAATATATTTATGGTTCAGATGAAGATTGTAAAAAAGAACCGATGAATTTAATGTTTGATGATTTAACAGATGAAGATTTTATTGAAAAAAATTTAATATTAAAGTCAGAATAATTATATAAGTTTTAATAATTAAATTAATTGTATAAATATTTTTTATAAATATATTTTATTATATGGAATATTTAAAAGTTTTAAGTAAAAGTTCTAATAATTATTTTGAAGAAAATCCATTATTATTTAATCATTTAAAAAAAAATAATATATATTTTAATAAAATTAAAAATGAACCAAATTTTAGAGCTTATAAAGATGAAAGTACTTCAGTTTTCGTATCTACTTTTTTAAAAGAAGAAGATATTCTTAATTATTTTATTTATTATAATTTTCAGACAATGCACTATTTTATAATTAGTAATCTTAATAAAATGTTAAAAACTAATAATGAAATACTAAAATCTGATGAAGATATATTTATATTATTTAAAGGTGGTAATACTATACATTTTTATTTTGAAAAAATATTACAACAAATAAAAGAAGGAATAACAGATCCTGAATATCTTAAAAAAATTAATGAATTAAACAAATATTTTAAAACAAGTGATGTTGATACAACAGTATATATTATTAATAAAGAAGAAACTAAATTTAATGTAATATATTATTGGATAACAATATTATTAAATAAAAGTTTAATATTTATTCGATCACATTTTGATAATATACTTAATAAAACTGAAACATATACTGAGAAAAAATTTGATCAATTATCTAATCAATTAATTTATTTTGAAGAATCAAGAATATCAAATAATAATATTTTACAAATAGATATTTATAAAATTCATGAGATATATAGAAATATTTCTCAATCTTTTGAAAAATTTGTAAATAAAGATTATCAAAGTGTAGATTTTTTAATTAATGATATAGTTAAAAATATTAATAACTTTTATTCAGAATTTGAGAATAAATTTATTATTTTTAAGGATTGTTATATAGGAAGTAGATATATTTTAATAATAGATTTAATTAAATTTTACTATGAAACAAATATTGAAATAAAAAAATTATTAGATTCAAATAAGTTATTAAGTAAATTTATAAAAAATTTAAGTATAATATTAAAATATCAAGATTCTACAATTTTAATATTACTATCAAATAAATTATCAAAATTAAATGATTTTTATAATAAAGAAAAAATTAATCATTTTATAAAAATATTAACTGAAAATTTTAATACATCGGATTATCAAGATAAACATTTTTATAATACCAATACTACTCCTTCTGTTGAATTTGTTTTAAATAAACCTATTGAAAAATCAGATATTGTGATTTTACCTCGAAATGATTTTTTATTTAGGAATGTAAATTCAATTGAATTTAATAATTTAATATTTTTTCCTGAAAAATCAACTCATTTTATTTCGATAAATAATGTTATATCAAATTATGTAGGTTCTGAACATATTATTACATTTGATTTATATAGAGTAAAGTTTAATGTAAGATTAAATAAAATATTTAATGGTAGTAAAAATAGTATTGTAGAATTAAATATTCCTAGTGAATTTTTAGATATATCAATACCAAAATTCTATGATTTTAATTTATCACTTTTAAGAGAAAAGTTATATAATAACACAAATATGTATATAAATTATTTTTCAAAACTTGATAATTCTAAAACAGGATGTTATAATGTTTTAAGTACAAATCTAAAATATACAATAAAAGATTTAAATTCAGTCTTGTATGAACAAAATACTTTTTTACCATGGAATGATAATAAATATAATAAACGTATAATTAGATTATTATTAGTAATATTTGTATTATATTATAAAAAATCAGTAGAAAATAATTGCACAGATTTATTGGATTCAGTGTTAAATCAATTTATAGAAAATCTGAGAGATTTATCAATTAAGATTTTATTATGGATTTCAAATAAAAATATCGAAAATAAAAATAATGTATTAGCTTCAATAAATAAAATTATTTTTTTCAATGATTCAAGTAACAATATATTAAATGTAAATACTTTAAGAAATTTTTATGATTATCAAAATAAATTATTTTTTAAAATTAAGTATTATGATTTATCAGATACAAAACTACAAGTTCTATCGCATATATTTCATAAAGAATTAGATATATCAATTAATATAATAACAAAAATAATATTTTTTATTGTTGAAGATCATGATGTTTATTTAAATTTTATAGAAAAAAATTTAGAACGCTATAATTATGTATTTAGTTCAGTAGAAGAAAAAAATAATTATATAAATAATCAATTTTTAAAAGAATATGTTGACTTTATTGAAAAATTTATTACAAATATTAGTTTTATAAAAAATATTGTTTTTAATAATATAAAACCTAATACAGATCTACAAGTAGAAGATATATTAATTGGTGGTATGAATAATTTTATAAATATAACTAAAAATTCTATAAAACTTAATGATCTTAAAATATCAGATATTAAAGTTCCTAGTTTAATAAATTATACAAATTCAAATAATACAGATGATATTGAATCATTTGAAATGACTAATTAAATTATTGAAAAATCTTATAATTAATTGTTAAATTTTCTCTACCATATTGTTTAATTACTTTATTAACACTAAGTTTTCCTCTATGACGATAAAATTGCCAAATCATTGTACTCATACTTCTTCCTATTTTGGTTATTTTATTCAAATATATTGAATTAACAAAAAGTTTCTTTTCAAGATCAAAAGTATTCTCCACAAACGCTGGATTTTTAATAGAAGATAAAAAATTTTTTGTTTTTATATCAACTAGTTCATCTTCTAAAATAGTTTTTACATAATCATCAGTTTGTTTAATCATATTCATAATTATATATTATTATAAATAATAATATAATTTAATAATAATTTCAATTTTTATTTATAAAATATTTTTTCTGCATTTATAGATGCATAACCATTTAATAAATTTAATTTACCTTCTCCTGAACAAATATTTTTACTTTTTATACTAATCCATCCTTTTACTGTAATATCAATATAAACTGAATTTTTATATCCAATAGTAATAAATGTTACTAAATCATATTTTTTAGTTTGATGATTAAATTTTTTATACCAACGTCCACATGCAATTAATCCTCTAAATACACAAGTTAATTTTTTTTCATTTGTTATATCAACATACATATTTTCATCTATAAAATCTTTTCCTAACCAATATCCATATTTATAATAATGACTAATTGAATTAATATTTTTATCACCAGAACATTTTACTCCAGATAAAATTGCTTCTCTTATATGTACCCATGATTTGTACATAGAAGAACAGTTTAGAATTGTTGACTTCCAGAATTTTTTTGGATTATTTGCTTTTTGAAATGCAAGAGCCCATACTAAATATGCATATGATAATGCATGTGATTTACAAAAACTATATTTTCGTAAATTTATCAGTTTTGAAGAAATTTCATCAATATTTAATTCGGGATTAGATACAAACAAATCTAATTCGAATTGACCAATTTTATTTTTATCATTTTTTGAATATAAACGTCTAATACTATCTGCAGTATCTTCATCACATTTTAATAAATCTTTAATGTAATATATAGCATCATCATCAAACACAATATTATTATTTAGATCTTCAATTGTATCTGCTTCATCTTTAGAAGCTCCTGGTCTAATTACCGCTAAACATATTGCAATATCTTGAACTGATTTTGGTTTGAATGTTGTTAAAATTTTTCTCATTGCAGGACTTTCAGCAAATGTTAATCCAATATTTTTACCTGATTGTAATAACTCAATTGTTTTGCTATCTTTAAAATCATAATCTAATAGTGGTTTTGAATCAATAGCAAATAATTGAGATAATCCTCTATTTGATAATATATCTATTTTGAAAAAACCATTACGTTCTGTATCAACTTTATTCCATGAAACTTGTCTATCTTTGATTTTATCTTTACTGATTTGTTCTAAATCAGAATAAAAAATTATTCCACCACAATGTAATGAATAATTTTTTAATGTGCCTTTTAAACAATTTATTTTTTCAATTAATTCCTTTTTTTTATCTGGATCTTTCCAATAATTAATATTACATTTTTCTTTAGCTATTCTTCCATTAACACCCATTTCTTTTAATGCTTGTCTAATAGCACTTTTATGACCATATAAAACATGATTACTAATTCTAACAACATTCTCCCATTTTTCAAATATTTTAGTAAATATTTTATCTCTTTGATTATGTGGAAAATCCATATCTATATCTGGCATTGAATTCCTATATTCATTTAAAAAACGTGCAAAACATATACGTTCTTTTACAGGATCAATATCTGTAATTCCTAATAAATAACAGGTTAACGAACTACCTGATGAACCTCTAATAATATGAGGAACTGATTTAATTAATTCTAAAATTTCACATATTTTTAAAATATAATCAGTAAAATTTTTTTCAGTAATTATTTTTAATTCACGTTCTAATCTTTCTTTATATTCAAATGTATCTGGATATTTTCTAATAAATTTATTTGTTATTTGAAAATATTTATTTGGTATACTAATATCCATTTGAATTAGATAGTTTTTATTATAAATATATAATTAATAAATAAAAAATCAATATTTTTTATAAAAATATATACATAAATTATATATAGATTAATATGGATAAAAAAGAATTAATATTTATTATAATCATAGTAATTTTAGTAATATTATCAATAAAAAATATTTTAGAAAGTTTTAATAATATTAATGAAGAAGGTTTTGAATCAAATTGTTTTCTAGAAAATATATATCCAAATTTAGTTTCAAAAGTAGATGAACATAAGAATTTTATGTTAAGAGATATTAAAACTAATTTTTGGTTGATAATTGATGGTGGTTTAGGTAAATTTGTTCCAGGTCGTTTTGGTGTTCCTTTTGTTCTTTCTAATAATCCAAATGAGTTTCTTCCTTTAAGATTATCAAATCAACCAAACTTTTATATGTTATCTGGATATAATGGTGATGGTTTAAGAGCTGTATCAAACCCTTATACAGAATTTTTTAAAGTTGAAGTTTTAATTTTTAATCAAAGAAATATACTAGCATACACAGATGAAAGAAATTTACAGCATTATGTAGTTGTAAATCCATCAGGTTATACAACAAGTACTATGGTTCCAGAAGAAGCATCTCAATTTGAAATGGTATTTGTTCAATAAATAAAAATAATATTAATCAGAATCAGATTCAACACTTAATTTTTTTTTTAATCTATAAGATGAACTATTAATTAGTTGATCAAGTTCATCTAAATCATTAATTTCTGTATCAATTGGTTTTTTTTTATTATTTTTTATTTTAGATTTATTTTTAGTAGTATTTTCATCTAAATCTATTTTTTTTAATTGTAAAGGTTTTGTAGTAGATTTAGTGTGAGTAGATTTATTAATTTTAGTTTTAACAGGATCATCAGGAATTTTAGGAAATTTAATTTGATATTTAGAATATGATTTTGAATCATCACTGTGGTTATCTTCTTCATAATCATTTTGAGCCAAAGTAATATTGGTATAATTTTGATATCTAGTAATTAATTTTGTTCTTATATCAGATCCTTTACTGGTCATACTTAAAGTAGAATAAAAAGCACCTTTTGCATGTGTTTCAACAATTAAATCATTGTTGATCATATGTCTTATTAAATTTTTCCACCAATTTTCTCCACCATAATTTTGTCCAGAACCAAATTCAGCATAAGATTCCATCCAATCTTTAGTTTTACTTTTTTTACCTAGTAAAATATAAACAGTCATACCCATACCAAATTTATCATTAATTTTAGTTAATATATTTAAAATCATTAATACTTGAATAGTATAATCATTTAATTCAACATCATTTGTTTTAGCAATTTTTTTTAAACAATTATCACAATTTGCACAAGATTCTATATGTTGTCCAAAATTTTCTAAAATAACTTTTCGTCTACAATCTAAAGAGTAAACATATTTTTCAATAGATCTAATTTGATTTTCCTGATAAATATGTTGAATAGGATTTTGAATAGATCTTAAAAAATATCTATTAACTTTAAAATCTTTAGTAGAATAAAATAAAACACATTCTGAATTTTTACCATCTCTTCCTGCTCTGCCAATTTCTTGATAATATGATTCTATATTTTTTGGACAATTATAATGAACTACTAAACGAACATTAGGAATATTAATTCCCATTCCAAAAGCAATAGTTGCAATTATACATTTAATTTCACCATCAATAAAATCTTGTTGTACTGATTGACGTTCTAAATCCGACATTCCAGCATGGTATGAACCACATTTTATTCTTAATATATTACTAATTTTGGCCGTTAATTCATTTGTTTCATCGCGTGTTTTACAATATATAATAATATATTCATTTACATATTTATTAAGTAATGTTGATATGTTTAACATAATATCATCATATCTAGGTTCAACCCTGATTAGTAAATTTGGCCTATCAAAGTTACCAATAATGGATTCAGGTTCATTTAATTTTAAAATACTAGTAATATCTTCTCGCACCTTAGTACTTGCAGTGGCTGTTAAAGTTAAAATAGGAACAGAAGGAACCCATTGTCTAATAACACCCAGTTTTGTATATCCAGGTCTAAAATCTAAACCCCATGTTGAAACAGCATGAGCTTCATCTATACATACCATAACTAAATTTTTATTTGCATGTAATTCCTTTATAAAATCTTCAGAAGTTATTAAATATTCTGGAGTCATGTAAATTAATTTGTTTTTTCCATTTAAAATTTCTTTTTTAAGTTCTTCTTTTTTCTTTTTAGTTGTATCAGAATTAAAAATAGCAACAGGAATATTTTTATTCTGCATTTCCAAGCCCTGTTCAAGCATTAAAGCAATCAATGGACTAACAACAATAACACATTTATTAGTAATTAAATGTGGTAATTGATAACAAATAGATTTTCCAAATCCTGTTGCCAAGATAGCACAAACATCATTTTTATCAACAATCACTTTTTTAATAACTTCAAATTGTGTTGGTTTTAAAGTATCATATCCCCAATATTCTTTTAATATTTTATTATATTTTATTAATAAATTTTGTTCTGAATCTGATTCAATATTTGTAGATTCTTTTTTATATATTTTTTTTATTTTTTTAGATTGTTTTACGGATGATTCTTCATTAGAATTTTCTTCATCAGAATTTTCAATATACTTTTTTCTTAAATAAGACATTTATATATAATATTAATTAAATAATTTTTTATCAATTTTTATCTTACACATATTTATATATGGATATTTATTTATTAATAGTAATAATTGTTTTATTAATAACAATAACTTATACTATAATAGCGGATAGAGGTATGTTTTTATGTATCATATTAATAGCAGTAGTACTTTTATATGTAGTAAATTTGATTAGAAGTCATATAGGTACTGTAACAAATTATATAGATATTGTAAAAAGTGAAGTAAATACAGTTTTAGAAACTGTGGATGTTGTGGTTGATAATCTTAAAAATATTGGATTGATTGGAAAAAATTTAAATTTTAATAATCCTTTACAAAAAATGCCTGGTGTACCAAGTGTACCAAGTGTACCAAGTGTACCAAGTGTTCCTTCTGTTTCTAGTCCTAATGTTCCTAGTCCTAATGTTTCTAGTTCAAGTATTCCAACAACTAGTATGTCTAGTCCTGTAGCAACACAACCAAGCTCATCTACAGGTGGACCAGTTGCTTCATCAAGTCCAGGATTTTCTTCATCACCTAGTGTTCCAAGTATAGGAAGTAATTATAGATAAAAATTCATTCATGTAATAAAGATAAAAAAAATTATTTATTTTTTTAATTACTTGTTCTAAAGAATAAATAATTAAAATGATACTATAAATAAGTAGAAATAACAGAATATATTATTTTAATACATTTTTTAGTATTCAGAAGGATATTTTAACAACATTCCATGATATTATCTTTATTTGTCTAATTTAAAATTGGAACCTTTTTAGTAAAAATATTATTCAAGATTTTTAATTAAAATAGGTTCATTAAATACAATAGGAACATTATAATTTTTAGAATCAATTAAGTCATCTATTAAATAAGGAAAAATACATTCATCTTTTAGAACACCATTTTCAATTAAGATGTTAACAATTAATTTAATACAATAAACTCCATTTTGAAGAAAATTATAATTTTTATATTTAATTATGCTTTCATTAAGTTTATCATTATTAATAAATTGATATAAATTATTTTGTACAATATGAATTCTATATGGGTATGCATTATTAATTCTATTTATAAATTCAATCATTTGAAATCCGGATTTTAATTTTTTTGAGAATGAACAAAATTTTTTATCTGCATTGCTTTCGATAATATATAATTTATTTTTATTATCTTTATAAATTAAACCTATATGAGTAAAATAATTTTTTTTTTGTAAAAGAGGTACTGCTAAATATAAACCAGTTGATATACTATCATATTCATAACAACGAAAAAATACTAAATCTCCAGTTTTTAATTTATCATAAATATTTTCAGGACTAATATATTTATCAGTAATATAAATATTAGTACTCATCTTATAATTAATGATAATAATGACTAAATATATAATTAAAAAAATATATATAAAACCTATAATTTTAAAATTATATTTTTCAACATATTTATAACACCAAAATATTATAATAAATAAAATAATATAGGATAATAAATTAGTACCTGATATTGGATTAAAAAAATCATTTTTTATATTAAATTCGTGTCTTAATATATCATTAATTAAAACCATTATAATATTAAATATATTAGATATTATAATTTTAAATATTCAAATTTATAAAAATTGGCTTTATAAATTTTATAAATATATATATTATAATAATGTTTAATAAATATCCACCACATATCGTAGAAAATTTAGCTTTACCAATATTATTATTAATTTTTATTAAAGTAGTTTTAAAAGTAAATATAATTATATTTATTTTATTAATAATATTCATAATATTATTTTATAATTTTGAACTATATTTTATACCTCAAAAATATTATAAAGATAATATAATAAAAATATGTTCTCATGATCTTGCTCATTTAGGAGATCATATTATGAATACATTCTTATTTAATAAATTAAAAAGATATATTGAAAATAATGGTATAATAATTGAATATTATTGTAATAATAAATATCATAAAGAAGTTATTGATTTTAAAAATTCTAAAAATATAAAAATTTATGATTTTAAACCAATTGGTTATCATTTAAATGGTATAAATTTTTGGAATTCAGAAGTATATAATGGAACAAAATCATACGATGAATTATATAAAAAAATATTTAATAAATGTTGTAAAGATATTGGTATTCCATATATCATGGATAATTTTTATAATGAAGATGATTCTTTAATAATAGATTATAATAATTTGAAAGATATATATAAAAATATAGATATATTAATTATAAATTCATTACCATTAAGTAATCAATATTTTTTAGATATAACAGAATGGGATAATCTTGTAATATATTTAAATAAAAAATATAACATAGTTACTACAAGAAAAGTTAAATATATTCCATGCACATTAGATGATCAATTAACCATAAAAAAAATTGCAGCAATTTCAACTAAATCTAAAGTAATAATAGGGATAAATACTGGTCCATCGACAGCTATTTTTAATAATTTTACATTAAATTATTGTAAAAAAATATATATGTTTGATATAAATAATAAATATACAACAATACCTCAACTTGAAAATGTAGAATTAATTAATGAAATTGATTTAAAAAAAATAGATGAAATTATTAAACAGAATTAATTAGATCTAATAATATAATTTATTATATTATTTTTCATTGTAAATGGATATAGTTTAAAAATTTAATATTTGAAAAATAAATTAATCCTAAAAATTAGTATTTCTCTTAATAATTTGCAATATTTTAATAATTATTAATAAAAATATTAATAAAATACTGATAAATATTTCTCTATTTTCATTAAAATATTTTATATATAATTCATACTTAACTTTTTTATCATAATTATATCCAAGTTTTATTATAATATTATCTAAAAGTGTAGAACCAGGTCCATGTATAAAATATGGTTTAGAATTTTCATATATAATTTCATTATTATTAAAAACAATAAAATCATCTATTTCTTTTAGAGAAGTACATATTGTTAAAAATAATTCAGAATTTTTGTCAATATATATTTCATTTGGATTTAAATTACAATATTCTATCATTAATTTTTGATCATTTGCATCTAAATTAGAATTTAATTTAAAAACTTTTGATATTATTTCTAAAATATCACTAACATAACCAATATATGTTCCAAAATTTAATCTTAAATTTTTACATTTTTTAAAATGAGTATTATTAAGATGTTCATTAATAATACTTTTAGGTATTTCTGATCCAAAAATTAATTTACAATTTTCTCTATTTTTAATTTTAATAAAATCATCTTTAATAGTGGATAAATCTCTAACACAGATAACATCATATCCATCAATAAAACAAATAATATCATTTAAATCTAATTTTTGTAAATATTCTAAAATTAATTTATTTCTCCAATTAAAACCCTTCCATGTCTCTCCAAATCCTAATATTTCTAGATCTTTCCCATTATTTATACATGATTCAATTAAATAATTAAAGTAATATTTTGATTCATTTGCAACTGTAATTATATGTAAATCATTCATGATTTTTATATATAAGTAATATATAAAAAAATCTTAATTAGAAATATATGTTAATTTTTAATCGTATTATTGTTATAAAACTTACTTTATAATCAAAATGTAGATTTTTTTTTATCAGATAATATAAATGTATTTATTAGTCTATATATTAAACCAGTTACTATAGATTATTTTTAATTTATATATAGAAAATTATAATAATTAAAAATTACATACTTATAATTATTTATTAAAATTTATTTTTTTTATAATATTAGTTGTACTTTTATTTTCAATTAAATTATAAAACAATACTTTTTTTGAATATTCGTGTCCAATAACATTTTCTAATGAATAATCTGATCCTTTAACAAGTATATCAGGTTGAATATTTTTAATTATTTCAAGAGGAGTTAATTCATTAAAAATAATAATATAATCAATTAGATCTAATAATTTAATAAATTCTATTCTATCAGTTTCATTATTGATGGGTCTAGTTTCACCTTTTAAATTTTTAATACTAGAATCAGAATTTAATCCTAAAACAAGTATTCCTCCCAGTGATTTGCAATATTTTAATAATTTTAAATGACCTATATGTACTATATCAAAACATCCATTTGTAAACACAATAAAATCATGAATTTTTCTTAAATTTTTAATTATATCTATTTGATATGAATAAATAGTTTTATTACATAATATAATATCTTGTTGAGTAAATTTATAATTTCCGATGATTTTAACACTTTTTCCTGCAACTTTATTAGATATTTTAGAAGAAAAAATAAAATCTTTAGTTAAGCTGTATATATAGCTAAATACTGATATTACTATATCACCAGCTCCTGTAACATCTACAACATTAATAATATTTTCATGATTAATATTAATCATATTTTCACCATCATAACCAATCATTCCATTTTCTCCTTTAGTAATTAGTAAAATTTTACATTCAAATTCTTTATATAAATTTTTTATTAAAGAATTTTCATCATTAGAAGAATTATTTACAAAAGATTTTGCTTCTAATAAGTTTGGTTTTATAAAAGTACTATTTTTATATTTTAATACATTATTTACTTTAGGATCAATAAAAGTAATAATATCATTTTTATTACATATTTCAATCAAATTTCTACATAATTTAAAAGGAATTATTCCTTTATTATAATCAGAAATAATTAAACCATCTGGTTTTTGTTCTTTAATTAGATTTTCAAAATATAACGATATTTCTTCAATTAAACTATCAGGAATATCATATGTATCTTCATAATCTAATCTATGTACTATTTCGTTGTTACATATTGTTCTATTTTTAACAATAGATTTTCTATTTGATAAAAATATTTTATTTTTAATATTATTTGTGTTTAAAATATCAGTAATTGTTTTAGAAATATCATCGTTACCTAATACACTAATAAATAAAATATCTGTATGATCATTTAGATTAAAAGCTACATTTGATGCACCTCCTAATTTATCTTCAATTTTATTAATATTATAAATGGGTATATTAAATTCAGGAGCAATCCTGTTTGTTGTTGAAATGAAATATCTATCTAAAATAATTTCTCCAAAAATTATTAAAAACATTCTTTAAAATCTCTATAATACTTGTTAATAAAATAATATTAGTTATTTAAAAAAATAATAATTATTATTTATAATGAAATATTTTATAGATCTAGATAATACTTTATGTAAAACTATTGATGGAGATTATTCAAATTCTGAACCAATTCAAGATAGAATTAATAAGGTAAATGAATTAAAAGTACAAGGTAATCATATTACAATTTGGACTGCACGTGGATCTCGTTCTGGTAAAGATTATAAAGATCTTACACAAAAACAATTAACAGAATGGGGTATTTTACATGATGATTTATTAATGGGTAAACCTGATTTTGATTTAATGATTGATGATAAATGTGTAAATGTTGATACATTTTGGAGAATTCCAAATTCTACTGATAAAGTTTCAAAAAAATTAATATCTGAAATAGTACAAAAAGGTTGGGGTAAAGAAATTATATTTGTAAATAACGATGAATATTGTGGTAAAATATTATGCTTTGATAAAGGAAAAAAATTCTCAATGCATTATCATGTTAAAAAAAAGGAAACGTGGTATGTAGCAAAAGGAAAATTTTTGTTACATTGGATTGAACCAGAATTAGGAACATTTCATACTGAATATTTAAATGTAGGTGATGTTATAACAAATGAAAGAGGTGAAGCACATCAAGTTGAAGCTTTAGAAGATAGTGAATTATTTGAAGTATCAACAAAACATTATGATTCTGATAGTTATAGAATATGGAAAGGGAATTAATTTTTATTTTATATAATATAAATAATATGAATCTAAATTTATTAGATAATTATGAATATCTATTTGAATTATTTGTTATATTATTTTTATGTATAATTTTTAAAAAAAACATTATAATCATAATATTACTAACTTCATTAATAATAATGTATTTAGATTATTATAGAAGTTATGTTATTTATATGCCAACATATTTTTTAAAAGGTGATTCATATAAACAAAATAATCCAAAAAAAATAGTAATTAAAGATAAAATATTTATATATTTTTATTCAGATCTACTGTCACATTATGGTGATCTTTTTTTTAATGTATTTTATTTTAACTTTATAAAAGATTATTGTAAAAAAAATAAAATTTATATCGTATATAGTTTAAATAAATGTCATCATGCACTTATTAAATCAGCATGTACAAATGAAAATTTAATTTTAAAAACAATAAGTATGGATGGAATAAATTTAATTAATTGTAATAATTTATTTAAAAATAATTATGATGATAATATTATAAAAAGAGGATATTTTGATATTTTATTAAGAGATTTTTATAATGAAGTTTCAAAATATTATGGTATTGATTATGAAATAAAAATATTTTTAAATAATGATGATACATTAGAAATACAATATAAAAACTTGATTAAAAAATATGGTGATAAATATGATAATATTGATATATTATTTATAAATTCAATTCCAAATAGTGGACAATATAATTATAATGTTCAAGAATGGAATGATTTTATATCTTTTATGAAAAAAATGGGTTTAAAAGTTGTTACAACTTACAAAGTTAAAGATATTACATGTACATTAGATGATAAATTATCTTTAAATGATATCGGAGTGATATCAATTAAATCAAAAATAATAATAGCAATTAATACTGGCCCATTAATTCCATGTTTAAATACAAAAACTATGGAAAATATAAAAAATCTTTATTTATTTGATAGAAATAATTTATCCTATAATAAAGTTATTTATTATGCAAATAATTCAATTAACATAATAGATAAAAATAAACTATATATTGAAATAAAAAATAAAGAAAAAGTTTTTTAAATTATATATTATTGTATAAAAGTACTAATAATATTTTTTTATTTATTAAATAATATATAATGAAAATCATATTTTTAATTATTATAATATTAATTATAATTAATTATGATATACTTTTAATATATTTACAAGATATTTATTATTATTATACAAAATTAACAAAAAATGCACTTAATTTAAATTCAAATTTAAATTTAAATAATTCTAATGATTATTTAGATAAAAAAATATTAATAATTAGTTTTGATAATAGAAAAAATTTAAATTATTTAGAAGATCATAATAAAAATGTGATGCAATATATAAAAAAACACAAAGGTATAGAATATAAATTTTTTGATAAAACAGATAAAAATGTTTATTGGGTAAAAATTTATTTATTAAGAGATTGGTTAATAACAGGTAAATATGATTATGTGATGTGGATGGATACTGATGCTATGTTTGTTAATTATAATATTGATTTAAAATACGTGCTAGGATTATTTAATAGTGATATATTTTTAAGTCATGATAATGACTACCCATTGACAGCAAGAAAAACTTTAAATGCTGGAGTTTTTATTATAAAAAATTCTGAAATTGGTATAAATTTTTTAAATGAAGCAATAAATATATTTGAAAAATCTAAATGTCTAAATAAAGTAAATAATAAATTAAATGGAATATATGCACATATGTGTTATGAACAAGGTGTATTAAATATGCTTTTAACAGACAAATATAAAGAATATGTTACAGTCTTTTCACCAGATATATTAAGTAACACAATTAAATGTAGAAATGATATATTTATGTTGCATAATTACAATGGAAATATATTTATTAAAACAGATATTAAATCATGTTTTAATAAAATTAATTCATCATATTAAATAAAAATCTTTAATAAAATTTAAAAAATTATATAATGAATATTTTTATATAATTTTTTAAAAAATATATATCAATAATTATATATAAAAAAATGAATAATACGCCAAAAATAATACATCAAATTTGGTTTCAGGGTCAAAATAATATAAGTAATTTAAATAAAAAAAGAATTAATAATACAAAAAAATTAAATTCAAATTGGGAATATAATTTATGGGATGAGTTAATGATTGTTAATTTAATAAAAAAAAATAAAAAATATTTTGAAAAATATAATAAATATATCTATCTTCATCAAAAAGTTGATTTTGCAAAATTTGCAATATTAAATGAATTTGGAGGTATATACATAGATATTGATTGTGATGTAATTAAAAATTTAGATAATATTTATAATTTAATTAATAAAAATGATTTAGTAATTTCTAAATTACCTGAATTAGATCCTGTTAAAAATTTTATAGGCTGTCAAAAGTTTTCAACATGTTTTAATAATGGTATTTTAATTGGAAAACCTAATACTCGAGTTATTAAATATCTAATTGATGGATTTATAACTGAATGCAGTTATTTTAGTAATAAATTTTTATGTATAGAAAACACAACTGGTCCCTATATATTTAATTCATTAATTGATTATTATATTGATAATATTTCTGATAAAGATATTTTAATTTTACCAAATTATTATTTTGAACCTTGTTATAATGGAACATGTGATATTGTTGAAAATACATATATTATACATAATCATGAATTAACATGGTTAACTCAAAATTTTAAATCAATTTTTGAAACAGCAGGAAATATTAATTTTACTCATTTAAGTTTAGCTATTTTATTTTTAATCATTTTATTAATATATAAAAAAAAAATCTAATATATATATAAATATAAATTATGAAAATTGATAAAGTTTATTTAATAAATTTGGATAAAAGTAAAGATAGGCTTGAACAAAGTGATATTCAATTAAAAAAATTAGGTGGTATTTTTAAAGAATATCAAAGAGTTTCAGCAGTAGATGGTAAACAATTATCTGAAGACTATATAAAATCAATAACAACACAATATTCTTATTATTTTCTTAATAATCCAAGAGATACACATTATCAATTAGATACAAAAGGTGGAATAGGATGTGCTTTATCTCATATTAAAATTTGGAAAGATATGATTGATAATAATTATGAAAATATTATTATATTTGAAGATAATTTTATAATTGATGATATAGAAAAATTTAATAAAACATTGTATAATATACCAAAAGAAGCTACAATTGGATATTTTTATTATGGTTTATTTCATGATAATATGTTAATTACAAAAATTAACGATTATTGGAAAATAATCGATGATTTATATGTAGCCAGCACGAGATGTTATTTTCTTAATATAAAATTAGCTAAAGATTTATTAAAAAATTCATTTCCAATTGAAACACATATTGATTTCTATATAAATTTTTATTGTATTAATAATAATGTTAAAAGATATTATGTATGCAATAATATTATTAATAATAGTAAATTTACTAGTATTATTAATCATGGTGGTAATGATGTTCTACTCAATACTCAAACACTATTATTAAATTATAATTACATAATATTAGTTTTATTAATTATTATTTTAGTATATATAAAATTAAAAAAAAATATTTCTACATTTGCAAAATAAAACTAGGTTAAATAAATTATTAATAAAATTTTTTTAGTTACTCCATCAAAGTGATGTTTACCAATTTTTTCAGCTAAATTTAATTCAAATATTAAATTTGACATATATTTACTAATATTTATAATCCTTTGTATAAAAATTATACAATTTTATTTATAAATTTTTTTTATAATTATCTATTAATAGATAATATAACATGTTTGATGAATTAAACAAATATTATATTTCAAATATTAATAAATATTTTTCTTTAGATACTTATTCTGATTTGATAATATATTCTATATTGTGTATAATTTTATATTTTATAATTATTAATATTAAAAATTCTAACAAAAAGTTTAGAACTTCTTTATATATAATTAGTATTATGTATGTAATATTATTATTAATTGATATAAAACAAAAAACAAATCTAAATTTAACAAATATCTTTATAAAACCTGAATATATTTTAAATGATTTAAATACAGGTGATATTGTATTATTCAGATGTTATGAAAGTAACAAAATGAGCGAAGTAATTGTACAATTTGGATTATTATATCAAAATATATTTGTAACTCATATTGGAATGATTTATAAAGATAATGATAATAATAAAATTTTAATTATTGAAACAAATGGTGAAATTGATCATTCTTGTGAATATAAAAATGTTAAAAAAAAAGGTGTAAAATGTATTGATTTTATTAAAAGATGTAATAATTCACCATTTCATAGAATTCATGTTGTTAAAAGTAATTTACATAAATTTATAGATAATGATAAATTAAAAGAAAGTATTAAAAAATATAACAACTATAATTTTTTTGAAAATGGAGTTTATTGTATTAAATTAATAGTTAATATCTTACATGAAAATGGTGTTCTTAAAGATGAATGTATTTTACCTTATTTGATGGATGATTTAATTGATTCAAAAAATTATACTGTTCCTGTTAAATTTGAACAACCAATTAAAGTTAGAGAACCAGATTTTTTTTGGTTATCATAAAAAAAATAAATCAACCATAAAAATTTTTTGTAAAAAAATTATATAAATTAATTTATATAAATAAAAAATTATGTCAAGTCGAGAAAAATTAAAAAGAAAATTATATGTAATATCAAATAATAATAATTTTCAAGATGATAATTATATTGCTGATAAACTTGATAATATAGAAAATGTTATTAAAAATATTGATTCATATTTTAACGAAAATGATTTTAATACTGTTGGTGGCTCAAAAAAAAAGAATAATGGTAACACATTAAATATTAAATATAAAAAAATTAAAATTTTTGCTAAAGCTGCTAAAAATACTATTAAAAAATATAAAAAAGTTGCACAAAATTATTTTAATTATTATAAAACTATTTTTGCAAATTATATGATTTTGCTTGATATGTTAACTAAACAAAAAAATTTTTTAATTGAAAGACAACGTGAATATGAAAAATTAAGTAAAGATTATTCTAATGGTGTTGATAAAATTAAATTACTCGAAACTATGATTAATAATATAGAAAAAGTTGTTAAGAAAACTACTAATTTAGATTTAGAAATTAAAAATAAAATTAACAATAATGAATTTAATGTTAAAGCTAATGCTAAAATAAGTAGATCGAATAAAAATTCTTTAGAACTAATTGATAAAAATTTTATCTTACCTACTACACAAAAAGGTGGTTTTAATTTGATGTATGGAGGTGAAGCAATGGATTTTTATGATTTTGAAACTCAATTAAATAAAGAAATTGATGAGTTAGCAAGATCTGCTTCTGATTTAGAAGCTGATAATAAATTTATTACTGAGAAAATTAATTTACTTCATACTAAAGTTGGACAGATTATGAGTGATACTGAAGATTTGTTTAATATTAGACTAAGTATCGAGTGGTTGGTAAATGAATTAGAAAATAATATAGCCAAAACTGCTGATTCTGCTTTAGGTGAAGGAAAAGAAGAAGCTATTGATTATAGACCATTGTATGAAAGATTACAAGCTACTATTAATGATGTCAAATCTAAACAAAAATCTCCTGAAATTGCTAAATATCTTAGAGAATTAGAAGGTATGGCAGTTTATTTAGAAGAATTTATTAAATCAAGTAAAGATACTTTAAATGCTATTCCTGAAGAAAAAAGAAATAATATGTTAAAGACATTAACTGAAATTAACGGTGTTACAAAAAATTATTTAGAAGATAATAAAGATGTACAAGAAGATAATAAAGGTGAAAAAAAAGATGATAATGTTCCGATGTATTATCCTCCTTCTCAATCAAATAGTGTATTCGGTAAGTTAGCTTCGGTTTTAGGAAATAAAAATTCAGATCGACAAGAAACAGGTGATCAAACAGGTGGTTTAAAAAGAAAATACTTATTAGGAAGTGTTCCTTTAATAGATTCTTATTTGGTATCAAAAGTTGGTTTGAAGAGAAGATACCAAATAGGAAGTGGCCCATTAATAGATGCATATAATAATATTAGTATTACAATAAATACTAAAATTTTATCACTTATTGAACAATTAAAAACAAAAAACATATATTTTGTATCAGTGAATGAAGGAAATATTAAATATTTTAACATAGATACCTTGTTTGAATTAAATAATGAAAAAATAATTGAAACTCCAGTTATAGACAAAGAGTCGGAAACTCCTCTAGAAACAGATGAAAATCTAGAAGTAAATACTCCTCCACCTAATACTGAACGAAAATTTAATAGTACTCTTGAATATTATAATGCTCAAGATAAATTATATCAAATTTTAGAAATGGCTATACAGTTAAGTAAATTATTTGAATTAACAAACAATTATCTTGTAAAATCAAGAAATATTGTGATTAACTATAATGTATATTGGAATAATTTATTTTCTAAAAAAAATCCAGAATTTAATTCAAAAATAAAAGAATCAGAAATAATTAATTTACTAAATTTAAGTGATGTAGAAACAATTAATGATTCTGAAAAATTTGAAAAATTTGAAAAATCTAATATAGTAACAGAATCTTTTTTAGAAAATTTATATGGAGTTTATAAAGATATTCCAAATAATGAAGTAGTAAAGTCTGTTAAATCATCACAAAAAACTAAAAGTAATAAACAAGAAATCAATAACAATCAAGAAGCAAATACAACTTCTTTTAAATTAATAATAAAATATTCAATAGATGATCTAGATGCAGTAATAAAATTATTAAATTCAACATTAATATTTTATTACTATTTTACATATCTATTATTTTATAGAAATTTCTTTTATGCAAGTATAGAAAGTATAGATAGTAAAACTAAGTTTAATATTGAAACAATGGATATTAAACTTAGTATTGATATATTTAATAATTTAGTTAAATCTAAAAAACTTTATCATATTAAAGAATTTAAAGAATTTATTGATACAACTAATGTTGATGTTAAAATTGAAAATTATATTAAAAATATTACTTATTTAAATAAAATAGATGAGTTATTAAAAAGATATGAAAGTCAAATAACAACAAGAAAAGATTATGATAATTTAGATGATTTATTTGAAAAATTTTCAACTAGTTATATTAATGTTTTAGAAAAAACTAAAGAAGAAAATATTAATACAGCATTTATAGGTAGTGTTTTTGAAAATATAGGTAAAAATTTAATTAAAGAAGATAGAAAATTGACTATAGGTATGAAAAACTTGTTTGAAATGATTGCCAGTAAATTAGGACAACCAATTCCAATTGCAGATAGAGTTGATCCAGTAACACTTAATAATACAACTTCAGAAGGCTTATTAGATATATTAAATAATACTAAAGCACAAACAGGTGGTGAAATAATTACAAGACCACGTGTTGACCCATTTAAAAATGCACTAAAAAATTGTCTTGGATTATTAAAACCATTATATGAAAAAGCAACTTTAGTTGATAGATGGTTAGAAGTAAAAGCAAAACCTCAAAAAAATTATGGAAAAGACACAATATTTTATAGTGAGTTATATTCAAAATTAAGTGAAATAATGGCAAATGGTACTAATGCATATATTAATGTTAATCCAATGATTTTTTTTACAATTGAATTTCCACCAGCAGTTTATGCAAAAGATGATTGTATATTTACCTTTACATATGATAGTAAAAAACAATTAATTAATTATAATCCACCAAAAAATCAAAAATGTGATAAATCTGATAATAAAATAGTAGATCTTCATACTAATCAAGCATTTTTAAAATCAACTAATAATGATACAACTGAAGATTTAATGACAGATTCTGTTATTGGTTTAAATAAATTAATTGAATCCAAGCCAAATTTAGATTCAAAAATACCTTCGCCCACACAAAAAGTTATAAATTTAATGTTTGCTTTAGGTGCTAGTGGTACTGGTAAAACAACAAGATATTTTGGTTATCAAAATTCATCAGAAAAAAAAGATAAAGAAGGAATTGTTCCAGGTATCATAAATAAAGCTATAAAAAATTCAACATCAGATACAAAAATTGAAGTATCAATGAGTTATTTTGTAAGTTATGGAAGAAAAAAAGATATAAAAAAAATAGATGATAATACTTTTGATGAAATACTAATTTTTGCAAATATTGAAAAAGTAAATCAAAAAATGATTGAATATCATGGAAATAACGATAATTTTGATAATAATGATTTTTATATTTTTAAACAAGTTATTGAAAAAGTTAATACAAATGGATATTCAGATTTGTATACAAATTTAGTAACTAGAAAATTACAAAAATTAATATTCGATAAAGTTATTGATAATATAAGAAATGGAACAGTATTCCCTAATGATAATTCTGAAGAAGATAAAGAATATGATATATGTACTTTTAGAAATATTATTGATCCTAAAAAAGATTTAAGTAATCAAGGTGTAACAGAAGGTGAAAACAAAGATTCTAATAAAGAAACTAAAAATGATTATTCTAAAATATGGTACAATGTAAGTAATGGTGGTGATATGTCAAATATATTTGAAAATTTAATTAAAGCTCAAAAATGTTTAAGAACTGTTTTACCAACTAAAAATAATATTGAAAGTTCACGTGGTCATACTTGTGTATTAATTAGAATAAAAGAAACTAAAGGTAACATTACTGAAACAAAATATTTTCCATTATTTGATATGGCTGGAACTGAAAATGTTGAAGCTATGACAGATTTTTTTACTAAAAATAAAAAACCTGAAAAAATGAATAATTTAATTGCAATTATTTCTGAATTATCTAAAAATAATGATATTAAAGATAATGAACCAACAAGAAAAAAATTTGATTCATTAAATGTGTTACTTGAAAATAAAAGTATTCAGAAGTATGTTAATTTTACTCCGCCTAAGCCTGCACGAGGAGGAGGAAGACCTATATATAACATAGATGAAAATGGTAAAGAAATTACAAAAATTACACCTCAACATGCAGAAAATCAAAATATTATTGATAAAATATTAGGTGAAGGTTATTATATTAATCACACAATTGGAATGTTAATTTATATTGCTAAATGTGTAGGTTGTAGTATTAATTCTGAAAAAAAAGATAATAATGATATGTTTGATCAAATTCAACCTGATGTTTTAAAAGAATTATCAAATTTTATTTATTATTATTATGATAAAACAACAAAAGATAGTAATGGAGGATTAATACAAAATACTGGTTCACGCACAAGAGTATTGTATAATAATTTAGCCTTTGACAATTTATTAAAAAGTAGTACTATTTGGATTCAAATATTATTTAGTTTCTTATATTGGAATTCTGAAAATGATAAAACTTTTATTAATATAAAAGATAATTGTTTAGAGAAAAAAAATGTTGTTGAAACAAATAAATCTTTTTTACCAGCATTTGGTACTAAAAGTAATGAAGTTGATAATAATGGTAATGGTAAATATCTATATGAACTACTTAATAAAGTTAATGATAGTAATGAAAATCCATCTAAAAATATTTTATACGTAATGTATAGTATAAAAGAAAAAAATATTAATTTTTATGATTTTTTTAATAAGTTATATGAAAAGTTTACAACAACAATAAAAGTTGATACTAAGGATCTAACTATTAAAATTAATCTATTAATTGATAAATTAGAAATTAAAGAAATGAAGTTTACATTAAAAATAGACGGTGATAAATTTAAAATATCTTCTCAATTATTAGATAAATATGAAAATTATTATAATTTAAGTAAAGATAATAAATATAAAGATTTTATGAATCCAGATGAATCAAAATTTAATAAACTTTTAAATTATGAATTTGGACTACTTGATAATAAAAATATTACTATTAATTTTACAAGTAATGCTCCAATATGTTTAAAAAATATTAATAAATCAATACCATCAAAGGAAATTAAAAGTACAATAGATAGAATTAATAAGTTAATTACAGAAACTTTTCCAGAAAATTTAAAATCAAAAAGTGAAGCTATAGGAAATAATAAAACTAAAATTATAGAAATAGAAAATGATATAAAAAATAACGAATTTAAAAGATCATTAAGTAAAATCATTGACCCAAGACCAGGAAAAATTACTAATTTACAAAATACTAATAAAAATATTAATATAGAAATAAATGAATTAGAACAATGTATAACCAAAAGTAACGAATATTTAAATAAAATAAAAAAAGAAATAATTCAACAAACTATTACTGATCCATTTAAACAAAAAATTAAATTAACTAGTGAATCTTTAGATAACATTATTTCAAAATACGATCCAGATAATCCTTCAGCGATTTTAACAGATATGTATAAATTTACAGGTAATAATATTACTAATGTAAAAAAATATATTGAAGAAAAAACAACATTTAAAGATGTTGATACCAAAAAAGCAAATAGTCTTGGAGAAGACTCTTTTAATAAAAATACTACAATTACAAATGATGTATTAAAAAATTTATGCGATATTTTTAGTTTAAAAGAGTTAGAATATAAAGAATTTAATGAACTTAAAGATGGTAAAAATGTTAAAGAGTATAGATTTTATTTTACAGATGGTGAAAAATCACTGAATGAAGTAATTGATGATTATAATAATTTATTAACTTGTTATGTTAGTGGCTTTAACAAAAATAAAAATATTCAAATAGATACAACTATTGTAAAAAATCAAATTGAAAGAATCAAAGATGCATCAATTGCAGCAACAAAAATGGTGCTAATGCATGTTGTTACAGGTCAAGACTATAAAAATGGGATGGTTTTAGAAACAATTGGTTTAACTAATACTTTATATGATTCAACACAAATAGATTTAAAAGAAAATAAACCAATTGTTTCACCTAAAAATAATACACAAGTAACTAAACCATAATAATTTTTAATAATATAATATAAATAATTATATTATATAGTTTATATACAAATGTTTTGTCAATACAAAGATATTTTTGGAAAAGTTGGAGAAGGACCACATTCATATAGAATATTTAATATAGCAATTGTTGATGTAATATTAACTATAGTTTTAGCATATATAGTACACTTTTTTTTACCACAATATAGTTTAGGTGTAATACTACTAGTATTATTTGGTAGTGGTATAATATTACACAGATTATTTTGTGTAAATACAACTGTTGATAAAATATTATTTGGATAAAATTTATTATAAAATAAAATTTGATTTATTTAAATATTGTTTAATATATTAAATAAAAGATAAATGAATAATCTACCATTTAGTGAAAAATATCGTCCTAGAAAAATAGAAGAATTAATTTTAGACAAAATTATTAATACTAAAATAAGAAATATTATACAAAATAAAGATATACCAAACATAATTTTTACTGGTAAATCTGGTGTTGGAAAAACATCAACAATTCATTGTATTGCACGTGCTATATATCCACGAAAATATCATGAATCAATAATTGAACTGAATGCATCTGATGATCGTGGTATAAAATCAGTTCATGAAACAATTATAAACTTTTGCAAACGTAAAGTTGATTTTGAACCAGGATTTGCTCAACATAAATTATTAATTTTAGATGAAGCAGATAATATTACACCAAAAGCTCAAAGATTAATAAATTCTATTATGGAAAAATTTCCAACAACAAGATTTGCATTTACATGTAATAATTCAACAGATATAATAGAATCAATACAATCTAGATGTATAATTATAAGATTTACTAAACCACCTGTACAAGATTTTATTAATCGTATTAAATTAATTTGTGAAAATGAAAAAATTAAATATGAAGAATCTGCATTAAGATATTTATTTGAAGTATGTCAAAAAGATTTAAGACAAACATTAAATATGTTAGAATTAACTTATCGCACTTATAGTTCAATTACAATAGAAAAAATTAATAAAATATGTGATATCCCTTCTCAAGAAACATTAAATGAATTATTGGAAAATATTACAAATAAAGATATTAAAAAAGTTTGTCAAATTATTACACAATTTCAAAATCAAGGATATTATTCATTAGATGTATTACTTCATTTTATTCAATATATTAAAAATTATCAAAATATATCAGAAAATCAAAGAATAGAATTAATTAATATACTATCAAATAGTTCATATATTATGTCAAAATCATCCACAAATTATATTCAATTAACTGGAGCATTATTATCATGCATATAGTTTTATTTTTAATCATTTAGAATTTATTTTTATATTAAATTTTAACTAGTATATGATATTATATGAATAATTCAAATAATATCTGTATTGATTTTGGAACCTGTAATTCAGTAGTTTCCTATATAATTGATGAAAAAATATCTCAATTAACTGAAGATAGTATTGGAGATGTGCTGATACCAACTGTAATATATTTTGATTCAACAAAAATAACATCTGATACAAAAATTTCAGATCTAATATATTGTGAACATTATTGGATTGGTTCAATTGCAAATGATTTATATTCATCAAATAAAGATCCTGAATATTATTTTTATCAATTTAAAAGATTTTTAGGAATAACATCTAGATCAATAAATCATTATAATAGTTTTTTATCAAGATTTAATTTAGATTATACTGTTGATGAAGATACAATTTATTTTTATTTAAAATGTTATGATAATCAAGAAAATAAATTAAAATTATCAATTATTGATTTAATTTCATTATATTTCAAAGCTCTATATCAAATGATTAAATTAAAATTAAATCTAATTGGTCAAATAAATTGTGTTATAACATGTCCAGCATATTTTCATGATTTACAAAGATCCCAATTAAAAAAAGCATCAGAAGATTCAGGATTTTTAGTAAATAAAATTTATAATGAACCAACAGCAGCAGCAATTTATTATTTATCAAAACATAAGAATTTATCAAATTCTAATTTTTTTATTATATACGATTTAGGAGGTGGAACAATAGATACAACAGTAGTACAATATCATGAATCCGATAATACATGTGAAGTAATTGATATTGATGGTAATAATGGATTAGGAGGAATAGATATTGATAATTTATTAATTTTAGATATTTATTCTAAAAATTCAATAGATCCTTCAAATTTAAAATGGAAAGAAAAAATAAGAAAAATTGCAGAAGAAATAAAAATTAAATTAACTTTTAATTTAAATTATCATATTAATTTAGAATATGTTCCAATAATAAAATTAGATTCAAATTTAACAAAAATTGTTGTAGTTGATGATTTAAAAATATCCTATTCTAGAAATCAATTTAATAATTTAATTAGTAACATTATTGATGAAATGATTAAACCTATATTTAATATGTATGAAAAATATCAAACTAATAATATTATTTTTATTGGAGGTCCAACACAAATTCCATTACTTCAAGATAAAGTAAAAAGTTATTTAGAATCAAATATACTTAAAAATCAAGAATTAAATTTATTAACAACATTAGATAATTTAGAAAAACCAGATAAAAATTTATATAAAACCATAGTTTCTCAAGGTGGTTCTTTACTATCAAAATTTTTATTTGATAAAAAACAATTTTATCTTTTAGAAATTATTCCAATGAACATTGGTATTTCAGATCCTAATAATCAAATGGTAGTAATGATAGAAAAGAATTCTAAAATACCATTATCAATAGAAAAAACTTTTACTACATCACATGATTGTCAAAGAAGTATAGATATAGAAATTTATGAAGGAATAGAAAATAATTGTAATAATAATACATTTATAGGATCATATAAGATTATAGGTATACCTCCTTTACCAAAGGGAATGATTTTAATAAAATTATTGTTTAAAATAAGTTATAATGGGATTTTAAATATAAGTATTAATGGATTTAAAAATCCTTCTGATAATTCAAGTAAATCATTTGATTTCAAAATGTTTGAGAATATAAAATTGATATCAAATTTATTAGCAAAAGACATATTAAAAAAAATAATTCAAGCCAAAATAAAAAATAATTAAAAATTTTTCGTATTAATAAATATTTTTTTTTATATGTAGTAATTAATGGTTGATAAAAATAATTTAGATATAGTAGATCCTGAGATAATGGAAGATGTTATGAATGATTTATTAAAAATTTTTGGTAAAAATTCTAATTATTTAACAAAATCTGAATGTAGAGAAATATTAAATATTGTGTTTGAAGCTCTTTTTGATGAAAAACTTAAAACAAAAAATTTTAATTATATTTTTAAATTAATTTCAAAAGATGATGAAAAAAAAATAAATAGATCTGATTTAGAACCAGTTATTCGTTCATTTATAGTTTGTTTTGATGTAAATTATATTACAAATTGTAATTTATTTACTGATAAAGTTTGTATTAAAATAGGTAAACATTTATTACCAGTAACTTATTATATAAAAAAAAATGGTGAATCATAATGATTCATGGATTATAAAAATAATCATAAATAACTTTACCAATTTCAATACCTATTTTGTGTCCATTTGTATTTGAAAAATTAGTAGATAATCCTGATGTAAATCCAGAATTTCCAATATTTAAAGCTAAATCATTCCAAGTATTATTTTTAATTATAATATCATTATCTGGAATGTTTTTTATTATTTTTGAAGATTTTTTTTGAATTTTTATTAATTCTAAATTATATTTATTATTTAAATCATTATTATCTAAATTAGATTTATTATCTGAATAAATTGATTCAAATTCTTTATCTATTATAATATTTAAATCAGCAATATTTTCAGATAAAAATTTAGAAATAATAAAAGATGCTGTTGATGAGATTGCAGATAAATCAGATGGGTAATCAGGATATGATGGTAAATAATTTTCATAATTTTTAAATGGTAACCAATAGTTTGTATTAGATTCTCCAAAATAATATTTGATTGGTAAAGAAATTTGTGAACCTCTAATAATTTGAATAGGTCTAGGATCTTGTAGATCATATTTAATTTTCCAAACAATTATTGATGTTTGAAAAATACTTATATTTAATATATGGAATAATTTTATTTGTAAAAATATATCATTCGGATTATTTTGAAAATAATTAATTAATATATAATTATAAAATCCTGCAATTGTAAAATTATCATCAATTTCTAACCAAAATTCAGCTTGAGCAATTAAATCATTCGAATAATTTATACTTGTTTCTAAAATTTGATTATGTTCATCTGCTAAATTTATTTTATTATATTCTAATTTTATTAAATTTTCTATTTTATCTATTATATTTTTATCAATAATACCTTTTAATTTTCCCCAGTTTCCGCCAACCATTTTTTGATTAGCTATTGGTGTCCATTTAGTTAAATTAACTTTTTCCCATAAAGTATCATCGTCTAAATTTATTTTATTTTGTGAATTAATTATTTTAATCTGTTCATTAGAATCATGCCAACCATCTTTATCTCTTAAATAATAGTAATCATTTAATTCAATTTCGATTTGATTTAACTCATTCAAATATTTTTCTTTAAACTCTTTATAATTATCATTTACTAATAATTCATCACTTTCTTTTACTATTTTATCATAAAGTTCTTTCGAATTAAATGTTTCATTTAATAATGATAAACCTAATAAACAAATATGTTGTAAATAAAAATCAATATTATTTTCCTCTAAATTTAAATTTATATTACATGTATAATCATCTGAATTTTTAATTCCATTGATATAACCATATCCATTATAAATTATTGATGAATAAATAAAAAGTATCCTAATACCAAATATAGAAAGCAAATTCTTTTCTTTTATTAATTTTAAAATAGTTATAAAATATTCATATATATTTATCATTTAATATATATTAATTACACAAAATATATAAAAAAAATTGAATTTTAATAAAAATATTTATATTATAAATATAGATTATATAATGCAACAAATTTTCATTAATACAGGTGATAAGCTTATTAATATTGATCTTGAGATAGATTATACTATTAAAGATATTAAATCTAAAATTAATGATGAATTAAAAATAAATAAGGATAATTATCATCTTTGCTTTTCTGAAAAGATTTTAGATGAATCTTTAAATTTATTAGATTATGATATTGAATCACATAGTATTATTAATGTTATATTTAATATGAATGGAGGTGGTACTGATGGTCCAACTAAACAAATTTTTATTAAAACTTTACAAGGTAAAACTCTTACTTTAGATGTATCTGATACTGATTCAATTGCATCAATTAAAAATAAAATATTTGAAAAAGAAGGTATACCTATTGAACAACAACGTTTAGTTTTTAATGGTAAACAATTAGAAGATAATCAAACTATTGCTGATTATAATATTGAGGAAAACTCAAACATTCATTTAGTACTTCGTCTCCGTGGAGGTATTTTTTAAAGTTAAATTTAAATATTTAGAATCAATATTTATATAATATTTATTTAAAGACTAATTTATTAATAATATTTATATTAAAATGAGTAAAGAATTAGTTATTGTAATTGGTATTCCTTATTCTGGAAGAACTACCTGGGTTAATAAAAATTATACAAGTGATACAACAAAAGTAGTTGAAGAATCTTGTTATGAAAAATTTTATAAGGATGGTAAAGTTCAAGAAAATGAGTTTTATAGTTCATTTGATTGGGTAAATATTCAAGTAAAAGAATTAATGGAAAGTTCAACAGAACGAATTGTGTATATGCCATATCAATGTAGACCAGATCATTGGCTTGATGTACTAAATTCTGCAAAAACTTTTGAATATAAGGTAACTTTAGTTAAGCCAAAAAATGGAATATTATATTATTCTTCAAATAAATTTAGTACAAGTTTAGAACAAATAAATTGGATTCAAAAATTAACAGAAAATAGATTTCCTAAAATGATTAAAGAAAAAAATAAATCAACAGATGAAGAGGAAGTAAAAGAAAATCTAAATTTATATAATAATATTGTAAATGAATTTCAATCAGCATTAGCCTTTATATTACAAAATAAAAATATTGGTAATGAACCTGAGAAAATTATTGGATTAATTGAAAATCAATTCAAGCCAGTTATTCAACGAACTATTCAAACTAGAACAAATTTTTTACTAAGACAAACAAAAGAAGCTGAAAAAGCTGCTAAAATAGTTAGAGAAGCTGAAGAAAAATTAGCAAAAGAGTCTAAAATAGTTAAAGAAAATAATATTGATATTGAAATAAATATTATTAATACAGAAGAAATATTACAATCATAAATATTTTATAATATATATTTGTCTATTACATAAGTAATAGTCATATAAAGTATAAATAGCATTGAACAAGTTTGTTTAAAAAATCAATAATATTAAGTTATAATATAAATTAAAATGAATAAAAATTTAATTGATAATTTTATTTTTAAAACTGAAACAAATAATGAATCAGTACAATCTATAAATTTAAATATTGTTACTGAAACAGATAATGATTTTGAAAAAAATCAAGTTAATAATAAAATAAATAGATTTCATATCGTAAAACCAAATATTCATGTTAAATATATAGATCAGTCCATGGGTAATAATAATTTAAATGAAGATAGTACATCACAAACAAATTCTGATGATAATATATCAGAAAAACAAGAAAATTTAACTTCCTCAATAAATAAAAGTGATAATTTTTATAATTATATTGATTCAACACAGTTTGGTTATGATTATGAATCTGAAAAAAAAGAAGAATCTATAGAATCAGAAAAAAGAGAAGAATCTATAGAATCAGAAACTGAATCAATTAAATCTGATATACTTGATGATTTAGATAATATAGAAGATTTGGAAGATTTGTTAGAAAAAAAATATGTAGGACAAAATTTATTAAAAAATAAATATCATGATGAAGTTAAAAAAATAAAAAAATCAAATAATACATTAGATAATATATTATTAGATAATAATTATGAACAAATAATAAATTTATTAGAACAAGGTCAAACAATTTATCAAAGTTCAAATAATTTAATTATAAAATTATGTGGTAATAAAAATTGTAAAATTTGTTTTAATTCTAATAAATCTAAAACAAAAATTGTAAATAAAGAATGTAATAAAACGTTATTATTTAAATCGGTAAACAATACTAATAGAGGAATTAAAACATTATATTATTTATTATTAAAATTATTAATAGTACAACCAAATTTAAGAAATTTATGTAAATGTTGTGAAGATTTTGCAAGTAGAGAATATTTGAATAGTTTAGATAAAAATTTTGTTGATAAAAAATCAAATATAATTGAAGATATAAAAACAAGATTAGAACAAAAAAAAATTTTAGAATTACAAATAAATTATTTAATAAATAAGTTTATGAATATAATAGGACTTTTACCATGTGAATGTAATTTTAGAAATAAACTATATAATTTTTATCCAGATAATTATTTAAATTTTAAAGAAACAATAAAAATTTATACTAAAACTATTCCTCAAGTAATTAAAATTCTTAAAATGTATTATAATATTAAAGATAACCATGAAGAATTAAGTTTAATAAATGAATCAAGATGTATTCATGAAGATATAAGATTTAATAATTTAACATTTTGTAAAAAGAAAAAATATTCAAATATAAATCAAAAAATAATTTCAGAGATTGTAATGAAAATAGATATTATTAATACATGGACTCTTGAATCAATAAAAATAAGTATACATTTGTATAATCAACAAAGCTTAGAATATTTTAGATATATTTTATATAATAATCAAAATAAAGAATTTAATCAAAGTGATTTTATTGAATCTAATAAGAATGAAAAACAAAAAAATTTATCTGAATATTTTAATAAGATATATTCAATAAATAATGAATTATTAGATTTAAATTATGAATGTGCAAAAAAAAATATTATTACATCAATAATTGATTTTTATAATAAAAATACTGAAACTAATTTAATTAATATAGTTTTAATAATAAAAAATCAAATTGAAATAAGAAATACAAGATCTTCTGATAGATATGATTTAAATGATATGTTTGTGTATTATGTGATAGAAAGTTTTAAAAATAATTTGATAAATTTAGGATTAGAATTTCTAAAGTATCTTAAAAATTTAAAATTTAAAAAAGATTTAGAGCAGAAAATAAATTATATTTTTAATACTTTATTATCAAATGAAGAAATTAGTATTAAAACAAAAGTTTCTTATTTAAAAATTATAAACAAAAATAAAATTAATGTTATTCAGTATGATATTATTAATAAATTAATAGATATTAAAAATGGTGATATAATGATTTTAGAATTTAATAAAAATGAAAATAGCCTATTTAATATAGATGATTATAAGAATAATGATTATGTTTTTAACATAATAAAAAGATGTATAACTAATAATAAAGTAAATATTTTAGATTATGTTTTATCTAATTTAGATTCTAGTATAAAATCTTTCAAAATACAACCAATAATTATATATTTAATAGAGATACCAAAAAATAAAAATGGACCAAACTATATGGATTATGAATATGAATTTATTAGATTATTAGATATTATATTAAAGTATGAAAAAAATTTAGATATATATATTAATAATGAAAAAAGTGATCAAAACATTAGTTTATTAGAATATTGTATAAATAATAATTTAAATATGAGTGCTAGATTATTAATTGATAAAAATATAAAATTAGATTCAATGTTATTAATAAAATGTATAGAAAATCAAAATCATATTATATTTGATTACATAATTAATTCAAATTACAAATTAATAAAAATTATTTATATGAATTTCACAATAATAAATTTTATGATAGATTATTTAACAAATAAAAATGTACATCAGGATATTATAATGAGATTTTTAATAAAGATTTTAAATCCTATAATAAAGTATAAAACTAATAATTTAATAAGTATATTAAATTATCAAGATGAAAAGAATGAATTATTTGGATTTAAATTATTAAATACAAAACTAGATGATAAAAATAAAATAATAATTTTTAGTTTAATAAAAGATTTATTAGAGCCATTAAAAATAAATACTTATAAAAATCATGTAATAAATACTTATAATTTTCCATTAATAGTATACTCAATGTTATTAAATCAGGTAGAAATTACTTATATGTTACTTAATAATTTATTTAAGAACAGAGTAATTAAAAAAATAAGTTCTAATACTAATAGTACAATATTTAATTATTATCATAATAATGAAGATATAAACATAAATTTTGTTCCAATTATACTAAAATTTATACAAGATAAATTATTAAATAATTTTGATGAAAATAAATATATAAATTTAAAAATTATTTTAGAATCTGATTCTAATTCAATTGAATTACTATTATTATTAATAGGATTTGTAATATATTTTTATATTAAAATAAATAAAACAAAGCTAAATAATTTAAGTATTCCTAAAAATAAGTTTATTTCTAAATCTTATGATGAAAATGGAAATGGATATGTTGAAATTACAGTTGATTCACATATTAATAATTTACTTGATACAGAAAGTGTGGTCAATAAAGAATTAAAAGTAGAAAAACAAGAATTATTAGTTAATAAATTAAATAAATATGGTAACTTTAATAAAAATATTTGGATATCAAGTAATAATTTTACAAATTCAACAAACGAAAATAGTTCTTCAATATCTGAATCTAATATTTATTTTAACTAAAAATAAATTATTTGATTATAAACTAATTTATTATAATAATAATAAAATATATATAATAAATAAAATAATGAACGTTTATTTTACTTCAATTAAAGGAAGAAGAGATTCTAATGAAGATAGACATAATATAATATTAAATATTAATAAAATGGATCAAAATTTAAATGCTATTAATATGTTTGGAATATATGATGGTCACGGTGGTACATATGTATCTGAATATTTAGAAAAAAATTTACCTAAATTTTATTGTAATAACTCATTTCAATTACCTTTTTCTAAAGAATTTCATTGTGAATTATTTGAATTATTACAAAAAAAAATATTAGAAAATAAAAGAGGATATTTATGTGGTTCAACTTGTTTACTAAATTTAATGTATAGATATAATAATGAAATTCATATGAATATTGTAAATCTAGGAGATTGTCGACTTGTAATAGTTTATAAAAATGGTGAAAATAAACAAGTAACAACTGATCATAAACCAGAAGACCCAATTGAAAAACATAGATTAGAATTAATGGGCGGTGAAATATATAGAGATTCTGAAGGTACAGTTAGAATTGGAGATTTATCATTATCAAGAGCATTTGGAGATGGTGATAATTTACCTTACATTTCACAAAAACCAGATGTTCATTATCAAAAAATTACTAAACAAACTAAATATGTTGTGATGGGATGTGATGGTTTATGGGATGTTATAGATAATAATAATTTATTTACAATTTTAAATAATTTTAAAAAAAAAGGTGCTAAAAATTTGGCAGCAGAATTAGCTAATTATGCATTAGAAAAAGGTACTTGTGATAATGTATCAATTATTATAATTGAAATAATTGATTCTATATAAAAAATTTATTCTTCATTAAATTGATCATTTTGTTCAAAATTATCAATTTGTTCAATATCATTATCAATAATTTCTTGTTCAATAATTTTTAATCTTTTTTCATTATTAATAATATCTATTTTTTGAACAGATGCTTCGTCAATAGGGACCCATTTTTTTTTATTTGTGTTAAATATACAACTCATAATTAAAACTTCTTTATTTAAAAAATAAGATTTACATTTTAAAGATAATGTATAATTTGGTATATAAGCAATACCTATTCTTTTTTTAACATATTGCTCTTCTTCTAATTTAGTTTTTTGAGAAGTACAATAAAATATTCCATATAATTTATATACATCAGAAATATTGGTTTTTCTCATTTCAAGATTTAAAACAATATCGTCAATACATTCTGGATCCATTAATTCAAATTTAAATATTCTTTTTTTATCTGATGGATCTAGTAATTGTAAATTATTATCTTGATCAGTTTCAATTATTGCATCTCCTGTTAATAAATCATATTTATATTTTTCATCCTGTTTATCAAAAACATAAATTATCTTTGAACTTGAATATTGAGGATAAAAAGTAATACCTTTAATGTTAAATTTTTTAATGTTTGGATAAATATAATCTCTAAATAATGATTGAATTTGATTTAATTCATATGGTCTTGATAAATATAAATCAATATCGTTTGTTTTATTATTTGATTCAATTAAATTTTCAAACATATTTGCTGCTAAAAACATCTTTTTTTTATAATCAATTGGTACTAAACTTTTACCTGCTAACATAAATATATCTGTAACCATAAATTGCATTTTGTGTTTAGCTTTATCAGATTTTGAGGTAATTATATTTGAATCTGAATCTATTAAAACTCCATCCAAAATTGTACCATCATAAATTTTTAAATCTACACTTAATGATATTTCTATTAATCTAACACTTGATTTTTTTAAACTTTGCCTATTATAACTAATAGATCTTCTATCAATCATAAAACTATAATAATTATTATCCTTTTTTGTAAAAACAATAAATGAATTAATACCACAAGAATTTGATGAAACGTAAAATTTTTTATTCTTTAAATCATAAACATCACCAATCGTTTTTATTATAGTATATTTATGTTCATTTATCTCTATTTTATTGTATAAAAAATCAATTACGTGACTTTTATGACTAAAATCATCAGTATCTTCTTCTTTATAATTATTGTTAAATTTATTTGAAAATGTTTTATTTTTATTATTTAAATCATTATTATATTTATGATTTTGATTATTATAATTTTGTTTATGAGAATTAAATGATTTGTTATTATTATAATTATTTTGTCTACTCATTTTTTTATTAATATATATAATTAATTAATTCTTATATTATATGATTTTCATTTTTTTATATGTTTGCATATCCACTTGACATCGATGCATCTTCTAAAACTCCTGTAATTGCATTAGGATCACATGAGGCTCTATTTGTATAAGCTGGAGTATCTAATAATTTGTCATAAACATTAGCAATAGATTTACCATATGATGATAATCCACATGTTCCACTAACACAAGTTCTAATTTCAGCTAATTTATCAACTTGAGTTTCACCACCAGTTGAATTTAACATTACATTATTTTCAAAATCAACATAATTACTTACATTCGCATTTGAAACATTTTGTTGAAATAATCTTTTTGCATCTGCTTCTTGAGTTGATGCTGGTAAATCGTCATAATTCTGTTCTAACATTCGAAAACCTTCTTTTTTATTTGAAAATCCTTCTATCATTTCTGATTTGGTTTCTGAAGCTAAAGGATTATATGGTGGTAGTGGAGAATTATTGAAAACAGTTACATCTTCAGCAATTGAACTTCTATTTAATAAATTTCCAGATTTATCAAACGTACATGTAACACAAGGTTTAGCATTATTATTATCTACAGCAAGATAACCTAATGCAAAAACATCTGGATTATTATAATCATAAGTAAAAATGTCACCACATGCAGAGTCATCTTTTGTCATACCACATTTTTTCATTCCTAACTTGTTCATATAACAGTCTTGATCACCATAGGTACTCAAATCACAGTTTTTAGGACATTCAATTTGATGTTTATACATTGAATAAAATTTCTTTTTATAATTAGATAATTTAGAAGGATTAATACCTAACAAATTACAACTAGTTCCTTTTGAATCTTCTTGTGATATTTTATTCATAGCAGCTAAAGATCTTTCATCTGGAGTCATCAAAGATGTATTAGTTGAATCAGCAATTTCTTGTCTAGGAGTTAAAACAGATTCATAAGAATCTGTAAATTGTTTAGAATTTGATAATTCTGCCATTAAATTACTACTAGCTGCAGGACCCATCATACCATTATTACTAACAAAATTTTTATATTTCATTTCTTGTTCCATTACATCATCAAAAGGATCTTTATTATTTTTGTTTATGAAAAACCAAATAACAAATAAAATTGCTAATATAATTATTATATTTAAAAATGTAGAATTATCTTTTTTTTTCTCAAGTGGAGTAAAATTAATTGAACTATCAGTTAAATCTGAATTCATTATATTATAATATATTACTATATTATTTTTTTATAAAAATATAAAATTATTAATTTAATTTATTGCCTTCTAATCTAAAATAAAGAAATAACTGTTTTTTCTAAATTTATTATATAAATATATAATATAATGAAACTAATTATAATTTTATTATTAATATTAGTAATATTTTATTTAAATCAAAATGATGATTTAAATAACCAAATAAATAAAAATATTGATAAAACTGTTAATGATGTTAAACATATAAAAAATAAAGTTACTAATACTTCAGATTATATTTTAAATACAACAGTTAATTCAGGAGATAAAATTATTAAAGGTGGTATAAATGTTGGTTCAGATATTATAGGTGGTGTTAATTCTGGACTTCAGTTACTTGAAAAAAACGTTAATATTGGAACAGAAATAATTGAAAATAATATTAATAATTTATCCTCAAAAGGAAATATTGATTTATCTTCATTTTTTTTATTTTTAGCTAATTTTGTAAAATTAATTGTTGATAGTATTGGTTTCAGTTATAAAGATAATCAATCTATAAATAATAATAACATTTCAATTAATCAAATATATTCAGAAAAAATACCAATTACTAAATCTGAACAATATCCAATAATTAGTAATAACGAATCTGAACAATATCCAATAATTAGTAATAACGAATCTGAACAATATCCAACAATTAGTAATAATGAATCTAGATTAAATAGAATTATCAGTAACGTTGAGTCTGAACAATATCAAATAATGGGAGTAAAATCAGAAAAATGTACAAATCATTTATTATATGATTATTTAAATGATTCTAGAGAAGGTTTTAGTAATTTAAATGATGTATCAGAGTCAACTATATCAGATACATCATTTAAAAAAATTATTCCAAATAATTTGTATTATGGTTTAGATTGTAAATATATAAAAAATGATAGTTTTTATGATGCATTAAAAGAACTAGGATTTAAATCAGTAGATGGAAAGAATACAACAATTCTTGATGCATCTTTAATAGTACCTTGTTCTTATGAAACTACTGAAAAAGAAATTGAAGATTTAGAGAAAAATGGTATTAAAAATAATAAATATGGAAATGCTGTAAGAATATTTATGTTAAATAATACTGATTATATGGTATCAAAATTATCCTTATGGAAATATTTAACCAATAAATTTTGTGAAAATGTTGCTTCTACAATGATTCCATATACATGGGATTTAACAACTGAAGAAGGTATTAATAAATTTAAGAAAGATTTTAATCCTAGAAAAATATATATAACAAAAAATAATAAACAAAGACAAGAAGGTATTCAAATACATTCAGAACTTGATTCTATTTTAAATATAAAAGATAAGTTATTAGTACAAGAATTATTGCAAAATCCATATACTGTAAGAGGACGAAAGATAAATTTAAGAGTGTATGTTTTAGTAATTAAAGATTCACATAATAATTTTAAAGTATTAGTATATCGTGATGGATTTATGTATTATACACCAGAATATTTTGAAAAAAATAGCACTGATGAAAAAAAAAATATAACCACTGGATATATAGATCGTAAAGTTTATGAAGAAAATCCTTTGACTCATGAAGATTTTAGAAAATATTTAGATTCATCTAGAGAATTAACTCCTATTGAAACTTATATTAAACAGTCAAAACCGAATATTAAACTATCTGATTATATTTTTTCTCAAATATATCATTTACTTGCTTATATTTTTGAGACTTTTAATAATACATTAGGTACAAAAACTTATGGTGTAAGTTTTCAATTATACGGTGTTGATGTTGCAATTGATGATGAATTAAGACCACAGATTATGGAAATTAATAAAGGTCCAGATCTAACTGCAAAAGATGGTCGTGATAAAAATTTAAAAATTAAACTATGTAAAGATATGTTAAAATCAGTTGGTTTAGTATGCAATGATTCATCTAATAATTTTATTAATGTAATGGAAAAAGTAAATATTGATGGAAAAATTCATTATATAAATGATTTTTCTAATTAAAAATTTTTTGGTTCAATAATATATAAATTATAGTTAGAAAATGGTACAAAAGTATATAGTAACCAAAGAATTAATATTACTAAAATAATTGTAATAAATATATTATAAATAAGATTATTCGGATTCCTCTGAGGTTTTTGTATTAAAAATTTCATGTATATAATTATGATCGAAATTATTTAATTTTTTTAAAATAGCTAAACTTAATTTAATATTTGTTCTTAAATTAGTATTAATATTTATAATATCCATCATTGGTTCAGCATTAGATGTTTGATCATTATTTATCATTGATGTTTGTAAATATGATTCATTTAAATTTTTTTTTATTGAACTACTTTTAAGTATTTGTTTAATATCATCACCTGTTAATGCTTGCAAATCTTGTTCATTATATTTTTCCATTTTATATATTATTGTAATATATTTTTATTTATCAATATATTTTTTTTTATATTTATAGCAAACATTATTAATATCAACAAAAATATCTTGTTCATTAGGTAATTTAATTATTATTTCAGGAGAAGGAGCCAATACATACATTATTCCTACTCCAATAATTAAACATATTAATAATAATTCAATTATAATTCTCATTTATAATATATTTATAAAATGTTTTTATAAATATTTAATTTTTAGTTATATGGAGCTTCAATATATAATCCATTTATAACATCATCGTTATTTTGTTTTTTATATTTTTTTAAATTATAATAACTTAATTTATCATCATCAGAATCTTCCCAATTTTTAATTGTATGATCTAAAGGACTTTTATCTTTAGATGGTTTAATATTTAGATCCATCATATTAGTTTTTTTCCCTTGAATTAAATCATTATATTGTCTTAATTCATTTAATTGTCTTTGTTGTTCAACCATATCTTGTTTCCTTTGACTTTCTAATTGAGATATCTGTTTTTCATAATTATCTTTCAAATATTGATTATATGATTGATCTTCATAATTAATATTACTTAATTCATCTATAATATTTAATATTTTATTTTTTTCATCATAAAGTTCTTTTTTATACTTTTTTAATTTTGTTTTATATTTTTTTTTTAATTTTTTCTTCATTTTTTTATCATCAAATTCTAAATCATCATCATCTGAATCAGTATCATCTGTAAAATCATTATTTCCAATTTTGTCTGGATCCATATCCTTAGTATGATATCTAATAATTAAAAAAATAATAACTCCGACTAATATTACTATAAATAATAAATTATGTTCAACATAATCTTTGTAAAATTTACCCCAAGTATAGTCATTTTTTATGTAAGATTTATAAAATGGTTCTGGTTTATTAAGCACATCATTAAAAAAATTATTGATTTGAGGATTAATTAGTCCAGGATTATATTCACTTGTATAATTCATGTTATTATATATTTCATAATCTCTATTAGTTAATGAATTCATTATAAATAATAATTCTATACAAAATATTTTAGATAATTAATCAAATTAAAATATTAATTTAGAATTATAATTTACTTTTAAATATTATAAGGTTATATTTATATTTAATATTATCTATAAAGTATAAATAATTAATGTTTAGTTCTAATAAATTAAGTAATCAATTTGTTATAACGCAGAATAAGTTAGGTAATGGTGCTTTTGGAAGTGTATATGTTGCTAAAATAGATAATAAAGATATTGCAGTTAAATGTGAATCAAAATCTAATACAAATCTAACCTTATTAAGAGAATTTAAAATATGTAGAAAAATTTATACTGTTAAAAAATATTTGAAATATTCTATGATTCTAAATGATCCCGAGACATCTAATAAGGACAAAATTAATACTTTAATAGAAAATATAGAACAGAATCCAATTATTAAAATTTATAATTATCTAACAATTAATAATTTATTAACTATACCTAATGAATTATCAATTGACTATTTAGTTAAATTAAAGTGTATTCCTGAAGCATTTTCATATATTGAATGTAATGATTTTAACTTTTTAACTATGGAATTATGTGGTGATAATTTTGAAACTATTACAGAAAAGTACAGATTATCGGAAGGAGCTAAATATTTTGTAGCTCATAAATTATTACATACAATGTCTTGTTTACATAGAATTGGAATTATACATAGAGATATAAAATTATCTAATCTTGTTTTAAATAAAAAATTAGATTCTTTAGAATTAAATACTATTAATAAATTATATCCAATTATTATTGATTTAGGTTTATCAAAAGAATATTATAAGTTTGAAGGTGAAAGAGTTTTAATGATTCCTCCACATTCAACAAAAAATATTACTGGAACATTAAGATATATTAGTTTAAATATTCATGAACATAAAAGTCCATCAATTGTAGATGATTTAATTAGTTTAACTTATTCGTTAATAGTTATATTTACAGATAAAAACTTACCATGGGTTGGACACAAAAAAGATAGTGATAAATTTGATCCTACAAAACATGTTCATTCAAATTGTAAATGTGGTTTTCATAAAAATAAAGCCAATAATGATACTAAAACAAAAAATACTATTGCAGAAGTAAAATATCATACATCTTTAGAAGATTTAGTTGGTACAAAATATAAATTTTTAGTAAAATGGTTGAAATATTTGTATTCATTAAAATTAAAACAATTGCCTAGTTATAATCAATTATATAAAATTTTATACGAAGAATCTAAAAATATAGATAATATGTATATTGAATTGATACCAAAAATTATTCAAAATGATAATGAATAATGTTTATTAAAATATTCTTTTCCTGCGTCTTTGTTTAATTAATAATTCTTGTTGTTGCATTTTTATATTAAAAATTGATTCATCTTCAGGTAATTTATCAGAACTTTCATTTATTATAATTTCATCTGTTTCTAATATAATCTTAGATTGTATATTATCTAAATTATCACTATTATCTAAATTATAATTATTAACTAAATTATCACTATTATTTTTAAAATTATTCTTTAATCTTAATAATAAATCTATAGTATTCATAGAATTAAATTTTGTTCTATTTAATTCTAATTCTTTTTTTGTAGATTCTAATTCATATTTGACATCTTCTAGTTCTTTATTTTTTTCTTCAAGTAATTTTGTTAATTCTAAAACTTTTTGTTCTATTGATAATTCTTCTATAATAATATTACTAGTTATTTCTTCAACCTTTAATTCTAAATCTTCTTTAACTTGTAATTCTAAATCTTGATTTAAATTTTCTTCAACCTTAAATTCTAAATTTTGATTTAAATCTTTATTAATCATTAATTCTAAACCTTGGTTTGTATCTTCTTCAACTTGTAATTCATAATCTAAAACTACTTCATCTTCTGTAATTTGATCAATTTCTTCTTTATTTTTAGAATTTGAATCTGAATCCGTGTCTGATGTAAGCATTTTAGTACATAGAGATTTATTTGTATTTTTCTTTTTACCCATAAAAAATTAATCTATATAATATTTAAATATTTATTACTAAATAAATAAACTTGTATAATTGTAATACTAATACATACTAAAAATCCTCAGAACTAGCAAATTCTCTAGATGTATTAGCATTGTATGCTGATTGATATTCAGTTACACGTTGTTCATGAAAATTAGTTTTTTGTACCATACCAATTGTTTCCATAAAACTAAATGGATTTGTTACTTTATAATATTTTTCATATCCTAATGATACAATTAATCTATCAGCAACATATTTTATATATTCTGTCATTAAATTAGAATTTAATCCAACAAGTTTACATTTTATTGATTCATTAATAAATTCAGATGCAATTTCAACTGATTCTGTAATAATGTTAATTATTTCATTTTTTGGTGGTTTATTAACAATTAATTTAAATAATTCACATGCAAATTCTGCATGTAATCCTTCATCTCTAGAAATAAATTCATTTGATTTAACTAATCCTTTCATAAATAGTGTTCCTGATCCTTTATATTTTTTAAGCCAAAATATTGTAGCAAATGCACCTGAAAACATAATACCCTCAATACATGCAAAAGCTACTATTCTATTTGCAATATGAGTATCAGAATCAATCCATTTTAAAGCCCAATCAGAAATCTTTTTAATTGATGGAATAGTTGTTATTGAATTGAATAAATATTCTTTTTCTGTTTTATCTTTGATTAGATTATCTAACATTAAAGTATAAGTTTCACTTTGACCGGTTAAACAACCATTAAAAATTCCTGCGTGTTCTTTGGGCTCAGTAAAACAGTATGTATCGTTTATACTATCTAAAATTGTTACTTGATTAATATAAATATCAAAATTTGTATTATTTAATTCAATTAAATCAATTTTTTTATTAGATTTAAAACCTAAATTTAATAGTTTATTTAATTCTGAGTTGTTAATATTTATTAAAAATTTATTATCTTTTGAAATTATATTCGATTTTATATTTAATGTTGTTAATAATAACTGTATATTTTTTATAAAATCATAATTTATACTAAAAATTTCTAAATTATTATTTTTTTTATTAATATCAATACAACTATGAAAGATTCCTTCTAACCATTTTATTTTAGTGTTTATTGAATAATTTATTGGAACAAAAAATTTATTTTTATTTATTTTATCACTAATATCTAATTTTATATAATTATCATTTTTTTCATAATTTGCTGATTCAAAATATTCAAGTAACTCTTCTTTTTCTAAACTTAAATATATTATTGATAAATTATTACTTTGAACTTCATCACCACAAAAAAAACCATGTAAATGTGGATTCATAAACTCATCTGGATCATTTATATCCATAATTGGTAATTCATAAGGATAAATAATATCATTTTCTTTTAAATCTTTAGTAAAAATTATTTCTTTTTCATTTAAATTATTTTTTATAAACCATTTATGTTCTGGTGTACATTTTAATTCAATACCATTTGAAAGTTTAACACAATATAGTTTACTTTTTCCAGTAAATTTAATAGTTGTGGATGTAAATTCTTTACCATTCCAAACATTAACATCTTTATCAAGAAGATCTAATATTTTAAAATAACCATCATCCGTTAGAATTAATGTATCACCTGAAACACAATGTACATTTTCCATCATCATTTGAAAATTATATGTAACCTTTGCTTCATTAATAGTAATATTATTTAATAGCCTAGAATTAATATTAAGATTAACTATACCATCAGTATTTGCAAAAAATGCCAATATCATTTTAATGACATGTTTTTCATCAGAATTTAGTTTTTCCCAATCTTTATAATCTTCAGAAAAATCTATTTCTTCAGCTTTCCAAAAAGAAGATTGTTGTTTTTTATAAAGATTCCATAATCCTGTATATACAATTGGATATAAACAAAAACGTGCATTTTTTTCATCTAAAATAGGTTCACTAACGATTGAATTTGTTTGGTAGTGGTCCATAATATTATATATTTGATCTTCCATAATTTCTATAATAAATAGGTTTATATTTTTATATTTTTTCAATTTTATAGCATAAGACCATATATTTTATATTTTGCATTATTTTGAAGATCTTTAATAATCTTAATAATTTTTTTATTAATTTTCACAGGGATAATTTTAAGATGATTAATTATATTTATTAAAAAATTATACATCTAATATAGACCTAACATCTGATGGTGAGTAAGATTATATTTAATCTCTAATTAAAAAAATTGATAAAAATATTATAATTCAATTTATTATATAAAATGTCAAATTTAATTGAACAAGTAATTTCACAAGTAGATATATTGGGTAACCAATTAGTACATGATTATGCTAAATATAATTTATCAAACATATTAACAAATGGTATAATTGATGGTATGAAAGAGTATGAACTAAACGAATTTATATCAAACACTTGTGCTAATCTAATATCAAAAGAACCAGATTTTAATAAATTAGCAGTTGAATATGAAATAAAAAATTTATATTTAACAACAAATTCAAATTATTTAGAGTGCGTTGAAAAACAAAAAAATTTTAACTTATTATCTGATAAATATTATGAATTTGTTAAAAATAATATTAATAAACTTGAACAAATAATGGATTCATCGCGTGATAAACTTATTGATTTTTTTGGTTTAAAAACACTAAAAAGATCTTATTTATTAAAAGACAGTGATAAAATAATTATCGAAACTCCACAAATGATGTTTATGCGATGTGCAATACAAATTCATGGTTTACATCCTTCAACTAATCCAGATAAGTTATTCGATTTAATAACTGGAACTTATAATTTAATGTCTCAATTATATTTTACTCATGCAACACCAACATTATTTAATTCAGGAAGAAAATATCCACAACTTTCATCTTGTTATCTTTTACAATGTTCTGATGATCTAGAAGGTATTTCTAAATCAATCTCAGATACAATGAAAATTTCAAAATGGGCTGGTGGCATTGGTATAAATTTATCAGATGTCAGAGCAGATGGTTCTATTATTAAATCTAATGGTGGAAAATCTAATGGTATTATACCACTATGTAAAGTTTTAGAAAGTGTCGCGCGATATATAAATCAATCTGGTCTACGGGCAGGAAGTGTGGCAACTTATCTAGAACCATGGCATTCAGATGTATTAGAATTTATTGAATTGAGAAAAAATACTGGTGATGAAAATTTGAGAGCACGTGATTTATTTTTAGCATTATGGATTCCAAATGCTTTTATGAGAGCTGTAGAATCAGACGAGTTATGGTATTTAATGACTCCTGATGTATGTACAAATTTAACTGATACTTATGGAGAAGAATTTGATAAATTATATTATTCATATGTACAGGATGGTAAATATGTAAAAGAAATTAGAGCAAGAGATCTTTTTACTAAAATTATAGAATCACAAATAGAAACTGGTATGCCTTATATGTTATATAAAGATCATGTTAATGAAAAATCAAATCAAAAAAATTTAGGTACTATTAAATGTTCGAATTTGTGTGTGGCACCCGAAACAAAAATTCTAACTGACAACGGTTATTTTGAAATTTCAACACTTAAGGACAAAAATGTTAATGTATGGAATGGTGAAAAGTTTTCTAATGTAAAAATTACCCAAACTGGTGAAAATCAAAAATTAATAAGAATTAAATTTTCAAATCAAGAATATTTAGACTGTACACCATATCATAAATTTTATATTTTTAAAAATAAATATAAAACTGAAATGATTGAAGCATCAAAATTAGTAACTGGTATGAAATTAATTAAATTTGATTTACCTATAATTAATACTGAAAAAGAAATTGATTCTCCTTATACATCTGGATTATTTTCAACTGATAATTTTAATTTAAATACATCTAAAAAATATTATGTTCCTATTAACTGTTCAATTAAGACAAAGTTAAAATGGTTAGCTGGATTTTGTGATATTAATGGTTGTGTTTTAATCAATGATGGAAACAAATCAATTAAAATTAATTCAATTCATTTAGATTTCTTAAAACAAGTTCGTCTAATGTTAACAACATTAAATATTAATCCAAAAATTTCAATTGTACAAACAAAAGCTAATAAAATAATTTCTGATGATAAAGTTAGTAAAACATGTTATAGATTATTACTTTCATCCAATCATCTATTCAAATTAAATGAATTGGGATTTAAAACAAATCTTTTAGATAATATTTGTGCAAAACCTAAAAGAGAGACTTGTTCATTTATTACAGTAAAAAGTGTCGAAGATCTTGGTAGAAAAGATGATACTTATTGCTTTAATGAACCAGAAAAACATATGGGTATATTTAACGGAATTCTTACAGGAAACTGTAGTGAAATCGTGGAATATTCATCAATGGATGAAATAGCAGTATGTAATTTAGCATCTATTTGTCTTCCAATGTTTGTAGAAGATGGTAGATATGATTTTGTAAAACTTGGCGAGGTTGTACAAACTGCTGTTTTAAATTTAAATAATATAATTGATTTAAACTTTTATCCAGTGCCAGAAACATCAAAATCTAATTTTACACATAGACCAATAGGTTTAGGTGTTCAAGGTTTAGCAGATGCATACATTAAAATGGGATATTCATTTGATTCACCTGAAGCACTTAAATTAAATCTTCAAATATTTGAATGTATTTATTTTAATGCATTAATAAAATCAAATGAATTAGCTAAAGTAGATGGATATTATTCGAGTTTTCCAGGATCTCCATTTTCAGAAGGATTGCTTCAATTTCATTTGGCTGGTAAAACTTTAGATGATATGGACAAAGAACTTGGATATGATTGGACAAATCTAATAGAATCAATAAAAAAATATGGTACAAGAAATAGTTTGATTACCACAGTAATGCCAACAGCAAGTACAGCACAAATTATGAATAATACTGAAAGCATAGAACCTGTAACAACAAATCTTTATGTTAGAAAAGTATTGGCAGGAGAATATATTGTAGTAAATAAATATTTAGTAGAAGATTTAAAAAAATTAGGATTATGGAATGATCAAATATATTCAGAATTAGTTTATGATAATGGTTCTGTACAAAAATTAAATATTCCTGAAAATATTAAAACAAAATATAGAACTGCTTATGATATAAAACAAAAAGTAATAGTTGATCAAAGTATTGATCGAAGTAGATTTATTGATCAATCTCAAAGTTTAAATTTATTCTGGGAACAACCAGATTTAGCAAAAGTATATTCATCTCATATGTATGGATGGAAAAAAGGTTTAAAAACAGGAATGTATTATTTAAAATCAAGACCAGCAACTGAAGCAATAAAGTTTGGTATAGATGTTGAAGTTGAAAAAAATATAAGAGAAAAAAGAAATTTTAACAATAATAAGTCTTGCAATGAATATTTCTGCGAGTCATGTAGTGCCTAAATTAAATATATATAGATTATTTAAAATTAATAATTACATTAATGTAACTATATAAATTTAATATAGATTTATTTAAAATAAAAAATATTTTTAAAATTTTTTTGTAGTATTAGTAATATATAATATAATGGCTATTAATTGGAAATGCTCTATTACTCTTGCAATTTTAACTGTTCTTGTTTACTTATTACTAGTTAATTTAATGACTGGTATGATGGGACCAGGTGTAGGTACTGAAAATGTTGAATGGTACAAATCAATGGAAGCAGTATTATTTTATTCAGTTTTAATTTCATACAATCTTAATCAATCACTTTTTGTCAGCTGTAGGATGTAATCATAATACTAAATTAAAAATTTTTAGATAAATAATATAATATTATAAATATAATATTATTTCTTAGTAAAATTAAGAATGAACAAAAATAAAAACAAAAATAAAAATAAAAATGTTATTGATAGAATAAATAAATACTTAAAACAAATAGATTTAATTGATCTTTATATAACAAAAAATATATGTAAACTTATTAAAAAAAAAAGTGATTATGATTTTATTAGTAAAAATATTTTTTTATTAGGTTTTGTAAATAAAAATAGAAAAAATAGTTTAAGAGTATTATTAGATAATTCAGAATATTTTATTGTTAGAAAATTAATAAAAGAAAATCCAGAAATATTAAATTATAAAAGTTTTAATGAAATAAATTTATTTCAAATGATTATAGCTATTGAATATTTTCATGATTTGATAATAGATATTTTACAAAAATATAATTATGATTTAGTATTAAAAATTATTACAAATAAAGATTCAAATTTAACTAATTCAATTGATTTACTTATATCAATAATTATAGTTAATGAAAATCTTTTTATAAAAAATATAAATGAAAATAATAAAAATGATGAAAATATATCATTTATTAAAATAAAAAAAATGCTTAAATTAATTAATGAATTTAATAGAGAAGATTTAACTATGGTAATATCAAAATTATGTGCTAGAATTAGTAATTCAATGTTACTTCTTGATATATTAAAATATATTAATCCAAATAATATTGATATATATCCGGATAAATCTCTATTAACATGTATAGATTATTTAATAATTAATGAAAATTATCCAGTATTAAATTATTTAGTGCCAAAAATTAATTTTATTTATTTTATTAATATTGAAAATAATTTTTTATTTGAACTAATTGAAAATTATTTTAAAAATGATGGATTAGAAAAGAATAAGTTTATTAAATTAATTTTTGATATATTATCCAAGTCAAATTTATCAAAAATTAAAAATAAAAAAAATGAAAATATTTTTTTTAAAATTTTAGAATACTTTACAATTGATCCTAATTTAATAACTAAATATATTGAACACATTGATATATATGAAAAAAATATAGATGGTTTAAACATTTATAAAATTATTAATGATAAATATGGTAATATTTTAAAAAAATCAAATATTAATAAAAAAATTAAATATATTAATTTTTCAGATCTATTAGAACCAACTGAAATTGGTTTATTTAGTTCAGATATATTACATAATATGTTATATACAATAGTAATATTACAAAAATACAAAAATTTAATAATACCATATTATTTTCAAACTAAAGAATATAATCAAATACAAAAAAAATATATAGATATGTCAAATAATGAAAAATATGTATTATCTTTTCTAAAATTATATTTTAATTTTTTTAATTCGTGGTTACCTTATATTATTATATGGAAAAATAAATATAATTATTATTTAGATGAAAATTTAATAAATTTTATACTTCAGAATAAAAACATTGATTTTATTTATATTAGATTATCAATAAGTTTAATAGAAAATTTAGAAAGTGAAAATATTAGACATGCTAATTTGATTCTGATTGATAATAAAAGAAAAATTATTGAAAGATTTGAACCATATGGTGAAATAAATTATTTTAATTCATATGATATTAATTTAATGATTGAAGATAAATTAGCAAAACCAATTGGTTATGAATTTAAATTTATACAATCATACCCTGGATTTCAAACAAGATCAGATGAATCTAATAAATATAATAAAGTTTATGGTGATCCTTTTGGATTTTGCTTAGCTTGGTGTTTATTATATTTAGAAACAAGATTAATTTTGGATAAAAGTAATAATTTAATAAATCCTATAGATGCAATAAATAATTATATTATCGATAAATTTAAAAAAGATTATCATGATATACAGAAAGATAATCAAAATAATCTATACATGATTTTTATAAGATATTATGGAAAAAAACTTGATTCAGAGAAAAACAAATTATTAAAAAAAATGGATATAGAACCATCTATACTATATAATGTTGATATTACATCAAATAATTATAAAAATATTATAAAGAAAATAAATATGGAATTATATGAAATTAAAAAAAGATCTTAAAAAATTTTTATTAAATTAATTAACCAATAAAAATTTATATAATAATAATATAATTATGTCTAATAAAGATTTATATAAAATGATTGATAATCTAAATCTAAAAATAAATAAATTAGATACTTTAGTTAAAAATAAAAATTTTAATTTAGAAACTAGATCTATTTCTAAGATGTCTAACCAAAGTTTATTTAGAGCATATGGAATAAATTACCCAAAAATATTTGATAAAAATAAAAAATATATTGGATTATTATTTAATGAAAATTTTAATGATTTTACATCAGATAATAATTTAAATTCAGATTCAAAATTATCTTTTATAAAATTATCAAATGGTAATAATGTTATTAATTATTCAATAAATGTTGATATTGATGAATCTAAATTTAATAATTTAAATAATATTTGTTCAGTATCTTTAGGAATTAAAGAAAAATTTAATTCAAAAGTTAGAATTATAAAAGGAAGTAAAATGTCTTGGGATATTAAATCTAATTCTAATAAAATTGTCATTAATAATACAATTATTTATAATTCTCAATTAGGAGAAGAGTTATGTATTATTGCTGAATTAAATCCTAAATGTAAAATAAATCCAGCTAAAAGTCTTTTTAAAATATTAACTATAAATTAATTTTATCTTTTTTCAGGTGGAATATATTTAAGTAATAAAGCTTCGAATATATCTGCTTCGGAATTTACTTTAATCATAACCTCTTTATTTTTATCATTTTTAACAAGACCATATTCAGATAATTTCATACCTAACGTTTTTGCATGTAAACGCATTTTTTGATTAAAAACACCTGATCCAGTAAAATGCATTAATGCTGGAAAAAAATAAATATCAGGAACCATAATAATATCTAAACGTATAACATTTTTATTTACATCAAATTCTTTGCGATCATATTGTGTTGGCAAGTCAGGTATTTTTTTAAATGATGCAAATCCTTGAAAATGAGTATTATAGCTTTCAGTTAATTTATCAACAATAAAAAATTTTTCTAGTTTATCTAATACTTTTTTAAGATATTTACCAGTATCTTCTTTTTTTAATAATTTTTTATTTGTAATCAATATATCTACATCAGAAGAGAAATCTTTACCTCTTCTATAAGAACCACATATTATAGAAATAAAATTTTTATCAATTTTAATTAATTCTTCTTGTACAAATAAATCTAAACGAGCAATTAAAATTCTTGGAATATGTTCAGATAATGTATTTTTATATTTAATACCTAATTTCATTTGATTAGTTAATTCAATAATTCCTTTTTGATCAGCTCTAATTAAATCTTTAATTGATTTAATTTTATAATTTTCATAAAAAAATGATGCTTTTGTTGGTCCTATTCCATATATTGATGATAATTCTTTAATTGCTGATACTTGTTTAATTTTTTCTTTAATCTCTGATAAATGACCAGTATCAATAATTTCATTAATTCTTGCAATTGTTTTTTCACCAATTCCTTTAATTTGTGCTAACTGATTACCTGATGTAATTTTTTGTTTAAAAGCTGCAATTAAATTAATTACTTTTAGAATTACTTGTAATTTATAATAATTTTCCTTAGATGATTTTTGTGATTGAGTATAATTACTATAAATAAACATATAATATCTTATAAATTCATCAACTATATATTTATTATCAGTATTTTTAATTTTAATGTTTGAAAAATCTTCTACTTTATTCATTATATATTCATATATAATTTACCTAAAAAAATATTGTAAAAATAATAAAAAAGTTGATATTAAAATATTATATCTAATTAAAATTAACAAGATTATAATTAATATGTCTCTAATGAATACAGCTAAATCTCCTAAAATTGGAATAGCTGGTTTTAAAAACCTTACTAACACTTGTTATATGAATTCAGTTTTACAATTACTTTTACATTGTAAACCTATAGTTAATTTTCTTATTAGAAATGAAGAAGATATTGCAAATTACGATGATTATCTTAAAAGAGCTGCTTTAAATAGAATTGGAGAAAAAATTCGAAAAGAAAATAATATTCCTACAGATAAAGAAATAACAGTTGCTGTTTCTCAAGTTAATTATTTTTGTGAAAGATCTATCATTAAACATTTAGCTGATATTATTAATATCATTATGAAAAAAGGTAATAGTATTATAGCTCCAAATCTTTTTAAAGAAGTAATTGAAAAAAAAATTCCTACATTCAGAGGATATCAACAACATGATGCACATGAATTACTTTTACAATTACTTGATAATATGTTTGAAGAAACAGGAATTAATTCTGAACCTATGATTAATAATGTTCCTGAAATAATTAACGATTATCTTGAAATTTTAAGATCTACAAAAGATTTATTAAAAAATGAATCTGATATTGATAAAAAAAAAATAGCTATTCAAAATTTAAGTGAATTTAAAAAACTAAATAATAATGTTATTAATAGATATGAAGGACTTAATTTTATGATTAAAGAATATAAAAAAAGATATAATCCAATGATATATCAATTAAAATCATTTTTAATTCATACAATTACTTGTACAGTCTGTAATAATTCAAATTCAAATTATGAAGTTAATACTATAATTACAATTCCAACAAAATCTTCAATTGAAAAATGTTTACAAGAATTTATTAAGGAAGATGAAATTAATGATTATAATTGTACTATTTGTGAATGCAAAAGAAAAGCAACTAAAATTACAAAAATTTATAAAACACCGTTGATATTATTTTTACACCTTAAAAGATTTAGATACTTATCTAATAATAGATATATTAAAGATGATAGAATGGTAGATATTTCTTATGAATTAGATCTAAATCCATTTTGTGATTCAAATATGATTCCTGAAAATAATTTATCAAATAAATATATATTAAAAGGTTTTATTAATCACATGGGACAATTAAATGGAGGTCATTATACTGCAGATTGTTCTGGTTTTATTGATCCACAATACTGGTATAATTTTGATGATTCACATGTTTCAAAGTGGGAAAATAATAATATTGATACATCTAATTCTTATATATTAATGTATGAAATGATTTTTTAAGTATATATGAAAGATAATTCAGTAATTATAATAAACATCTTATTTAAAATATATAAATAACTTCTTAGTAAATAATATTTGGAATGTAATTTTTTTATAAAATTATAGTAATATTCAATATCATAATTTTTTGGTAATTTTAATACAATTAATTTATTATTATTATTATTTAAACAAAATTTTAATTTTTCTGCTGGATCAGATATATTAGCAATTAATTCACTATAATGTTTTTCAAATTTTAAATATATATCTTGAATTAACTCTTCTATTGATATATCACCTAGATTTAATTTTAACATATCTGAATTTTTATAATCTGATCCACCCCACGGAGGATCTATAAAAATTACATTTGGATTTATTGAAATCATTGTATTATTATTAAAATCTATTGATGATTCATTTATTACATGAATGTTTTTATAACCATAAACATCTATATTATTCTTTAAATATTCTGCTCTTAAAGTGGATAATTCTATTGCATAAACTAAATTAAAAAATTTAGAAAATGATAATACATTTCCACCTACTCCAGACGTATAATCTATTATACAAGATTTATGAGGATTCACATTAAATTGTAATAAATGATGTGATATTATTTTTGATATTAATTCAGCTATTTCTCTAATTGTTATATAGCTAAATGATTCATCATCTATTTTTAATTTACAAAATAATGAATAATTTTTTATTTGGGGAAAAATTCTAGCTATTCTATTATTTATATAAAATTTATGATCATTGATTGAATTTTCCCAAGGATCATCTGGTAATAATTCATCAGGATAATCTGAATCTTTTAATATTTCATTATCATTTAAATTTATAATATACTTTTCTTTTTTTAATAAATTATACTTGTAATCAATCGTTAAATTATTTAATTCAAGATTGTTTAAATAATTTATTAATATATCATTTGGTATTATTTCATTATTTGAATATATATTATTAGATTTATTAGTCATCCATATATTATTATTTAAATTAGGATCTATATCCATTATTAATTAATAATAAAGTTATATTTTTAAATTAAAAAAAATGAAAAAGAACTAATATACATATTTAATTATTAGTATATTATATAATGAGTAAGATTAAAAATAATGACAAACCCAAATCTATGATATTTCAAATTATAGATTGGGGTCAATTCCATGAAGGTGTTGAAGAAGAAACATCTGATGAATTAGAAGAAGAACTAGGTAATCAAGAATTATTAGAATATAAAATTAGATTATTTGGAAGAACAGATGAAGGTAAATCAATATATGTAAATATTGATAATTTTACTCCATATTTTTACATAGAAATTCCTTCTGATTGGAATAAAACAAAAGCATATAGTCTTATTAATTATATTAAAAAGAAAATTAATAATCCACAAATTATAAAAGGTTTTAAAGATTTTGATATTATTGAAAGAAAAAAATTTTATGGATTTACAGGATATAAAAATTTTAAATTTATCATGCTAATTTTTACAAATATGAAAGCTTTTAAAACATTTGAATATTGGATTGAAAGAAATAAAATTATTGATCCCTTTTTATTCAAAAATCCTTATAAACTTAAAATTTATGAATCAAATATTGAACCTTTTATTAGATGTATGCATATTAAAAAATTATCTGCATGTGGTTGGATTAAATTAGATAATTATACAAAATATGATTATGAAATTTCTTGGTGTGATATCTCAATTAGATCAGATTGGAAAAATTTAGAACCTTATGAAAATAACTCTATCCAAAAATTTGTAATAGCTTCTTATGATATTGAATGTATGAGTGATACGGGTAACTTTCCAGTAGCTACAAATGATTCTGATCCAATTATACAAATAGGTACAGTACTTTCTTATTATGGTGAATCTGAACCATTTTTTAAAAGCATTATTACATTAGGTGGATGTGAAAAAATTAAGGGTTTAGAAGATGTTGAAATTCAAAGTTATATGGATGAAAAAAAAATTCTTTTAGCTTGGACAAAATTAATTCAAGAAAAAAATCCTGATATTATTACTGGTTATAATATTAATGGTTTTGATTTTCAATATATGTATGATCGTGCTAAAAAATTAAAAATATTAAACAAATTTTCAATGCTATCTAGGATTAAAGGCGAAGTATCTGAATTTAAAGAAAAGAAATTAGCAAGTTCGGCTTTAGGTGATAATTTTCTTAAATATTTTGATATGAATGGACGGATTATTATTGATTTAATGAAAGTTGCAATGAGAGATTATAAACTTGATAGTTTTAAATTAGATAATGTTGCATCTACTTTTATTCGTGAAAAAATAGAATCTTATCTAGTTGATGAATCTAATAATGAACAAAGTTTTATTACTACTAAAAGTATTTACGGTGTTAAAGAAAATGATTATGTTAATATTATGTGGGATGATGGCTTGACTGAAAATAAACATGATCAAAAATATAAAATATTAAATATTAAGAAAGATGATAATGATCCTAAAATATTTATTATATTGTTAAATGGTACTATTCCAGAAGAAGTATTTTATACAGAAAAACATGGTGGTATAACTAAGAAAAAAAATAAAACTTTTTGGTGTCATGCTAAAGATGATGTGTCTGCTAAAGAAATGTTTAAAATGCAAAAAGGTTCAGATGCTGATCGTGCTATAATCGCTAAATATTGTATAATGGATTGTGTCCTTGTTACTAAACTTTTAGATAAAACACAAGTATTAAATAATAATATTGGTATGGCTAATGTATGTAGTGTACCCTTAAGTTATATTTTTATGAGAGGACAAGGTGTTAAAATATTTTCTCTTGTTTCTAAAAAGTGTAGAGAATTAGAACATATTATGCCTAAATTAAAAGTTAAACAGAAAACTCAAGATGATAATAAATTTAAAGTTATTAAAAAAGGTGATGACTCTGATAATGAAAATCAAAATGATGAAGCTGGTTATGAGGGAGCTATTGTTTTTCCACCTGTTAAAGGAGTTCATTATGAACCTATACCTGTCCTCGATTATGCAAGTTTATATCCTAGATCTATGATTTTAGTAAATATTTCTCAAGAATGTTATATTTTAGAGCCAAAATATGATAATTTAGAAGGATATGATTATCAAACTGTTACTTATAATAATAATGATGGAACTACTACTACTTGTAGATTTGCCAAAAAACTAGATGGAACTAAAGGTATTTTACCACTAATTCTTATTGAATTGTTAGATAAACGTAGTTCTACAAAAAAACTTATGGAAAAAGCTACAGCTTCCGGTGATTATTTTAATGCAGCTATTTATGACGGCTTACAATTAGCTTATAAGGTTACTGCAAATAGTTTATATGGACAAGTTGGAGCTCCAACATCTCCTATTTATATGAAAGAATTAGCTGCATCTACTACAGCAACTGGTCGTAAAATGTTAGAATTATCTAGAGATTTTATTGAGGGAGCTTTTGGTAATCTTATTAATTTTGCTATAAATGATAAAGATCAATTTCATAAATTTGCTTATGAAGTTTTTGAAAAAGATGTTTATCATAATAGAACTATTTTACCAAAAAAATGGATTGAACCTAAATTTAATAGAGAAACTAAAGAACAATTTATTGAATATTTTTATTCTAAAGTTAATGAATTAATTACTTCTGAATATAGAGTTAAACCTAAAGTAATTTATGGTGATTCTGTAACTGGAGATACTCCTATATTATTATTAGATGAATCAGATCAAATAGTTATTAAAACTATTGATGAAATAGGTAAAATGTGGTCTGAATATAATGTTTTTAAAAGTGATATTATTGGACTTGTTGATAAACAACATGATTTTAATATTAAATATAAGGTTTGGACTAATAAAGGTTGGTCAAATATCCGTAGAGTTATTAGACATAAAACTAATAAACAAATTTATCAAGTATTAACTCACACTGGTTGTGTTCATGTTACTGAAGACCATTCATTGTTAAACCCAGATGGTAAACATATTAAGCCAATTGATTGTAAAATTGGTACAGAATTAATGCATGTATTCCCAGAAATTTTTAATAAAAAAGAAGAAACAATTAATTTAGATAAATGTTATATTTATGGTTTTTTCTTTGGTAATGGTTCATGTGAAAAAAATTCATGGGTGCTAAATATTAAAGATATTGAACTTGGTAATAATTTAATTCTAAAATTAAATAATATTTATCCAAATAATAATTTTAAAATGCTTACACTTGAATCAAGTGGTGTTTACAAAGCTGTTCTATCATCTGATAATATTAAAAAGTTTGTTGTTGAATATAATATGCAATTTTATGATTCAAATAAACATAAAATTATTCCAAAATCTATTTTAAATGGATCATTCAGAGAAAAAGAAGAATTTATAAAAGGATATTCTTTTACAACTGATTGTGATAAAAATAGATTTTGGAATAATTATCATCAATTTGATGTAAAAAGTCAAATTAGTGCACTTAATTTATACTATTTAGTTAAATCACTTGGATATAATGTATCCATTAATAAAAAAAAAGATAATCTTGACATATTTAACATAACATTTTCAAAAAGTAACTTTCTTAAAGATCCAAATAAAATAATAAAAATTATTAATATGGGTTATTTTGATAATTATGTTTATGACTTGGAAACCGATATTGGTAATTTCCATGCAGGAGTTGGCTCAATGATAGTTAAAAATACTGATTCAGTCTTCTTTACTCCAAAAATTCATCATGTTGAAACTAAAGAAATTAGAACTGATCGTGATGTATTACCTATTTGTATTGAAATAGGAAAGTTAGCAGGTGCAACTATTTGTAAAATTTTACCCGAACCTGAAGAACAAGTTTATGAAAAAACATTATGGCCTTTTATTATATTAGCTAAAAAAAAATATGTTGGAAACTTGTATGAAGATGATGATAAAAATTTTAAACAAAAAAGTATGGGTATTGTACTTAAACGTCGAGATAATGCTAAAATTGTTAAAATAGTTGTTGGTGGTATTGTTGATTATATTTTAAATGGTAAACCTGGTGAAACTAGTGTTCAAGATCGTAATCGAGGTGCTATTGAATATACTAAAGCACTAATTAAAAGAATTTTAAGAGGAGATTTTGGTATTGATAAATATATAATTAGTAAAACACTTAAAGCTAATTATAAAAATAGAAATTCTATTGTTCATGCTGTATTAGCTGATCGTATAGGTAAACGAGATCCTGGCAATAAACCTGATATAAATGAAAGAGTACCATTCGTTTATATTGTCACACAAGGAAAAGTTAATCTACAAGGTGATCGTGTTGAAGATCCAAAATATGTATTGACTAATCAATTAGAATTAGATTATTTATTTTACATAACAAATCAAATAATGAAACCTAGTATACAATTTTTAGAATTGATTGCACATAATCCAGAAAAATTATTTGAAAATTATATAAATAAGGAAATTAATCGAAGAAAAAAAATATCATCAATTATGGATTATGTTGGAACAAATAATAATTCTGATGTAAATAATGAATCAGAATTATTATTTGAAAATATTGATAAATCAAAAATAAAAAAATTAAATAAATCAAATTCTAAGGATGTTATTGAAAAACTTGATGAAATTAAAAATATTTCAGATGATAAATCTGATGAAGAAATTAAACGAAGAATTAAAAGTAGTAAAAATAATTCAAAAAATTCATTAGTTATTGAATTATAAATTTTTATAAAAAATTTTTATATTTTTCTTCTTAACATTTTATAGTTTTTAACTGAAGCACTTGACTTTACATCTGAAGAATTAAATGGAAAGATTGATAATCCTTCTTCACTTGCTTCATTATTACTAGTTACTTCTACCGATTCAGAACTATCTAAAATATACTTTGATGAAGCTGATTCTAAAAATTTATTTTTCTTTGATTTCTTTGATTTCTTTGATTTCTTTAATTTCTTTGATTTCTTTATTCCATACTCTGATGAATCTGAAGTAGAATATGATGAATCAGTTGAAGAATCAGATGAAGAATCAGATGTTGATGATGAACCTATAATAAAAGAACGATGACCACCACCTCCTTTCTTTGGATTACTATTTTTATCACATCCACAACTACCTGCACCATGTTGTTTAGTATTTTCTAATTTATTTAATTGTTTAAGAATAACATTTTTAATGTGACCTAATGCTTCATTATCATCTGATAATGATAACTCTTCGTCTTTATTACCACCTGATAATTTATTTTCCATATTTTTTATCATTTCAAATACATCATACTTTGCATAACGTTTTCTATTTGAACTTAAATTATGTCTATGTCCTCCTTTTGATGATTTTTTTGGTTCTTCTGTTGTATTAACTTCAGTTGTATTAACTTCAGTTGTTTCAGTATTCATATCAGCTTTATTAACTTCAGGTTCAACATTAACTACAGGTTCAACATTAACTACAGATTCATTAGTATTTACTTTTGGAAGAGGTGGTAGTTGTTCAGTCGATTGTTCATTTTTGACTTTATTTATTTCTGGTCCTATATCAGTTGTATTTGGATCATTTGTTGGAACATTTGTTGGAACATTTGTTGGATCAGTTGTATTTAGAACAGTTGTATTTGGATCAATAGTAGGTGTAGTATTATTAGTTGTATCACAAGGAGGACCTATAACTGTACTGATATTTTTTGCTGCATTTTCTGGAGTTACTTTTTCTTTTGTATTAGAATTACTATTACCCATTATTTATATAATATATAATTATATAAATAAAAAAACTTTTTATATATAATATTATTGATATTATACTAATTTATAAAAAATATATATGGTAATGAAATATAATTTTTATATTTATACAAATTTTTATAATTATTTTATTAATATATTTTAATTAATATTAAATATAATGTGTTTATTAATCATTGTAATAATTTTAATATTTTGTTCTATATATTTTATATATTCAACAAGTTATTTAAATGATAATCTAATAAAGACTAAATCTCAATTAGATAATTCTTATTATTGGGTTAGAGATTTACCAGATAAGAATCAAGCTGCAAATGTTTTGGCAAAAATTAAAAAAAATATTTATAAATTAGTTAATTATTTACAAGAAAATAAAGATCAATTTCCTAAAAATCTTAATTATATAAAAGATTTAGTTTCAAGAACAAAATCTATTATTATTATGGAAACTGGTGCTGATGAAAAATATACTTCTTATACAGTTAATAAGGGTGAAAGAATAGTTTTCTGTCTAAGAGCAAAATTAATTAATACAATTCATGATTTAAACACATTAATGTATGTTGTTATACATGAATTAGCTCATGTAGGATGTCCAGAATTTGGACATACACCTTTATTTCGTGAAATATTTAAATTTTTATTAATAGAAAGTGTAAAAATTAATATCTATACACCAATTGATTATAGAAAATATCCTAAAAATTATTGTGGTATGGAAATAAATGAATATCTTTTAGATTAATCGGTAGCTTGACTTTGTCAGCAACCTTACTCGCCTGCGAGGTTAGATATTTTTAACATTATAGTTTTTAACATTAATTACATTTAATTTTTTATCAAAAAATACTATTGATGTACATTGGATAATATTATGATAATATTTATTAATTATCTTTAAATTTTTTATATCAAACCATTCAGAATTTTTATTTAGCAACTCGTCTATCAACATATAAAATTTTTTTGAAACAAATATTTTTTTTAAATCTGAAGAATCTACTTTGTAAATTATTCTATCTATTGTATCAAACATTTGTTCTATCGAACTATTCGGTTTTTTATAATCTTCTAATATAAAACTTAAATTTGTATTCGTTTTTTGAGGTTCTGACATCAATAAATCTATTTTATAATGATATAAAAACCAATTAATATCATAGTCAAATAATACTCCTAATTCTGTTTTGGATGTATAATCTGATTTATATATAAAATAATCATTCAAAAATAATTCATCTGTTCCATATCCAAATGTTTTTTCTCTTTTTCTATATAAACCTTTATCTTTTATATTAGGTGCTTGCTCTATAAAATCAGTAATTATTTTTGAAGAATATTTTTTATTATAAAATGCACACAAATTTAAATAAAAATGTGGTTCTAGTTTTTTAATCATCAAATCTTCTGCTCTACCTTTTCCTATTATTTGAATTGAATCCGTTTTATAATTTAGAACAGTTTTAAAACTTTTTATGTCTTCCTTTTTTAAATCAATATCAATTATTATTATATTTTTTGCATCATTATTTGGAAAATCAAATAAAGGAAATAATCTTACTAATGCACCAAATACATCTAAATGATAATCATCTTGTATATAATCTGAACATTTAAATAATACCATTTGAACTACTTTTGATGAACTTAATAATCTAAATATTTCTTTATCATTTTTTATATGTGAATCTATAAAAATTCTTAATTTATAATTTTTTTCCTCTTCCAACAATTTAATTAATCTTTTTAATCCATCCAAATATATATTAAAATTTTTATAATGTTTATTCATTTTAAAAAAACATGCTGATAATATATTAACTTTTTGTTTATAATCTATTTCAAATAATAATTCAAATTCACATATATTATTTTCTAAATATTTACTCATATAATTTATATACGAAATTTTTTATTATTTTATTGTGATCGCAATAAATTTAAGATTAAAAATTGATTATATATATAAATAGTAATTAAATATGCTTATGAATAAATTAGATTCAAATAAAAATGAGAATTTTGATAAAGATATTGTTAAATTAAACACATCTTGTGAAATGACTGAAGATCAAAATAAAGTATTAAATGAATTACTTGAATTTGTTACAAATCCTAGTAAAAATGAGATTTTATTAATTGGATATGCAGGTACAGGAAAAACTACTTTAGTAACAAAGTTAATAAGTGATCTTATCAAAAATAAATTATGTAAAAAAATAACTATTGCTGCACCTACTCATAAAGCAGTTAATATTGCAAAATCAAAATTATTTGATAACGTTGATTCTTCAAAGGAATTATCTAAAAATATTAATATTATGACAATTCATCGTTTGCTAAATTATCAATCTTACATTGATACTAATTCTGGTGAAAAATATTTTGCTAAAGGTAAAGTTAATCCTAATTGGATGATTTATGATTTAATTGTAATAGATGAATGTTCTATGTTATCAAATCAAATTATTTCAGATATTACAGAAATTCTAGCCAATCCAGCCAATTCAAAAGTAAAAATTATTTATGTAGGTGATCCAGCACAATTACCACCAGTAAATCAAACAGATAGCAAAATATTTAACAGAGATATTAAAAAATTAATTTTAGATAAAATTATTAGAACAAATATTAATGAAATAATGGAATTATCTAACGATCATCGTAAATGGATACTGTCTAAAAAAAATGATGATATTCCTAATGTATTTAAATATAATTGTGATCAAATTAACATTTATTCAACTCAAAATAAAGAAAATATTAAATGGCTTGATAATTTTATTAAAATAATTAATGGATCAGAAAAAAAATATTTAGATAATAACGATAAATATGATAATAACATTATTTTAACTTGGACAAATAAAAAATGTAATAATTATAATCAATATGTTAGACAAAAAATATTTAATAAAAAAGATTTAGATCACTATGAAATTGGTGAAATACTAATTTTTAATGATTTTCATAGATATAAAATTAAAGATAATAATGATGATTCTAATAATGAAAATGAACATTTTAATAATATAAAAAATAATTATGTTAGCTTTTATACATCAGAACAAGTTAAATTAATTCAAATAGAAAAAACTAAATATAAATTAGATCCTATTATTTTTAAAATAAATACAATATTAACTTCTGATCTTAATGATAAATTTAAACAAAAAATTCAAACTATTAATAATATTATTGATCAAGAATTAGATACATATACATTACAAGTTAAAAGAATAAATGAAGTTAAAATGAATGAAGCAAACGCACAAATACATACAATATATACAATTCATCCTAAATCTGAAAGAAAATTTTTAGAAATAAATGAATCTTTTGAAGAAATTGTTATTAAACTAAGAAAAACTTGTTATAAAAATATAGATCAATTAAAAAAAGATAATATGACAAAATGTAACTTACAAGCTGAAGTTGATAAAAAATTAAATAAATTATATAAAGATTGGCAAACAAATGTTATTGATAAATTTGCTCAACTTAATTATGGTTATTCAATAACAGTACATAAATCTCAAGGTTCTACTTTTAAAAATGTTTTTATCGATATTTCAGATATTTTAGAAAATAATAACGTTGATGAAACATCTAAATGTCTTTATACAGCAATTACTCGATCATCAAATTCACTAGAACTACTAATATAATTTTATAATACATATGTTTATTTTTATTTTAATTTAAAATAAATATTTTTATAGAAATGAAAAATTATAATAAAATTAATCTTTATAAAGATAATATTATTAAATTTATTCAATGTCAAACTACAAATATTATTAATATTAATAAAATTACTAATATAGATTATTTAATTGGAATATTATTTCTTACAGAAATGAATAGATATTGTAAAGGTAATAAAATATCTATTCATGGATACTATATTGCATATAGTCTTATTAATTTATTTATTAAAATTAAAAAAAAATTAATAAAAAAAGAAATCATAACTAACAAAGATATTAATCATTTTTGGACATCAGTTGCTAATAACATTGATTATTTAAATTCTAGAGTTAGTGATACAAATTTATGTAAAAATAAAATAAATCACAATTTTTGTAAATATATTATTGAAATAGAAAAATTTCTTACTGAATTAGTAGAATTTTCAGAAAAACATAATGAAGATAATATAAATTGCACACTGTCTAATAATTCAAGTAATAAAATAAAATCTAATTCTTCTTCACCAAATTCTATTGCATCATGTGAATTTTATCAATCTGATAATAAATGTATAAAATTAAATTCAATATATTGTAATAAAAAATGTTATATATGTTGGGTTGATAATGTATTAAAAAAATTTTTTTATATATTACTTATAACTGCTAAATTTATTGGTTCAGGTGATATTAAAGATCCAAATTTACTTAAAATGTCTGAATATTATTCAAATATATTTTTTACATATTTAAAAATTGAAGATTTAAATATAAAGTTGGATGAACATACCCGTTTTGAATTTTTTGATAAATATATTGATTATAAAAATAAAATTAATTATTCTATTATAGAACTTAAAATTAATTCAGATACTTTAGAAGAAATTATTAATTTTCTTGATGAATTTATTTTACTAAATTTATCCTCTAATAATAAATAATTTGATTCTAAAATGAAAAAAAATTGTATATAATATTTATATTGATATGAAAAAATCTGATCCTAGATTAAGTGGTTTAAATATAATATTAATTGGTATAATATCAACTCTCTATATCCTTATGGTTACAAAAATTGCTGAAATAATTAGCTCTGGCTATGATGAACCTGATACACAAGTTAGTGTTTATGTTGCTGTAATATATTTACTTAGTATAGTTGGTATGATTTTAGTATATATGAAATTATCTGAAAATAAATCTCCAGAAACCAAAACGCCAAATTGGATATTAAAATGGAGTATAAATATTGGTGGCATTATTTTATTAATATATACAATTATTAACTATTGGGATTATATGTCAAATATTGCTAAACTATCTTTAATTACTCTAAGTATTTCTTCGATAATTTATTATGTTTATAAATATTATGAATAAGTAACCTTATTTTATGAATTTATAGATTCTATAAAATTTATAGAATTTGTTTTGATATATTTTTTTCTTATTTGATCAAAATTATTTTTAATATCATTCCGTATATTATAAAAAAATTTAATAAGATCATCATTTACTGATTTTTGAAAATTTTCTATACGTTCTTTACTTGGTTCAAATTCATTATCTTCAAATTCTTCATAATAAATTTTATAATATTTTTTTATTCTATTATCAAAATCTTTCTTTACTTTAGGATCTTTTAACTTTTCATACTTATCCTCATTATACAAAAAATATTTTTGTATCTGGTTTTGTACTGTTATCATAGCTTTATTCATATTTGTTAAATCCCAATCTTGTCCAGACCATATCATACACTTTTCTCTTGATAAATCAGATATATACATCGTTTTATTTTGAGGATTATTCGAATCATCATATATATTTTTAGCACATTCTGTAAAAATATCTTTTCCTATTTGTTTTATAACATTTGAAAATAATTTATGATCTATTTTTTCTAATTTTTCAGTTCCAAATTTACATAATTTCTCTTGAGATATTATATAATTATTTTGAATATTATTATTTATTGTACCATTATTTATATTTATCTGTCTTTTACATAACTCTTTTATCTGATTCGTTAAATCAAACATTTGTTTTTCTAATAAATTCATCTTGTTATTCTGTTCATTTAACTGTTTATTCTGCTCTAAAATTATCTTTTCCTTTTCTAACAATAATTTAAATATATTTTCTTTATTTTCATTATCCTGTTTTTTAATTTTACAACTATTATTTCGCAAATGTTTGTTCAAATTTGCATTATTAAAAAATATTTTCCCACAATATATACATTTATTACTATTTTTTTCTATTTTTTCTGGATTATTTGGATTTAAATGGATTAAAATATTATTTTCTTTGCAAGGATTCTTTTTGTTCTTATGATTTTCTAAATGTTGTTTTTTTGAAAATTCTTTCTTACATATTTCACAATTAAATTTTGTCATCTTATATATATTTATATATATTTATAATTTAATATTTTTTTACTATTTTTACTATTTTTTTACTATTTTTAATCCATTTTTGGATTTAGTAAATTGGTTAACTGTATCACTTTTTAAAATATAAATTATGCATTTTAAGTACACTTATATACTTTTATAAAGGATCGCATAAAAAATAAAAAATAATTTGTGTGTGTTGGAGTATTAAAAAAAAATAAAAAAATAAAAAAATTTTTTTTTTCATATTTTTAAAAAATAAAAAAAAAATAAAAAAAAAAAAAAAAAAAATTAGATCTAAAATAAAAAAAAATATTTTAAATTAAGATCAGATTAGGTCTTAAAAATATTGATATTTAAAATAAAAAATATAATAATTAATTTCAGATGATATTGTATTTTTAAGACAGATATTTATAATATTTGAGATGATAATAGATGATATAATAATTAATATTTTTTTTATCATCTTAAAAATCGGGCCAAGACCATAAAAATTTAAAAAAGTGTATTTTTTCAGACGGGTTTGAGAGAAATTAGAATTTTTTTATCGTCTCAATACTAGGTTCAGACCATAAAAATCTATAAAAGTGTATTTTTTCAGACGGGTTTGAGAGAAATTAGAATTTTTTTATCATCTCAATACTAGGTTCAGACCATAAAAATTTAAAAAAGTGTATTTTTTCAGACGGGTTTGAGAGAAATTAGAATTTTTTTATGGTCTCAATACTAGGTTCAGACCATAAAAATATAAAAAAGTGTATTTTTTCAGACGGGTTTGAGAGAAATTAGAATTTTTTTATGGTCTCAATACTAGGTTCAGACCATAAAAATATAAAAAAGTGTATTTTTTCAGACGGGTTTGAGAGAAATTATAATTTTTTTATCGTCTCAATACTAGGTTCAGACCATAAAAATTTAAAAAAGTGTATTTTTTCAGACGGGTTTGAGAGAAATTAGAATTTTTATATCGTCTTAAAAAAATTAAGATGAGTTTAAGAAAATAAAATTTTTTTTATTATTATATATATATTACAAATGTATCGTTATATATTCAATCATATAAAACAAATCATACCAAAGATTAGTGAAACCGAGATCATAGCATTAAAATCTGGTGGTGTATCAATTGATCGTGAAATATTCAAAGGTCGTGTTAATTATAATAAATTATATAAATCTATACAAAACCCAATAGAATCGGTTATGAAAAAAGAAATAGATGACTTATTAGTTTTAACTGGTCCTAATTCAATTTATCCAAATAATAATATACATAATATTATGTCTTATTTAGGAAATAAAGGATTTTTAAGTATGATTATAGATAAAAAATATGGTGGTAATCGATTACCTATAGAAATACAATCTAGGATATTATCTAAAATATCTTCTTATAATCCCTCTTTAGGTGTTGTAACCATGGTTCCTAACTCTTTAGGACCTGCTGAATTAATTCAACATTATGGAACAGATGAACAAAAAAATTATTTTTTACCAAAGCTAGCAAATGGAAAATTTATTCCTTGTTTTGGCTTAACTGGTCCAAATAATGGTAGTGACGCTGTTGGAAACATAGATAATGGTTATGTTGAAAAAATAGGTGATAAAATAAAAATACGTATTATTCTAAATAAACGTTATATAACACTAGCTCCAGTTGCAAATTTGATGGGTATTGCATTTAGATTAAATGATCCAAATGGAATATTAGCAAATTGTAAGGATGGAATTACATTGGCTTTAATCGAAAGTTCAGAAAAAGGATTATTAGAAAAAACATTTCATAATCCAAATAATGCTGGTTTTCCAAATGGTACTATAAAAGGTACTATTTTTATTGATCCAGAACAAGTAATAGGTGGTCCTGATAAAATAGGTGAAGGTTGGAAAATGTTAATGGAATGTTTAGCTGTTGGTCGTGGTGTTAGTTTACCAGCAACTGCAAATGGTTCTTCTAAATTTATAACTCATTCTATAATGAATTATATAAATTTAAGAAAACAATTTAATATGAATATTGGTAATATGGAAGCAGTCAAAGAAAAATTTATTGATATGTATCTAAATACATGGATAATTCATACATCAGTTAAATTAACAAATCATATTTTAGATTGTGGATCAACACCATCAGTTATTACTGCAATAATGAAACAACAAACAACTGAAAGAGCAAGAATTGTATTAAATCATGGTATGGATATTTATTCTGGAAGTGCAATTTGTATTGGTGAAAATAATTTTTTAACAAATTTTTATAACTCATCACCTGTAGGTATCACTGTTGAGGGTTCGAATACATTAACACGTGGATTAATCATTTTTGGTCAAGGATTAAACAAAAGTCATCCATATATTTTCCCTATTTTTCAAAGTATTCAAGATGATAATTTACATCAATTTAAAAATAATTTTAATAAATTGGTATCGGAATTAATTATTAATTATTTATGTTTATTAAATCCTCTAATTATTTTAAATAAACACAAATCTCAAAAAAGATTAGAAATAGCTACATTAAAATTTAGTGTATTAGCAAATTTTATAGCAATTATGGGAGGGACAATTAAATCAAAACAAATGATTTCTGGTAATATGTCGGATATTCTATCTAATATATATTTAGGATATAGTTTGATCTGGTATCATAAACATTTTAATAATAATGGAAATTTATTTTTAAGAGATCAATGTATTGATTACTTAATGAATGAATTAGATTATAAGATGAATATTATAATCCAAAATTATCCTATTAAAATATTATCACCATTATTATTTCCGCTTAAAAATAAAATTATGTATCCTGATTTAGAAAATAAAAATAAATTATATAATTTTATATTGAATAATGATGAATTACATACTTTATTTAAAAATGATATTTATTATAAAGGAACAGTTTTAGAAAAGATGGAAGAATTAAGAAAAAAAGATCCTAATACTATAGAATATAAAAAATTATATCAAGATATAATTAGTGTCAGTGAATATCCTATTTCAAAATAACAGGATCAAAAAAATATTTTTTTTTATATAATTAAAATAATGAAGTCTAGAATAAATATTTTAATTGATAATTTTATTAAAAAAATATTAGAAATTGAAAATGATTCAGTTAATCTTGAAGAAAAAATTAACTCAATAAATAAATTATTAGATAATTTAATTGATTTTTGTATTAAAAACAAAATTTATTATTATATACAAAATAATATTGGTTATAATCAAATTGTAAATACATTTAAATTTTATTTAATTAAATTTATAAGAAAACTAATTGATCCAACAGATAAACTTGTTACTGAATATATAGAAAAAATTAATGAAAATCTTGATAGTTATTCAGATATAAATTCTTTATTATTTAGAAAGTTTAAAGCACACAAAACTTTAGAGATAAAAGAAAATGTTACTAAATCTAAAGAAATTCAAGAAGAGATAAAAGTAAAAGAAAAAGTTAAATTTAATGATGAAATAGATATTATAGGATATGATTATGGATATGATTATGGGAATGAAATGAAGTTTAATTATAATACAATTGATTCTGATAATGAAAGTTTATCTAAATTGTTTCCAAAAACATATACTAATGTTAAAACTAGTATAAATTCAGAAAAAAAATTATCTCAAATACTTAACTCTGATGAATCAGAGGAAAATAATAATTCAAATAAATTAGAAGATAATAATTCAAATGAGTTAGAAGAAAATAAATCAGAAGATATATTTGATCCAGATAATACATTAGATTATGAGGAAAATAACAAATTAAGTTTGTATATAAAAATTATGTTATCACAAGATAAACATATGTTAGAGTTTATTGAAAAACTTAATGCTATGTGTAAGATTATTTCTGATCCAGAAATAGAATATAATCATACTGATCCATATTTAGAAGTATAAATTGGTTTAATTTGAAAAATCATTATATTTAATAATATATATAATGAGTGAGTATAAGAATAATTTTATTTATAATGTAAATTTTAATTCAGGTGATTTATCAAATCAATTAGTTAAATTACTATTATTTACAAATAATTATTTTAAATATAATGATGAATATATTAAAGAAAAATATAATATTGATACATATGAAGATTTTAGAAATTATTTTAAAAAAAATTACAAACAAAAATTAATTTTTAATTGCTTAAAATCAGAAAAACTTTTTATAAATTTTATTAATCTTGATTATAATTATTTTGATTATAAATATTCGGGTGCTCAGACACAAACTATTATGGATTTTTTTATTACTGGAAAATTATTCTATTTTAATAAATGTAATGAAAAAAATATTAAAAATAAAGATAAGAATCATCTACAAGAATGTAATTGTAGAATTAAAGTTAAAACTATTTCTAATTTATCAATAGAAACATTAATTTTTATACTAAAGGAATTTGCTTCAAACTTTAATAAAAATTATAATGATAATACATCTAAAAATAGTCTTCAAACTCTAAAATCAAATAATTCTGTAAACTCTAATAACTCTGTAAATTCTAATAAATTATTAATTAAAATTGCAAAAAATGATATTAATAAACAATTAGTTAATTGTATTGATAAATTAGAAAAAGCAGAATCTAATTTAGGTATAAATTGTCAAATTGATAAACAATATATATTAAATAGTATTTCTGATAATGAAGTTGTTAATGAATTATTTGATAAATATAGTTTAAATGAAAATAATTTTAAATTACAATCAACTAATGATAAATATGAACTAAATCGTTTTAACCATATAAAAAATAATAATAAAAAATTTTATTTTAAATATACAGATGATTCTCCTAGATCTGATATTTATATAAATTCAAAATTAAAAAAAAATAATATTCTTGATGATAAAAAAATTAAATTAAACAATAAATCAGTAAATAATGATTTAAAATCAAATACATCTACCAATAAATCAATTTTTGTATCACAATTAGATTCTGATTGTGTTGATTTTAATTCTGATTTTTCAATTATTCATTTAAAAGATAAATTATTAATAAAAAATTTAAATGAAAAACTAAATACTACTAAAACTGATTTAGATTTTTCAAATGAAAAACTAAATACTACTAAAACTGATTTAGATTTTTCAAATGAAAAACTAAATACTACTAAAACTGATTTAGATTTTTCAAATGAAAAACTAAATACTAAAACTGATTTAGATTTTTCAAATGAAAAACTAAATACTAAAACTGATTTAGATTTTTCAAATGAAAAACTAAATACTACTAAAACTGATTCAATAAATTCATCTGATGATAAAAATATGAATATTACACAAATGATTGCACAAAATATTTCGAATTGTTCAGAAAATTTGGATTTTGATAACCAGCCTCAAATATATACATCAGATAAATCTGCAGAATTATCTTTAGATTTAAATAAAATAGATGGATTAGATGTTACAAGTATTCATGAAGAAATAGAATCTGAATCAAGTAAGAATGAAGTAAAACAATTTGATTTATTAAAGTCAATTAAAATAATTATAGAATATTTAGATGTTAGTAATAATATTTTAATAGATAATTCAGATAATATGGTTAAATTAGCGTTAGAAATAAAAAATAATTTAAAAGCTAATTTGTCAGAAGAATTAGCAAACAAATTTGATCGTATTTTTCAAAAATCAATGATGATTAAAATTATATCAGATACTGATGATATGAAAAGTTATTACTTGTTACATAAAGAATTAATTGATATTAAAAATTTAGTTCTTATAAATATGATAAACTGAATAATTATTTATAATTAAATTATTTTTATTATAAATTTATATATATAATGCCTAAAACAAGTACAAATAATTCAAAAGATGATAAAGTAACTAAGGAAAAAACTTTAAAAAAAAATAGTAAAAAAACTTCTAAAAAAGATTCGAAAAAGAAGCCTAAAAAATTAAAAATATATTGTGGAATAGAGCAACCATTACCTAAAAATTTTAGATTAGGATCAATGGAAGAATGTTTGAATGCAGGAAAAGTTAATTATTATGGAATAAAGAAAATAGACTCAAGATTAATAGAAGCAAAAAGAAGAGAAAAAGAAGGTGCAGTAACATTAAAAAAATTACAAATGGATTTAATGGGATTTTTAGGTAAAGAAAATAGATTAAAAAAAGATTTAGCTGTAGCAAAGACAGTTGTAATTGAAGAAAAAATAAAAAAAGAAATGGCTGATTTAAAAATACAAAAATTTAAATTAGTTGATAAAATCAATGAATTAAAAAATAAGGAAAAATAATTTAATTTTTGAAATATTTATATAAAATATTTTATATATATAGTAATATAATCAAAAAATGGAAAATGAAAAAAAAGATGAAAATGAAAATGAAAATAAAAAAAATCAATTAATGGAAGTTTTAAATTTTTTAACAGCTTTAGAAATTGGAGATTTAAAATTTATGTCATTTGATATAAACGATGGTTTAAAATTTAAAAATAAAAATGGTGAAGAAGTTAAAGTTTCAGAAGTTAAGGAAATTAGTCCAGTATTAATTAAAAACGCACTTCCAATTGGTGTAGCTTCTAGTGCAACTGCAGTTGCTGAACCAAAAACTGTATTAAAAAATGAACCAGAATCAAAAGTAGCTGAAGTACCAACAGATGCTTCATCAACATTAAAAGCAACTGAACAACAAGGTGCTGGTTTCTTTTCAGATACATCTTCTGTAATGTATTCTTCTAGAAAGTCATCTAAACATTTAAATTCAGATATATACTCAGCAACATCACTCAATTCTATTAAAAAAATGGATGGTGGTAGTTTTCTTTCAGATACATCATCATTTAATATGTCAATGAATTCATTAAAATCTAAAAATAACAAAAATCGCAATTTTAATACCGACATGTATTCAGAAACATCTGTTAATCCAATTAAAAATATGAAGGGTGGTATTTATTCAGAAACATCATCTTTTCATGAAAATAACATAGTATATTCAAAAACATCATCATATAACCCAAATATGTCTATAAATGGTGGTTTTAATGTTAGAAATAATTCAGATATGTATTCTGCTACATCTAATTTAGGTTTAAAAGGTGGATTTAAAATTGGTAAAGAATTATCTGATGCGATTGATTCAACTGAATTAAAATTATCTGATAGCTTAGATACTAATATATTTAAGAAATCATCTCAAAATGGTGGAAATGTTAGTTCTGGAAACAAATTAAAAAATAAAATGAAAGAAATAGGTATAAAATCTACCTCAACTAGTAGTATCTGTGAATAAATTTCAACTATATCTGTGAATAAATTTCAACTATATCTGTGAATAAATTTCAACTATATCTGTGAATAAATTTCAACTATATCTGTGAATAAATTTCAACTATATCTGTGAATAAATTTCAACTATTTATATTTTGCTTAATTCTAAAAAAGAATTTATTTCACCTGATTTAATTTTATCAAAAATATTATAAACAGATATAGACCATAATGCAAATGTAGCTACATATATAAAGTATGAAAATGATTCATGATTTTTATTAAAATCATATATTGGTGCGATAAATTGATAAGTAAAACATTCATTATCATTTGTTTTGACTCCATAAGTTTTTTCTCTTATAAATCTTTCTGCCAAAGTTAAACTGCATGTATTATTATTTAATACCCAATGTAACATTATAAAAGGAATAATTATAACATGCATAAATAATAAATAATTTGATCCTGAAAAGGGTGCACCAACTACAAAAATAATTACTATTAAATGCAGAACATTTATCAATAATAATATACTGTCATTTATTAAACTCATTTATATTATATAAATATATAATATAAAAATGATTTATTCAAATATTCGTAATAATAATTCAAAATATATTAAAAAATCAAATTATATAAAACAATTTGGTTCAGCAGAAGATGATGAAATAGAAGATGAAATATATGAGGAAACAGAAGAAAGTCAATCGACAATAGAAGAACTTGAAGAATCTTCAATAGAAGAACCTGTTGAAGAAGTATTAGAAGAACCTGTTGGAGAAGTATTAGAAGAACCTGTCTTAGAAGAAGATGTGGTTGTGGAAGAAGTAAATAAATATTCTGAAATAGAAGAACCAGAATATACAATATTAGATGAATTAATAAAAAAAAATAAACAATTTATAATATTGGTAATGGGTTTACCATGTACATCTAAATCAGAATTAGCTAAAGAATTAGTGGTAGATTTAGGCTTACCAATAATAAATATTTCAGATTATTTAATTCAGGATAAATATATAGATAAAGAAGTTGATGGTGTAAAATTTAAATTATATGAACATCCTGATAATTATGATTGGGATAAATTAAACGATGATATAAGGAGACTTAAAAGAAAAGGGGTTATAATATATGGAAATTATTTAGATTTTGAGAAAATCAAGTGGACAGCTGATGTAGTTTATTTTGTATCTATGAATTTGAATTTATGTAAGGATAAATTAATTGAAAAAAAATTATTACCGTATGAATCTGATGATTCTAAGATTTCATTATATTTTACAAAAATATTTAATCCAATATATGATGAAATAAAAAATAAAGTAAAGATAAATAAGTTTTTTAATATAAAAGAAAATACTACTTTTGATGATATTTATAATGAACTATTTGATAATTTGATTTTATTAGTCAAATCAAAATTAAAGAAATTCAACTCTAAATAAAAATATTTTTAATTAGTAATATATTTGAATATATAGAAGAATTTTTATTTTTACATAAAATTTTATATAAATTATTATTATATAAATTAACTCATGGGATATACTGAACAACAAAAAAACAAAATCTCTAAATATTATTACAGAATGAATAAAGCCTGTAATCAACAAAATGTTACAAAAATTTCTAATTATTTTGATCATCTTAAATATCATGTAATGACTGGTGGTACAATTACTGAAGATGTTAATAATACAATTAAAGAAATTTCTAATATTATAGAAAAAATTTCAAATTCACCAGAAGTGAAGGGAATTGCAGAATATAAAAGTTTAACAGATGCTTTAACAGCAGATGCAGGTAATATTTTATCAGCTGTTGAAACATTAGATAATGATAATAATTTATTAATTAAAGGTGCAGCAGAAAATCTAGCAGCTATTTTAAAACAACTTAAAGATCAAGGTGGTGAAAATAGTAAAATTTATAAAGATCTTCAGGAAGAATTTGAAGCAGTTAAAAAACAATTAGGTGTAGCAGAAGAAGAAAAAACCACAGCTGTTGATAATGCATTAACTGGTATTAATACTAGTTTAGCAGGTATTCAAACAAGTTTACAAGGACTAATGACTACATTAGGTATCCCACCAACTTCCGTATCTGCTTAAATTTTTATTTATTAAATATATAATTTTATTAGTTAAATATAATTATATGAATATAAACCAAGTTAATGAAACAATTCAATTAATAAATCAAAATATTGATGTGATTAAACAAAATATAAAATTTAAGGCTGATGAAAAACAAATTAAATTAATAAATGATAATAATACTGAAATTATTAATAAATTTATAAATGAGATTCAAAGTATAAAAGAGTTATTGGTTGAAAAAAAAGAATCTAAACAATTATATACTGATAATCCAAATATTTTAAGTGATAATGAAAATCTTAATTTTATATATTCAACATTAATTGAAAAAATAAAATTTGATGAAATAAAAGTAGAGATTAAAGGTTGGCTTTCAAATACTAAATCAAAAAAAGTTATTGAAGATACAAATATTGGATTATACAAATTGAATTACAATAATTTTAATGAACCAATAATAAATATTTATTTAACATATATTTTAGGAGAATTATTATATTTGAATATCTGTTTTACTTTATTTGAAATGATTGTTAAAAATTCAGGTAATAATGCTTCAAGTATTGATAATAATATAATTAACGATTGGTTAAAATCAATATTACAAAATAAAATATATTTGTGTATAAAAGATAATGATTGTTTAGAAGTAAATTTATCTCCAACACCTGATAATAATAAAATTACAAGTATTGATATTTCAATTGATGAAAATAATCAAGAATTTAAATTTAAAATAAATTTACAATATGAAGAAAGTTTTAATGAAAAAATTTATGATAGATGTAATAAAGAAGGTGAAAAAGATCATTGGGATTTTGATATTAAAAAATTAGGTGATGATAAACCTTCAAGTTTCAAAATAACTTTTGAAATATTTAATAATAATAATAAAAAGATGAGTAATAATATATCATTTGAAATTAAATATTATTATTGTAAATTTGGTGTACAAGGAAAAGCAGAAAATAATTCTTATAGATATTTATTTACTTTAAATATAGATGGAAAAGAATATTTTTTAAATAGATATGATAAAGTAGAAAATTATATTTATAACCTGAATATAGGAAATAAAACAATAAATAAATATATAAATTAAAAATTTTTATTTGTTTATTTTATTAAATGAACGATAAAAATAGATATAAAATAAATAAATATAATCATAAATTTAATAAAGAAAAATCTTGTGAAACAAAGCTTATATATGCAAGAAAATATCTTCAATATCTAACTTTATTAAATAATAATATAAAAAATAATACAATTAGTCAAACTGGTGGTAATCTTGAAGAAATTAATAAAATAATTGAAGAATCGAGTGAACAGTTAGAAAAAATAAATAAATATATTGAATTATTAAAACCAACTTTTGATTTAGTTAATAATTTAGATGAAAATATTAAAATACTCTATCGAGAATACGAAGGATATAAATTACCTGAAGATTTGATAGACTATTATAGTAAGACAGCAAATCAAATTAATGATTTATTAAAATAAATTATTATTATAAAAATAATTATTATGTTGATAATAATTATATAAATAATTAAATGAATATAATAAATATTCCATATGCTACAACAATAAATTATAGAATTCCAAGAGGAATAGGTTTACCAATGTATTTACCTTTAGGTCTAAATCAAATGATTCAACCTGGATATAATTTTAAAACAAATGATTTAATGTACTTAGGTTCAACACTTTGGCATAAAATTAATTATGATCAACAAAGAATTAATAAAATAGTTAGTGAAAGATTAAAAAAGCCAACTGAAGAAACAATAAATAAAAATATAGAAAAAACTGAATCAATAGATGATTTGTTTAAACAAGTATCAAAATCTATAAAAGAGTCAATTTCAGATAATTCAGTGAATAAATTAATGGATGAAATATTAAAGAAAGTTGATTTAATAGATACTTCAGGTAATAAATTAAAAAATGATAAAAACACAATTGAAGGTTTTGCAAGAACAATTAAATTCATCGTTGCAACAAAAAAATTATTAGAAAAAGCTCCTGAATTGCTTAAAAAAACATATAGCGAATTAGGTTTAAATGTTAATGATCCTGAAGTTTCAAATTTTTTTAAATATATAGAAGATGGCTTTAAAAAAATAATTTCTTTAGAAGAAATGTTAAAAAATAGGAATATAGTATTAACTAATGATCAAAATATGATAATTTTAGAATTTTTAAAAAAAGCTTTGGAAGGTATAAAACAATAAAAATTGATATATAATTATAATATTAATAAATAAAATTATACTAAAATGTTTAATCTTAAAAATAAAAGTATAACCTCAATAGGTGAGGTTATCTCAAAAATACCTACAGAAAATAAATCATATAACATATTAGATCTGCAAGATAATCAGATTAAATTTGCAGAATTATATAAATTACCTGAACAAATAAAACATGTAAATTTATATAATAATGAAGTTCAAGAAATAAATTTTGGAACAAGAGAATGGGGTATAATAAATATAGGAAATAATGGATTAGAAATATATGAAATAGCTAATTTAACTTGTGAAAAACTTGATTTAACTGATAATTTAATTGAAGAAATAACTTTAATTTGTTGTAATATTAATGAATTAATTATATCAAATAATTCACTAAAAGAAATAAATTTTATAGAATGTTTTGTTAATAAACTTAATTTATCATCAAATAAATTAATTGAAATTACACATTTACCACAAGAAATTAAAGATTTAAATTTATGTTCAAATAGAATAAAAGATATATGTGAATTACCAGATACAATAATAATATTAAATTTAAGTGAAAATAAATTAAAGGTTTTACCAAATATCCCCAAAAATATTATAAAATTAGATTTAAATAATAATAGATTAAAAACATTTGATATTAATAATATACCTGATGAATTATCATATTTAGATTTACAAGATAATTTAATATCTGAAACTGATGATTTATTTGCACCAATTTTAAATAAAATTGAAACATTGTATTATGATGAACAAAAACATAATATAACGGATAATAAAATTGAATCTGATGATGATTCAAATATATCTGTTAATATTATTTCAAAAAAAACACGATCTATATCTTTTGATTCAATTGAATCATACAAATCAAATGATGTATTATTAAAAACACTTGGTTTAGAGTCAACAGAAGTAGATCCTTATGATTCTGATGATATTGAAATTATTTCTAAAAGTATTAAAGATTTTAATAATAAAAAGAAACAAGGATTATTAGATGATAATCTAGACCTAAAATTAAATGATTCATATAGAGAAATTAATTGGAGTAAATTTAGTTCAGAATCTGATTTTTCATCGGAAGAAAAATCGGATGAAAAATTAGAAGAAAAATCAGAGGAAAAATTAGAGGAAAAATTAGATGAAAATAGATTAGATAATTTAAAAGAATGTAAATCACAACAAAATTATAAAAAAATATATTTAGATGAAGAATCACAAAAAAAATTACAAGAATTAAGATTAAAAAATTTAACAAATAATTCAGGATTAAAATTATCAGAAGATCATATGATAATGTTGGAAATATTCGAAGCCAATAGAAATAAAATAAATATGGTTTGGGCAAATAAGATGAAAGTTGATTTAAAATGGAATATTGAATTATAAAATTCAAGTATAATTTTAATTAAATATAATTTTAAAGGATAAATATATTTAATAAATATAATTTTTAAATGATAAATGATATATATTTTTCAGTATTTATTGGACTTTTTATATTTGCAGGTAGTTTTTTAACAAATTATTATTATAATTTTTATCATATATATAGATATTTAGATAGTTATCAAAAACTTAATTATTTTCATAATGTAAATTTAATTAATTATTTAAAAAAAAATATTAAAATAAAAGATTTTATTATTTATTATTTTTTAGTTCCATTTATTAAATTTAATTTTATAACAATATCATTATTTACTAGCATATTATATTCTTTATGTGAAAAAGATTTTAAAAGTTATTTAGAAAAGAAAAATATTAATTTAGATAGCAATATTACTTTAGATAGCAATATTACTTTAGATAGCAATACTATTATACCAAAAACAAATTTGATTAATATAAATAATAAAGAAATTAGTAATATTACACCTCAAATTGATGAAACAAATATTGAAAAAAGAGATAATGAATTGATAATAAATCATGATTATTTAAATATAATGAATAATAAAAAATATAAAACAAGTATGTTAAATGAATATATTGAATTAAATGAAGAAGTTAAATTATTAAATGATAAGGAGTTACATATAAAAAATAATGATTTTAATAAATCAAGTTTATTAGATAACTCTTCTATAAATTATAGTTTAAACATGGAACAATCAAATCAATATCAAATGAATATATCAAATGAGCTTGATTTATTAATAAATAATAAAAATGAATCAATTGATAAAGTTAACGATCAAGAAGAAAATATTGATAGTTATATTGTAAATGATGTTAATACCAAATCAAATTCAGATTTAAAAATAATAAAGTCTATAAATGAATTAAAATCTGAAAAAAATAGTGATGATAATATTATGGAAACTATCCGTATAGATGAAATAGATTTTGGTGAAAATTTAGAAAGTATATTAAAATCTTCGAATGTTGTTAATATAAAATCAAATGAAAAATCAAAGGAAATAAAAATACTTCCGATAAAAATTGGGAAAAAAAAGTACTAAATATATTAATTTTTTAATATAATATTTATTTATTATATAATAAATAGAAAAAAATGAATATTGATTCAATGATAAATAAAGACGGTAGCAGGAAATATGCATATGTAATGTTATTAATGATAAATGAAAAATATGCACCTGCTTCAATTGTTTTAGCAGAATCATTAAAAAAGATAGGTTGTTTAGCAGATTTAGTAATGATGATAGATGAAAATATAAGTGAAGATACAATAAATTTATTAAAAATATTTTATGATAAGATAATAAAAGTAGAAAAAATTGTTATAAAGAATAGGGATGTTACACAAAAGTATTTAATTACAAAAATTCAAGGGTTAAAATTAACAGAATATGAAAAGATAGCCTTAATTGATGTGGATAGTATAATAATATCTCATCCAAATAAAATTTTTAGTTATAAAGTAGCAGCAGGTCAATATATATCTAATGTATTATCAACTGGAATAATATTATTAAAACCAAGTTTAAGTGATTTTGAAAAATTATTAGTAAAATCGGAATCAATAAATGAAGATATAACAAAACCTTTTGTTTATTTATTAGAAGAGTTTTATAAAGATTTTAATTTAATAGATCCTTTAATATTAAAATCAAATGATTATGAAGATGCATATGGTATTCAATATAATACAAATAAACCTTTTATTTTAAAGAGTTCAATTCCAATAGAAGTAAGAATTAAATGGCAACATTTTAAATTATGGTTTATGTATTTTAGAAATATATTAAATGATTATCCTGAAATTGAAAATTACAAATGTTTAAGTGAAGCAAAAGATTTATTGAAATATTATTTGGCTCCATTAAGTAGATTTATAGTAGAAGAAAGAGAGAAAAATCAAGAAATAAAAAAAGATCAAATAAAAGAATTATATGGATTATCAGTAAAAAAAAATTTAGATTATTATCATTTAGATTTATCAAGAGAATATAATTCAGATAATTTGGTATATTTAATAAATGATTATTCAATAAGTTCTTTTATAGAATATCTTAAAAATAAAACAAATATTTTAGCAGGTATGAATTTATCATCAATAATAAATATAAATGATATATTAAAAAAAATAGATGACACAGTTATATTAGATTATTTATTGTCAGAATATATAAAAGTTTTTCCAAATGTATATATAATTTTAGTAGTTAATGAATCATCAAAATCTAAAACTAAATTAACTAAACAACTTAAAGAAAATTTATTTTTTAAAAAAGAATTTAATTTAATGGGTATGGTTTTAAAAAGTATATTATTTAATGTTTATCAAGAGAAAGTATATCAAGAAAGATTATATGAATTAGGAATATTTGCTGATTATGAATATTATCGTATTCAATTATTATTCTATCAAACTATTCATCCATTAGCTTTAAGTATGCCAAATGATAATAGAAAAATTTTTATATTTGATGATACGAATTCTAAAGTAAGATTAGGATCAATATTTTTAAATAGAAACACATTAGATAGATATAATGAAAAAAAAATTAAACCAATTAAAGATGATCAAATAGAAAGAAAAGAATTAAAATCAATTTTAAATTTTCAATCAATAAAAAAATGGTTATACAATAATTATTCAGGTAATCAATTAGATAATATAATTATTATAAAATCAAAACCATTAACAATTTTAGATTTAAATCTTTATACAAAAACAGAAGGTATAAAAATGTTAAAGAAAAAAATAGAATTATTTAAATTAATTAATAGTTCTAGTAAAGATTATACAAAAAAATATTTTGATTTAATTAAAGAAAAGTTATCATCTTCAAAAAATTATTGGGAATATGAAGGTATAAAAGTATTGATTAATTAATTAATTATAAAAATTGATTTTATAAGTATATAAAATTAATATGTAGTTCAATGAGAAAAGAATATATTTATATTTTAAATGATTGTAAATTTATTAAAAGGATGTTAAATATATTTGATACATATAAATATATTCCTTTAATAATAAATGATATAGAAAAAGATATTAATAATTTAAAAGATGCAAAATTATTATTAACATATAAAAAACCATATTCAGGAATATTTGGATTATTGATTATTGAAAATATATTATCAAGAAAAGATGATATAGATCTTTTTAAAAAGATAGTTATTGAATATATGCTAGCAGATATTCCTGATTTATATTTTTTGAAGGTAAAAGATTTTATTAATTTAGAAAGATTATACTATAATAAAAAAATTTTAATTAAAGATTTAAATAGTAAAATGGATAAATATAATTTTTCAGAAATAAAGTTATTAAAACTTGAAATTTTTGAGGTAGAACATATATTTGTAACTAAAATTCTTCAAATAATTGATCAAGAATATGTAAATTTTATAAATGATAAAGATTATTATGATAAATGTTTTATTAAATATTTAGATGAAAATAATTTAGTAGAATCAACAGATAACATATCAAATTCTAGTTATATTTCAGCCGGATCTAAATTAATAAAAACAGAAGAAGAATCAGATATAGAATCAGATTCAGAATCAACAAATAGTTCTGAAACAGAAGAATATGAAGATGATAATTTTAAATTAGATAAAGAGGAAATATCAAATATTGTACAAATGAAAATTCCAATTTTATGGATACCATGTATAATATTAAAAACAAAAATAAAAAAAGAAAGTATAACAAAATCAGTTTTAAATAATCATTATAGAAATTGTGATTTATGTGAAGTAATAAATAATAATAGAAATGAAATAGATCTTGAAAAAATATTATTTTCGTATAAAGATGATGAAAATTCGGATGAACTAAATGAAATTATAAAATATTATAAATTTACAAAGAATTATATAATATTAAAAAAAAATGTTAAAAAATATAAAATTGATTTAGAGAAATTAAATTTATTTTATTATGATAATAAAAATGAAGAAATTTATAATGAATGTATATTTATTTTACAATCAAAAAAATGTTTATTATAATAAAATATTATAAAATAATTTATTATATATGTGTGGTATATTTGGATGTATTTTACATAAAAATAATGATAATGATATAAATTTACCAATATTGATATTAAATGCTCTAAATTTATTAAAAAATCGCGGATATGATTCTTGTGGTATTTACATAAATAATGAAATAAATTCAAAATATTTATGTAAATTTGGAATTGATGGTGATATAATTAAAAAAGCAGAAACTAATGATATATTTGAGCTATTAGAACATAATATTAAAAGTATTAAAAATGATAAAAATTTTAAATTAGGAATAGGACATACTAGATGGGCAACTCATGGAGGTAAAACTGATTATAATTCACATCCTCATGGATCTGCTAATGGTAAAATTTATTTAGTTCATAATGGAATAATATCAAATTGTGATAATTTAAAAATAAAATATTTGTCTGATTATAAATTTTATTCAAATACAGATACTGAAGTAATAGCTAATTTAATTCAATATTTTAAAAATTTATATCCAGAGTTAGGTTTAATTGATATATTAAATATAATATCGGATGAATTAATAGGTACATGGGCATGTATAATTCATGACATAGATGATCCATTAAAATTATATTTTATTAAAAATGAAAGTCCAATGTTAATTGGTAGGAATAATGATTTAACAATTTTTACTTCAGAACCAAGTGGTTTTATGAATATGGTTGAATCATATTATTTATTAAGAGAAAAAACGAATGGTTATGTTGAATTAAATGGTGATATTAAAATATTTGGTGAATATAAAGAATTAAAATTAATTAAATCAACATTTAATGATATAGTTTTACCAAAAGAATATCCAAATTGGATGTTAAAAGAAATTAATGATCAAAAATATTTGAGTGTTTTAGTTGATCCAATTACAAATAAATTAAGATATAATCAAAATAATGTTTTATTAGATTATCCATTTATAAAATCGTGTAAATATTTATATATTATTGCATGCGGTAGTTCATATTATGCTGGATTAATTGCATCAAATTATTTTAGATATACAAAAGCATTTGAGTTTGTTAATGTAATAGATGGTGGAGAATTTAGTAAAATACATTTAGAAGCTATTCCAAATCCAGAAAGAGATTTATTAGTATTATTAATATCACAATCAGGTGAAACAAGAGATTTAAATGTGGCTACAACTATTTGTAGAGAATTTTCATCCAATAGAAAAAATAAATTAAAACCAAATAATTTAATTGCATCAGCAAATGTTTTAGAATTAAAATATAATGAAAAAGATTCTATAAAAAAAGATCAAAATACATTTATAATACCAGATGAAATAAAGATTATTGGTATTATAAATGTAGTAGGTTCTTTAATAAGTAGAAGAACAATAGATAATTTATATACAAATTGTGGAAGAGAAAATTCAGTTGCATCAACAAAATCATGTACATCTCAAATATTAGCCTGTTTATTATTATCAATATATAAAGCAAATTTAAATAATAATTTAAATGAAGATTTAAAAGATAAATTTTTAGGAGATTTAAATAAATTAGAAATTGATATAATTCAAACACTTGAATTAGAAGAAAAAATAAATTCAATTGCAAAGATAATATTAGAAAAAAATAAATCATCAATATTTTTATTAGGTAAAGATGAATTACATGGATGTGCATTAGAAGGAGCATTAAAAATAAAAGAAATTGCATATATTCATGCAGAAGGTTTTAATATATCAGCATTAAAACATGGGCCATATGCATTAATTGAAAATGATACACCAATTATTATTTTATATAAAGTTCGTGATCATTTTGTCAAATCAATTATTCAAGAAACTATAACAAGAGGTGCGATTGTAATTGAAATAAGTACTGATGTGTTAGAATCACCATATTCAATAAAAATCCCTTTAAATAGAACATTTACTGGATTTTTATCTGTAATTGTATTACAATTATTAGCTTATAAATTATCCATAAATAAAAATATTAATCCTGATAGACCTAGAAATTTAGCTAAGGTAGTTACTGTTGATTAATTAATTTTAATAATATAAGGCTTATCAACATCTTTTTTATTACAATCAATTAATTTAGATCTGTCAATATAAATATTATTATTAAATGATGCACTTTCAATATCATAATTATTATCGTTAATAGAATTTGGTTGATTCGATATTGAATCAATTGATTTAAATCTTTCAATTAAAATATTATTATTTATCCTGAATGATGCACTTTCAATATCATAATTTTTATAATTATGATAATTTGATTTATTAACTGTCGAATCGATTGATTTAGATTTTTCAATTAAAATATTATTATTGTTAATAAATGATGCACTTTCAATATCATAATTATTATCATTAAAAGTAGAATCAATTGATTTGGATTTTTCAATTAAAATATTATTATTTTTTATAAAATTATTCATTAATATTATAAATATATATTTATTAAAATCAATTAAAATATTATTATTTTTTATAAAATTATTCATTAATATTTTAAATATCTATTTATTAAAATTAATTTTTATTAGTAAAAATGTTACAATAATTAAAAAAATTGATTATATAATAATATATTAAAAAAATAATATAAAGGAATGATTAATTTAACAGAAGAAGATTTTATTGGTATAAATTATTTTAAAAAAGAGCATGATGAATGCATATTTTGTGGAAAATATTTTATAAAAGATATTTTATTTGAAAAAGCATGTCCACATTGTTGGGGTTTTTGTTTTAGTAGTCAAATTGATTTAGAAAAGTTTACATATAATGGAACAATACCATCAGATAATTTGAAAAATTTTATAAAAAAAACATGGTTAATACATCCAAAAAATTGTGTAAATAATGAATGTGTTTACTTTAGGATTAATAAGTTATTTAATGAAAATAAATTAAATAATAAAATTAAAGAATTATTAGAACTAATTGAAGTTGATAAACAAGAAAAATCTAAATCATATAATTTAAATTATAAAAAAAGAGATGTAAGTATAAATTATAAATTATCAAGTATTAATATTTAATATTTTTTTTATATAAATTTTTAATAATAAACAGAGGTGTTTGTTAAAACAGATTGTTGTGAATTATAAGCACAACATTTTGGAGCTTGTTCTTCAGTAAAAAATTGAAGATAAGTATAATTACTTGGATAGCAAATTTCTAATCCATTTGGAACAGTGTTTGGTCTTGAAATAGAACTAGCAGTTTTGTAATTTAAAATTTGTGTAGTAGTGTTTAAAACAATAGGGCATACTGAACTAACAAGCGTAGGTCTTACGGATTTTTCAATGTTTCCTGACATTATAATATATTATTTAAATAGAAAAAAATAAAAAATCAATTATAATAAATATAATAAGTTTATTGATTTTTAATAATTTAAATATAATGTTCATGTATATGGATTTAATAATTTTAAATATAATATAAAAAAATATTTTATAATCTTTAATATAAATATTTTTATATCTTAATATTATATATATCATAAATGTTTACTAATGCAAACTTTAGACAAAATACATTAAATACAGCAAATAATGTATCTACTCAATCAACAACAGCTCAAAAAGCGGCTATAACTACTGATGTTGATATAACTTCTGTTGGAAATACAATTAATCCTAGCAACTATGTTTACGATGGTCAAACTATGTTAATGATTAATTCAACCATAAATCCTAATGCTAATGTAATTAAAGCTCAATATTTTGATCCAGTTGCTGGCGAAGTTCCTCCACTTTTATCAAGTGGAGCCGTAGTACCAAATTTAATGAATTGGAATTATGATTTAGTTAATACAAGTTTTTTAAATGGTGCATTTTCTTCATCAGCTTTACTACAAGAATCAACTTATTTATATAATAATTTACAACCAATATCAAATGCTTTAGGTCAATATAATATAGATATCGAAAATGGTAATGAACAAACATCATCAGGTGCTTCAGATAATACTATGTTTTTTAGTTTAACATCTCAGCCATATGTTTGTTATCAAGGTTCATTTTATACTACACCTGGTAATTCAAATGTTAATCCTCAATATAGTGCAAATAATTCTGATAATTTTTTATTTACATCAAATTATTATGTTCAACAAAAAAATGAAATCTTAATTATTCAACTTGTATATACTGTATCAAATACTAACTCATTAAATGTACAAAATACAACAGCCAGTAATACTATCCCAAACGTAAGTGTTATAGTTTATAATAAAGTAATTTCGAAGGATGCTTTGGCAAGTTTATCATCTGCATCTCCTTTAGATGGTCCAAAAACAAAAGTTTACACAGCTGGTCCAATTCCACTTCAAGTTACTCAACCAGGTCAACCATTTGATCCAACAAAATCAAATTATAGTGTAAATAATAATGTTCCTATAGTTATTGCACCAGGATATACTAAACAATATGCAACCTTACCTTTAATTTATATAGCACCATACTATGAACAATCAACTGGTAATTATTTTGCACAGTATTTAAATGATAATAGTAGTTCATCACCAGGTATTGGTTATTACATTGAAAATAATTTAATTAAAATCAATACATCAAATACTACAGTAACAACAGAAGAATGTAGTTATGGTTACTTTTGTGTAGCTGTAGCATATTCAACCGATTACGCTACATATCAACCTGGTTGGAATATTAAGGCTGAGATTTTAATTAGAAATATTTGGAGAGCTCCTAATGCAATTTATCAAAGTTATTCTGCTTTTTCAACCAATGATATGGCTACTAAACAAGTTGTTTTGTTATTTGGTAAAACTTTTAATGGTGGTACTTTCTTGGTAACTAATACTGGAACTCCATTATCACTTATAGATAGTTATGCAGTAACTTCATTAAGAAATTTTATGGCTATTATGAGTGCAATATATGCTACATATGATGGATCAGTAGCACTTGTAGATTATTTTATTAATCCAAATGTTGTACAAAATCTAAACTCAACTGCTTTAAATTTTAATGTTAATGTTTTAACTTTACAACCACTTTTGGATGGTAGTATTGTTAATCCTCCTACTGTATTAATATGTCCAAACATGTGGTATTTGTTAATAAAATCAACAAATAGTGTAAATATTTCAGTTGATCCAACAAATCAACCAGTATTTGGTCAAAATATTGGTGCTAATTATTTTGGTTTAACAAATAGTACATTATGTAGACCAGGTGATCTAAAATATTATAATAGTGATATTGATATGTTGGCTGTTTCTAATGGTACTTTATTTGGAAATAGTATTTATGCAGGTGTTAATAGTATTAATAATCAGTTATTTTATACATTGATTATTTTACCAGAAGCTCTTTTTAGTGGTATTCCTCAATCAACTGGAACTAATAATTTATCAATTTATTCTTCTATTAATACTATCTTTTATATAATAACATCACCAAATACATCTGCTCAATTTGTACCGTCATCAACTAGTGTAACAAGTTCTGGTACATCTGGAACTAGTGGATCAAGTTTCTCAATTACACCAACATATACTATTAGTAAATTAACATTATCTGTATCAAATGTTGATATATTTTAAATTTAATCATAATGATAAAAATTTTTTTTTTAAATATTTATAGATATTATATATTAATCTATAAATGAATAATGCTGATTATAAAATTGTTTATAAAAAACCAAATGATTATGAAAATTCATCAAAAAGTTCTTCTGAATCTGATAATGAAACTTTAAAATTATATGTAAAAAATAATTTAGATCAAGATTTTCCAATTATGAATAAAAATATAAATATAGATAATGATTTAATAGAAAAAGATATTGATAATCTTATTTTAATATTGGATAAATTAGAAGATAAAGATGATATTAAAAAAGCTATAAATGATTATTTAAATTTAAAAGATTATTCTGAAGAAATTAAAAATGATCTTTTACTAAAATTAAAAAATAGAGTTAATTATTTTAATAATAATCAAATTATTAAACCAGTTATTAAAAATAATACTGTTAATAATGATATAAATAAAAAAGATAATTCAGTATTAGATTATAATTCAAGTAAATGCTTAGCTATAACAGCAATAATAATAACAATAATTATAATAATTGTTATTTTTTCAAAATATTATAAAAAAATTAAATAAATTAATCCATATATTTTTTTTATATCACACCTTTCGTATTTGATAAATTTTTATATATAAATTATAATATATATATGAGTAATCCTACTGGTTTTAAAATAAATAATAATATAGATTTAGCATCTATTTTTTATTCACCGAATACTTCAGGTATTATAACAACAAATTTTGTATCAAATTTGTCTCCATATAATAACACAGATTTAGGTTCAATTTTTAATGGATACACTTCAGGGGCGAAAGCAGTTAACACAAATTATATTTATAATGGTAGTGATTTGTCAAATTATTTCCAATATTTTCCATTTACTTTTAGTACAGCCACAGATTCATATATAGCATCAGGATTATCTTATGGAGGTCAAAATTATAATATAATACAATTTAATTGCACATCTAGTACAACTAGTAGCAGTTTTGTATTTTATCCAAATATAGATATTACTATATATCAATTATTTTTAGTAGCTGGTGGTCAAAATGGTACATCGATAGCAGATAATCAGGGAAACTATTTCGGTGGCAATGGTGGAGAGGTTTTAATCCCTATAAATAGTGCTACATCTATTACAGCAAATACTCAAATTACTATTACTGTTGGTAATGGAAATAGTAATACTTCAGCTATAATTACAAATGCTGTTAATGTTACAGCAATATCAGGAAATGGTGCAAAAGGTGGTGGTAATTTAGTAGGTGGTACTTATATTTATAATGGACAGGATGGTACTCAAAATGTCTATACAACTTTATATTATGGTGGTGGTGGTGGTGCCGGTGCTAACGTGTTTGGGGGCGGAGCTAATGGTGGTAAAGGAGGAGGTGGAGCTGGTGGAGCAGGACAAAGTCCGGGTGGTGCACGTGGCGGTACTGGTGGTGGGAATGGTATAAATCCTGGCGGTGCTGGTGGTTTTGGTGGTGGTACTAGTGGTAATGGAACTTCAAGCATATATGGAGGTGGTGGTGGCGGAGCACCAGGTAGTGGTGCTGGTGCTGGTGGTGCTGGTGGTTCTGGTGATAACAATAATGGTAATAGTGGTGGTGGTGCAGGTGGTGGTGCTGGTAATTTATACGGAGGAGGTGGAGGCGGTGGTGTAAATTATGGTGGTGGTGGAGGAGGTAGTGCTGTTAATCTAGGAAAAGGAGGATCAGGAGTGGTTATTTTAATATACAAATGATTAGTAAAATTAGAACAATCTTTATTCTATATAAAAATACCAGTAACTTTATTCAATATATATTTTGCAATAGATTTATATTTTTAAATTTTAAAGATATAAAATAATTTTTATATAAAAATTTAAAGTATAATAAATATTAAATTTATGTTTAATATATTTAAAATAATAAAATTTTGGTCAATATTAGAATTAATTAATTGGATAGTATACTTAATAGTTTACATAAATATTTTAACACCACGCTTTTTATATATAAAAAATAAAGATACTGAAAAAATAATTGAAAGAATCGATAAATTAACTAAAGATGAAATTGAATATATTATAAAAGGCTGTATTCTATATGATAAAAATAATCATAAAGAAATTTTAGATTTAAATAAAATAAATATCAATGAATTAAGTAAAATAGAAATAATTAATATGATTGGATATTCACTTTTAGGTATTGATTTAAATAAAATAAAAACACATACAAAATATAATACAATTTTAAATATTGTTGAAAAAATAGAATTAATTTTAGATATAAAATTTAAATCAGAAAATTTAGATAGATATTTATATAAAACATGGGGATCAAATTTTATTAAATTTAGTTTTAGACCGTTATTTATTCAAATTCCAATTAGAATAATTGTTAATTTTGTTCATTATTATCTTGTTTGGAAAAAAAAATTAAATTATCATATATGTAAAAGTGGCATATCATATCTTTATAAATTATCAGATCCTAATAAAAAAACTATTTTTTTATTACATGGTTTTGGTTTTGGTTATTTACCTTATATAAAAATTATTTGTGAATTAGAAACTAAATATAATATAATAATAATAGTTTTACCAAATATTTCAACTTATAGATTTTATGATGAACTTACTAGTGGTATTTATTTTCCATCAATTACAAGTATTAGAGATTCAGTTTATAATTTTTTAAAACTAAAGAATATAAATTCATGTTTAATCTTATCTCATAGTTTTGGAACTTATATTGCTAGAATATTAGAAACTGATAAAAGATCATCTATTTTTTCAAATATAATCATGGTGGATCCTATTTTATTTTGGATTGGGTGTTTTAAAATGTCATTACATATACATAATCCATTGGTGAGAAAAAATTCATATTTTACTTATTTAAAAGATATTATTATTAATTATTTAATTTATAAATGTATTTATCATAAATATGTATGTTTAAGAATTATGTTTGGGCCAGACTTTTGGATATATAATCCTAATGAACTAGTTAACTCAAAACTAATATTAATTTTAGAAAAAAATGATTATGTTATTCCAGTACCATTAATATATAATAAAATTAAAGAAAAAGCTAAGGAAAAATGTTATTATATAGATGATGAAAAAGTAACACACGGTAGTTTATTAATGGAAGATATTTATATACCAACGCTATTAAATATAATTAGTAATATTATAAATAAAAAAATTGAAAAAAATCATTAATATAATTTAAATATATAGACTAACTATAAATGTCGAACTTTGATTCTACTTTAAAATCTACGGATGATAAATGGGAGTTATTAGATTCTACTTTAAAATCTACGGATTCTAAATGGAAGTCTACAAAATGTACTGATTTAAATTTACCATTTATTGATAAATATAAACGACCTTTTAAACAAAAAAAGAAGATCCAAAATGAAAATTATTCTAATTTTAGTAAATTAAATGAAAGTGGTTTTAATAAGAGTATAAAAATAGAATTAAAAATATTATGTGATTTAAAAGAAAATGCAGAAATAATTTTAAGACTTTATAATGAAAAAAAAGAAATTTATGAAAAACCTGCATTTATTGAGAAAAACGTTATTACGATTATAGAACGTCTTGCTAAAAATTGGAGATATGATGTAATTAAATTATTTAGAGAAAAAAATTCTAATTTTGGTAAGAAAAAAATTTATACTATTCAAGCAGGAATTGCTACACCATTCCATAGATTAGTTTGGCCAAATGAAGATATTTGTAAAAATTTAAATGATGAAACTATATTAAAAGCATTTGAAACATTTAAGGAGCTTTTAAAATGTGGTTTTAGATTATTTGATTTTAATGATACTATAGCTAAAAAAGAAACATTTTTAAAATGTTTACAATATGGTGAAGATGCAGGACATCCAATTAATTTAGAAAACAGATTAAAAATTTATGATATGTTTACTGAAAAAATTGATATGTTTGATGATTTAGAAAAATCACTAGGTTATTCTTTATTTCAAGCAACCAATAAAAATTCTGATTTTGCTTGTGATAAAGTTTTATATTTTATTCATAAATATCCTGAACAAGTTATAAAAAAAATTCTAGAATGGATTATATCTGGTCAGCTTTCAGGTAAAAATAATCAAAATGTTACTGGTATGATTAATTGTGTTCTTTCAGATCCTATATTTAAATCAGATTATTATCATTATTTACTTAAATATGATATAAACGAAATAAGACAAAATTTTATTCTAACAATTTTATCCAATGATTTCAATTGGATAGAATCTTATATTGATACAAAAAATGGATTAGCTTATAGACAAGATGCTTATTCTAATTTAATGATTCTTTACGGTGTATTGTATTCTCATTCCTATCAAAAAAATTTAATAATTAACAAATTAATTACATTTTTAGATTATCAAAATGAGGCTAAAATTTTTCCAATCATATGTTTTATTGAACATTCGAAAATTAATCTTAAAGAACTTGATGAAAATGAGAATAAATTATTAAAAAAATTTACTTCTGAAACTGTAAAAAATTCAGAAAAAATGAACCAAGTTAAAGCAATTATTGAAATTAGTAAAATACTAAATGATAATGACTTGAATTTTGACAAGTTATATTCAATGTATAATTAGAGTAATTTAATAAAAATTGATTTTTTTATAATTTATTTATATTTTATAGAATATATTAATATGCAAGGTCAATTTGAATATAATTATTCACAAATAGAATCAGAATATTTTCCTCGAGAATATAGTTATTTTGGAAATACTCAAAATTATAATAAAAATGAACTTGCTGGAATTTTTAGTAATAATAAATTTAAAGAATATGTTGAACCACCACCTGGATTAATTCCACAAATTAATAATTTAAATCAATCAAATTATAATAATTTTTTAAATAGTTCAAATTTATTAATTAATAATAATATTTATCAACAAAAAAATAATAATTTTAATAAAATAGATTCAGTTTCAATTTATGAAATTATTAACAACAATACACAGTATTCAAACTTTTCTAATTCAAGTGAATTAGAAAATTTTGCGAATGAAAACATTGTATCATCAATACCAAAAAAAATAGATAAAGTTGTTAATCAAAATTTGTTAAACTTGGAAATTAAAAATTGGGCAAGTTCTTTAAATAAAATAGAGATTATGATTGTTAATTATAATAAAATAAAATCTAAATGGGAAAGTGTAAGTAATATATCAAATTATGTTAAAATAGTGATTGAATATTTATGTAAATATGTAAGATTTGATATGCTTGAATATTTAAGAGTGAATAATCCAATTTTTACTAATAATTTAAATTTTTCGGAAGAATTTTATCCTTTTCATGAATTAGTTTGGTTAAATGAGTCGACATATCAAAAATTTATAAAAAGCAAATTTTTTAATAAAAATACTAATGAAATTAAATTAACATTTCATGTTCTTATTAAAATGGGTTTGGATAAATATATTTTTTCATATAAAAATTATACTAAAGATTATGATGAAAATTTAGAAGATAATAAAAAAAAAAATAACTTTAAAAAAAATAAATATGAAAATTTTTTAATGAGTCTTATTCATAAAAATAATAAAATTGATAGTGTAAGTAAGAATGAATTATATAATTATTTTGTTCATAAATGGGATAATTTATATTTATTACAAGACTTTATAAATAGAATTATAAATGAATCAAATTTTGAATTACAACAACATTATTATAATGATGTAATATATTTTATTGATAAATATGATGATAAAGCAATAAAAATAATAGTTTTAACACTAAGTGAATTAATTGATAGTTCAGATATAAATAAGAAAAATTCATGTAAAATATATGAATTTATATTTGGGATATGTGTAGAACCAATAAATAGTATTTATGAAAAAATCAATAAGTTAAAATATTATATAAATTTTAAAAATAATATTGTTAATATTATTTTAAATAATTACATTTCATGGATAGAAAATAAAGTTTATGAAGATTATGTTAAATTAAATGATTCATCTCAAAATATATTAATAAATGAATTAATTTCAAAATATTATAATAATATAATGAGAATATTTGGATACTTTTATACACTAGATATTAATAAAGAAAATATAATTTCAAATTTAAACTTTATTATTGAATCATCTATTGAAAATATAGAAATTTCATTATTATTTTTTATTCAATGTGCTGAATTAGATATTAAAAATCTTGATTCTAAAGAAACAAAGTTTATTAAAGATTATTTAAAAAAATTTTACAAGTCTAATCTTAAAAATAAAATTTATATTAAAAAGACATTTGATGATATAACTAATTCATCATATTCTTTTGAACAAATTGATTACTTATTAAATTAAATAAAAATTTTTTTAGCTAAAGTCTAGAACCACTACCTCCACATAAATAAAATTAATGAAAAATAGCATGTTTTTGTATTGTAAAAAATTGAAAAAAGCTAGGTTTGATAAACTTTTAATATTATTATAAGATATATAGACCTAATTATATAATTTTTAAATATATAAATAATCAAAAATGAACAAATTTAAACCTTGTTCTAATGGGTCAAATTGTAAAAAAAGTAACTGTAAATATAATCATACTATTTGTCGTAATTTTAAAGAAGGATGTTGTTCGAGAGGAAAAGCTTGTGGATTTTTACATGAATATCAAGATTTAAGATCAAATAGTCCACAATCTATTAATACAAATTTTAGTAGTAGATCAAATAGTCCTCAATTTTTTGGTTTACCAAGAAGATATAGTTTTGGAACAAAAAGTTCTAGTTTTGATAGTATGAATGAAGATAATTCATTATGTAGTACACCAACTGATAATGCTTGGATACCAGTAAATTTTGAAGGTGAAAGATGGAATAAACTTTCTCCAGAAGAAGAAAAAGAAAGATGTTCTAAAGTTCACAATGGTATTAATAGTTGGGCAAAATCAAATTATGATTATCCTGTAAAATTAAAACAGTATAATGATAATCATGATAAATATACTACTGGACAATATTCAGTTTCAAATAGAGGTAAAGTTATAACAAGTCTTGCTGAAAATTCTCATTTACCTGTTAATGTACAAATGCTTAAATATCTATTTGAAAATTATAATAACCTTTATTCATATTATAATATAAAAATAGATAGTCCAACATCTGAATTTTCATTTCGTCCAATTAATTTAGCATTATGGTTTGGAGGAAGAAAAGAATCACAGATTGATTTATCCAATATTGTAATAACTTTAAAAAAAGCAATTGATATATTACTTGAATTAGGATATGGATTTAATCTATATGGTGAAACAGAAACATTTTTGGGTCCGTTAATTAATCCTGAGAACAAATTACCACAAAATATAAAAAATGAGTTATACGATTATATATTTAATGAATGTAAAAATGTAAATTGGAAGAAAGAATTTGGTTTAACATTACAAAATATTAATTTGAAAGGATATTGTAAATACTTATTTTTAGCTTGTATTTTAAAAAATTCGGAGGATTCTTTTAGATTAATTTATGATGAGATAGAAAGAAGTTTTGTATTTCAGATTGATGAGATTGATTTAACCAAAAAAAAAACAGAGACGATAATTACTTTACTCATTAAATTTGGTAGTTCACATTACTATTATGTTGATGGTAATCAAATATATCATGAATCAGAATTTACAAAGTTTTTTGTAAATTCTAATGGTATTGATAATCTTTCTGAAAAATTTTACAAATATTTTATTGAATATCATAATAAAAGAATTATTGAAAGGGAGAAAACAGATTCAGCTGAAATAGAAATACCGAAATTAGTTTTGATGAAGCTTTATTATTTGGGTTATTCTTTAAAATTAGAAAGAAATAATATGATTGAAATTGGATTAGAAGGAGAAAGATCAGAATTAATGAATAACATTATTAATGAGATCAAGTCTACTATTAGTTCTAATGTTTCAGTCATTATGAATGATAAGTTTGGAGAAAATATTCCTGGAATTGTATATTTTTTAAAAACTTCTGATATTAAATTGCTTGGCAGTAATTGTGATATTGATTTTGAAATTATTAATCACATTATTGAAGAACTAAAAAAATATCGCACAACAGTAGGTAATATTCAATTTGATACTAGAATAAAAATATTTAACAAAGGATTAATATCATATTCATCTGGTAAAGTAGAATTGGATATAGATAAATTAGAAATAAAATATAGTTCCGAGACTGTGTCAACTTTTGAAACAAATTTAGAAAACAATTTTGAGAATAATGTAATTTTTGAAGAATTATCTGATTATTTAGATGATGCGAATGCTAAAGTTCTTGCTTTTGATAATTTTAAGGAAAACTTGAACAAGAAGAACAAGTATAACCTAGAACTTATAGCATTTGCCATGTGTGACCAATTATGTTTTGCAGAACCTTTAACTGAAGAAAAGTTATCTACTTTAATTAAATTTATTGAAAAATCTGATTCAGGATTTATTAATATATTCATTTTAATGAATGAAAATTATCCAGTGATGTATAAATATTTTTGTGATTATGATAATAATTTTGATGATCGCATTAAACGTATTATTAACTATTTAAAATATAATATTCCTTAAGAAATCGAATATCAATATATTTTTTTCGTGTATAGCAGTTTTTTAAATTGTTATAAACATGTTTTTTTATTACTAATTAACTTTTTTTTATTAAAACCAAAATGGCTTTTTAATAAAAAAAATACTAACATTTATAAAATCATTTGAATTATTATACAAATTAAATATTCCAGTAATAGTAATTTTTTTAACAAGATCATAAAAATATCCATTATTATCAGTATCTTTTCCTAATAATAATTCTAGATTATTAGATTTATTATGATTAAATATAATCATCAAATATTCTACACGATTTAATTTATTATCAAAAATTTTTTCTATATTATAAAATGAATGTGGTTTAATATTAATAAAATATAAATTTTCCAAATTAGGAATTAATGATTTTGAAAGTTTTACATAATTATCTAAATCAATAAAATCATTGGATTCAAAATTAACTTTAGTATTATATACTTGTAATTTATTTTCAAATAATATAATTTTATCAAAATTTTGAAAATAATATGAATCATATTCAATTAAATTCTGATTATTATGACCACCATATAAAATGACAAATATTGATAAAAATATTATTATTAATAAATAGTCATATTCTTTCATAAGTTTTTATAATTATATTATAAAAAGATAAAATAAATAAATTTCATATATATTTTCTTATATATATGAAGCACTTGTTATAGATAAATCAGTTTGAAACATATCTGATATTGAGTATCCACCACCTCTTTTAGCAGCTAAAGAAAGATTACTTCTTATATTATTTCCAACTTGTTTGACATTATGTGTAAAATTATTTACAGCATTAAACATGTTATCAGAAGAAAATAAATCACTTCCATTATTTGATGTATTAGATGGATTAGTAGCTCCAGATGGATTAGCAGCGTCACCACCACCACCACCACCACCACCAGCAAATTTCATAATTACACAACCTATAATACAAATAACAACAATAATAAGTACAAAACTTATCCAAGAAGATGAAAAAAAATCTCCAACTGAACTAACAACCTGACTAGCTGCACCTCCAGCAGCAGTTATATTCTCTGCAAAAGCGCCACCGACAGCAGTTACAGTTTCTGATACAGCCTTTCCTGAATCTTGAATTATACCAGTTGCAACGTTTTTTGCTTCTGTTTCTGCTTTTGCTTCAGTTTTAGCTTCTGTAGCACTCCCGCTTATAACTTCCATACCAAGTGCATTTGCTGTTTCTGATAATGCTTTATTTATAGCACTAGATAATTGTTCACATTGTTGTATAACTTCAGCACTATTTTGTTGTATACAATTTATTTTAACATTTCCACCTGCATTAATATTTCCTGCTTCTAATTCATTTGATAATTCTGTTTTACCTATACATTGAGCTACAGTTTCACTTGTAAAATTATTATTTAAATTTTGTTCAAAAACATTTTTAATATTTGATATAGTTTGATTATCAACATTATTTTTAACATTTGTACTAGTATTTGAATCTGTTGATCCACCACTTGTTGTTAAAGCACCTGTACTATTAGATCCAGCAGCCGCTGCATTTAATGCTGCTGCAGCAGAAGTACCATTTATACTTTCCATTTGAGATGCTAAGTTTTGAAGCATAGCTGAACTCATATCATTTTTAGCATTTGCTGTTTGTACACATGTAAAATCAACTTTAGCACTATTACTTTGATCTCCACCTATAACTACATCACCCTTTGCATCTATGTTATCAAATTTACATAAATTGTTTAACGCTACAGAATTTGAGCAATTTTTAGCATCAGTTAATAAGGTATTATAACTTGTATTCATCATAGTTTCATTTAAATTATTTAAAATTGATTTATTTATAGTTGTATTAGTTATATTTTGATCTACTTGTGTTTTGGATTCACTTGCTCCCATTAAATATTATATATATAAATTATATAATGAAAATAATTTATATTTTTAAAATTTAATCAAGATTAAATACACTATTGTTTTTCATAAAATCATCTGGATATTTTGATATTTCTACTGTGAAAAAAAGTTTTTGTTTACTATTAAATGATTCTTTTTCATAACAAACTAAATTTACAAATACATTACCAATAGGTTCTGATGCACTAACCTGACTAATTTTTTGTAAAGTATTAACATTAAAATCACAAATACTTAATTGATAAACTTCTTTAGGATTACCATAAGAATTATATCTTAATAATTTAATTGATATCGTTTTATCAGAATTAATTGAAATTATTACAGGTGTACTTTCACCAATATTATTTGATGTTGTTAGATAAATTGATTTATCAGGATTATAATCACAACCAGGTTTTAATAATGTTATTATTTTATCTTTTGTTACACTATTTTTTCCATCTGGTATCAGTGTATTTGTTTTTGGATCAATACTACATAATCTATTATACATATTATCAAATATTCCTCCTACACTTGATTTTTCATTATTATTAATTTCACCATATAATTCATACGTTAATTCATTTTGATATAAATTAGGCATATATCCTGTTTGTACATTTTTTAAATAATATTTTCCATCAAATTTAATTAAAGTAAAATCACTATTTTTACCAATATCATTTAATTGTTTATCTACATAATATGAAGATACTAATACAAATCTATATGGATTATTTGATACATATGTTGTTAATGATTTTAAATTACATTTATTTTTATCATCTACATATATACTAAAACATTCATTTGATGGAGTAGTTAATGAACAATTAGGTACTTGTTTTTCTACACATAAATAAAAGTAATTAGGATCCTGACCTTTTTCAATATCAAAAAATACACCTTTTATATAATTAGGCATTTTTGGTATATTAACTCTTAATTTAAAAATTCCACCAACCATTAAATTATTTATATCATCAATATTTGATATATCTAATACTCTTGTTGATTTTATTAAACCTTCACTTCCAATTGCATTTAATGCTAATAATGAAGGTTTTAATTCTGATTCTATTTCTATTTTAATAACAGGATTATTACTATTTTTTTCTATTAAATTACGTATTTGATCTGGTGTTTCTGCATTTAAATTAATGTTATTTTCCATAACTGGTCTATTTTCCATAACAGGTCTATACTCCATAGCAGCTTTATTCTCCATAACAGCTTTATTCTCCATAACTGGCATATTCTCCATAACAGGTCTATACTCCATAACAGCTTTATTTTCCATAACTGGCATATTCTCCATAACAGGTCTATACTCCATAACAGGTCTATACTCCATAACAGGTCTATTCTCCATATTTTGTAAAACAAAATTTTCTTTATAAGAGTTTACATTTGTTAATAAAAAATAAATTATTACAAAGAATATTATAATAAATAATATATTTTTATTTCCTTGATTATTTTCTTCTGTATCTGATATCATAATATATTTTTTATATATATTATAACAAATATAAAAAATAAATATTTAATTAATTAAAAAAATTTAACTGGACTATATTTAATAGATTTAAGTATTTTTTTAGATTCATCATCATAAATTATCCAGTATATTTTATTATTATAATTGATTTCTTTAAAATTTGGTAATTTGTAACGATCTTGTGTTGCTTTATACCATTCAACAGTAATTTTTGCAGTTTCTTTATCAGTACAAACTTTTGTCATATTTGATTTATGTACTAATTCAAATAATTGAAAAATATTAATTTTAATCATAATACTAAATTTATAAACAATTTCAATGATTTTATCTAAAATTTCATTATATACTTCAATTTCTTTTTTTGAAAAAGAATCTCCTGATAACATATTTTTTGTTAAATCTTCAAGAATAATATTTGAACATTTAATTTCCTCTATTAATTTATTAAAATCATTTTTATTTGATAAAATTATTTCTTTAATAATAATTGTTTTTTGATAATCAAGTTCTTCGTTTTGTAAAATAATATTATCATCTTCTAAAAGTATTAAATTTATGGATTCATTTGATAAATTAAAATAAACTTTTGCACCAGCAATAACATATAGTATATCACATAAAGCATCAATTATTTCGATTACATCTATTTTTTCAAAAGCTTCTATTAATTCATTTGATTCTTCATTAATTAATTTATATCTTAATTCAACTTGATTTGAATTAAATTTATCATCTTTATTGTTAAATAAGTAATAAAAAACATTTGTATTTAATGGATCGTAATTATAATCTATTACTCCAAATAAATAATTAAATTCACTTACTTGTAAGCATATTTCATTTAAAATAGTTGAACTCATTTTTATATGTATAATTGTTATAATAATATTATTACAAATAATCAATTTTTTCTAATAATAATATTGAGACCAATAATATGGATAAATACTTGTCCAAGGATAATAAGTTCTCCAAGGAGAATAAACTGGAACAATAACATCAGGATAATTAGATCCACAATTATTAGATCCACAATTAACATTAATATTATAAGTTTTATCAAAAAAATCAATTGAATAAGAAAAATAATATATTAAAACTAATAATAATATTAAAATTAAAATTTTTTTCATTAATTATATTTAATCAACATAAATAATTTTTTTATAAAGAAAAAATTGATTTATTTATATATTATTATAAGTAACTTTAAATATGTCAAAATTTAACGATATAAATACTTTACAAACGAATACATTTGATGAAGATAGATATTCAAGACAGTCTTATACAATCGGAAAAGATGTTATGACAAAATTATCTGAAGCAAAAATATTAGTCATAGGATATAATATTTTAGGGCAAGAAATTGTAAAAAATTTAGCATTACAAGGTATTAGTCAAATTGATATTTGTTTTAATTTAAAATTAGATAATTATCAAAAAACTGGATTATATTATTTTGTAGAAAATTTAGATTTACCTTTAGATGATATACAAAAACTTAATCCAACTATTGAAATTAATCAAATTAATATTTTTAATAATAAAAATGAAATAGAACTGGAAAAAATTAAAAAATATAATCTAATCATTATTATTAATAATAATTTTGATGATGCTATTATATTGAATAAATTTTGTCATGAATTATCAATTAAATTTATTATGTGTGGATGCTATGGATTAACTGGTTATATTTTTAATGATTTTGGAGATAATTTTATTGTATCAGATACTGATGGTGAAGTTTATGAAAATCTTTTAATAGATAATATCGAAGATAATAAAATAACGTTTAAAGATAAACATAATCTTTCAGATGGAGATATTTTAATTTTAACTACAAATGATAATGTTATACATGAAATTAAAATAAAAGTAACTATTACACCATTTATAATTAGTTTAAAAGAAGAATTTATTTTTACAAAGTTTGATATAAAACATCTGATAAAAAAAAAGCTTGAACAAAAATTTAATTTTAAAACTTTAAGTGAATCAATAAAAAATAAAAATTTAGATATAACGATTGGTGATTATTCAGTTGATTTAAATAGATCAAATGATTTATATGAATTAATTACATCCTATTTTAAATTTTATAAAGAACATAATACTAGTCCATATCCTTGGTTAAAAACTGATTTTGAAATATTTTCAAATTATATTGATGATTATAAAATTAAAACACCTGAATTTAAAAAATTAGCAATGAAATTTTGTTTTACACTTAGAGGTAATGTTTTACCATTTGCTTCAATTATAGGTGGAATTGTATCACATGAATGTATTAAAGCATTGGGTCATAAATATATACCTATAATGCAATGGTATTTTATGGATTATTTAGAATTAATAACAGATAAAGAGATAAATTCTTTTGATGTAATAAATTATAAAAGTGTTAGTTTAGATAAATATGAAGGATTAGTTAATGTATTTGGAAAAAAATTATTAGAAAAAGTACAAAATAATATTCCTTTTATAGTTGGTTCTGGTGCTATTGGTTGTGAAATTTTAAAAAATTTAGCAATGATGGGTGTTAAAACAATTTTAGTAGCAGATCCAGATCATATTGAAAAATCAAATTTATCAAGACAATTTCTTTTTAATGATGAAGATATTAGAAAATCAAAAGCTCAAACGGCTGCTGAAAAAATTAAAATATTTAATCCGGATAGTAATACCATAGTTTATCAAATTAAAGTTTGTAGTGAAACAGAAAAAATATTTAATAATAATTTTTTTGATAAAATTGATATTATTTTAAATGCTTTAGATAATGTTGAAGCTAGAGTTTATATGGATGAACAAGCAATAAAATATTCTAAACCATTAATTGATTCAGGAACAATGGGTTCAAAAGGTAATGTTCAGGTTATAATCCCTTATCTTACTGAATCTTATGGATCATCTAAAGATCCTGATGAAAAATCAGGTATACCTATTTGTACTATTAAATCTTTTCCTTATAAAGCTGAACATACAATTCAGTGGGCAAGAGAATTATTTGAAACAGAATTTAATCTTATACCAAGTTTGATAGAAAAATATCGTGATTTATCAAAATTATTAAAAACTAATGAAGGTGATATTAAAATATTTTATCGTCAGATTTATAAATATAAAAATTTTAGTTTAGATGCTCAAGGATTTTTTAATTTATTATCAACAATTTTTTATGAAAATTTTTATGAAAATATTATTGAATTAATTGAAAAATATTCAAAGACAGATAATATAGAAGAATTAGGAGATAAAAAACTTCCTAAAATCATTGAGATAGTACCAGAAATTTTTAATAATTTTATGCTATATGGATATAATTTATTATCACAAATGTTTAATTTACAAATTAGTTATAATCTTGAGAACATTATTAATAATAATAATTTTATGATTTTTGATAAAAAAATAGATGATATTATAACTGATGAAGCATTTGATCAAATAAGTAAAATTATTGTATTAATTCCAGATATTTTCAAAATTGAATTTGATAAAGATGATGATAAATTAGAACATGTTAAATTTATAACAGAATGTGCAAATATTCGTAATTATCAATATTCAATTCCTTTATCAGATATTTATACTACAAGAAAAATTGCTGGAAATATTATTCCTGCAATGATTACTACTACTTCATTAATTTCTGGATTTCAAATATTAGAGTATATTAAAATTATTAAATTTTATGAAAAAAATAAACATGAAACTATTGATTTTGATTCTGATATTGATCTTTATAAAAATAGATTTGTAAATTTAAATAATAATTATATTGATGGAATTAATCCGGCTAAACCTGAAAGACAAATAATTAATTCAAAATCAATTAGTATATGGACAAAGATTCTTGTAAATTCTTGTATTACTTTTGATATAATTAAACAAATAAATCAATATACTAAAAATAAAGTGGAATATTTAACTGCTGGTTCTGAAACAATTTATGATGGAGATGATATATTGGTTGAATATATAAATTTTGATTATAAAGTTTTGGCATTAATTATGATTGATGATAAACCAATTGAATTAAAGATTATAAAATATTAATTTTTTTATTTCAATTAGTTATATATTTTTATTATCAAAACAAAATTATTTTATTTATTAGATATAATATATAGTAATTAATGAAAAGTTATAAGGTAATTTTAACAAAAGCAGGATGGTGTGGTCATTGTAAAATTTTTGCACCTATATTTGATGAAGTTTCTAAAAAATCAATTGATGAATATAAAAATTTAGAATTTGAATCTTATGATTTAGAAAATAAAAATAAATTAGAAAAAGAAAATTTTGAAAATTCTTATCCAGAATTAATTAGTAAAGTAGAATATTATCCAACTATTTTTTTAATAATAAAACATGACGATAAAATAATTTCTGGAACAATTAATCATGTTACATCTAAATCAAACGATGAAAAAGGTTTAGAAGAAGCTGTAAATAATTTTATAACTAATATAATTAATGGCTTCAAGTCATTAGAATCTAATGGTAAACAAACATTTATTAATACCTCAACACAACAAGGTGGTAACAAATGTTGTAGTATAGAAAATACTCATTCAAAACATGAAACTAATAATGATTATAAATTAAAATATATTAAATACAAAACTAAATATATGAAATTAATTAGTAAAATTAAATAATTTTCTTAAGTTTAATTATAAATGATAAAAAATATAATTAAGATTATTTTTATATTTTTAATACTTATATGTGTATATAATTTAATTTTTAATTATAATGAACCTTTTACAATAAGTGTTAAACAAATGGATAATTTAGCTTTAGATGTTGGATCAACTCAAAAATTATTTACAAATTATAATCAGCCAATGAAAGATATAGCCGGAGCAATACCTTTGGATTTTGATTATAAGAGTTATTATGAAACAATTTCTGATCAAGATAAAGATTTAGTATATTATTACAATGATGCTATAAATCAATCAAAAATAACTGAAAATGCTTATAATGTTGTAAATCAAATAGATAATATTGATTATTCTAATGTTAAGACTGGTTTACAAAAATGTAATGAAAATTGTAAAGGAGTTTGTTTTGAAGGAGGATTTACAGGTACAGCAACTTGTTATCCACTACAACAACAAACATTTGATTGGGGAACTTTATATAAAAATCCAACATTTACCTATGGATATACTGCATTTGATAATGTTGATAATATTAAACCTGCTTAAATTTTATATTTTTAGTTTTTATGTAAACAATATTTTTTTATAATATAAATATATTATAATGAATTTTTATAGTGTAGATAATTTTGATAATGTACCAATAGAATCTGTAAAAATAATAGATGATCTTTATGAAATGCCAATAACTGTATCAAAATTAACAGATAATTTTTATAAGTGTTCTGATTCTTATGAAATAATTGATGAAACAAATCAAAAATCATCAAATTTTGTTAATTTTACTGAAAGTGAATGTAAAGAAAAGTGTATGAATAATCATGATTGTGTTGCATTTAATTATAATTCTAATATAAAAGCATGTCATATATTATCAAATGCAACTTCTTTATATAATATAAATAACAATAATGTATTTTGTGTAAAAAAAAATTCATATTCTAAATGTGATATTCCTAAAACATCTATTCCTTTACCCGATATGAAAACTATGCCTGAAACAACTGAATTTAATCCTAAAGCAATGGTTGATAAAGTTAAAAAATCTACATGTAAAATTAATAATACTTACGCATTTGCAAAATTAGATAATTTATTTGAAAAAATTCAAAATAAAAATGAATCAAAATCTGAGAATTTAGTTGTTCAAGAAATGGTTAATAATGTTGGTCCTATAATCAATAAAATTAATACTGATGAATCATTTATAGATACAGAATCATTTATTGATGCTGAATCACCAATGTATCATCAATTTTGTAATAAACTTTTAGGAACAATTGATAAATGTAAATTAAATATAGAAAATAAAAATTTGCTTTCAAATAATATAGATAATAAAAGTATGAATTTAGAAAATTTTTCTAATATTGATAATTTAATGGATAAAATTAAAAATATGTCTGAACAAGAAATAGGTAAAAACATGTCTGAACAAGAAATGGCTAGAATGAATAAAAACATGTCTGAACAAGAAATGGCTAGAATGAATAAAAACATGTCTGAACAAGAAATGGCTAGAATGAGAAACATGTCTGAACAAGAAATGGCTAGAATGAATAAAAACATGTCTGAACAAGAAATGGCTAGAATGAATAAAAACATGGCTGAACAAGAAATGGGTAAAGATATGATTAAACCAAAAATTTATGTTGATTTGAATTGTTTTATGAATAAAATGCAAAATTTTTCAAGTCATTCAGATAATATCATGATTGATGTAAATCTTTTAACATCAAATATAAAATCATGTGCATATGTTTCCAAAACTGATGAAATTAGTAAAATGAATAAACCTCAAGGAAATTTAGTAGATCAAGTAACATCTTTAATAGATATACCTAAAGTGGAAAGTATAGATTTAGATAAATTTAAAATAAGAGAAAATTTCGAGCAAGTTGGTAATAAAAATTCTGAAAATAATTATAACTTGTTCTCATCTGATTTAATAAAAATAATAATAATTATTTTAATAATGTATATGATAATTTTTAGAAAAAAATGAATTTACAAAAATATTATGTTAATAATAATATTAATATAGTATATAAATGAAAGATAAATATGATTTAGGTATATTTATATTTAGAAAAGATTTAAGAATAGTTGATAATCGTGGATTAAATAAATTAAATGAAATTTGTAAAGAAATTTTAACAGTATTTATATTTGATCCATATCAAATTGATTTAAATAATAAAAATAAAAATTATTTAAGTTTTCCAGCATTGAGATTTTTATGTGAATCAGTACAGGATTTATCTAATGCAATTGTTTCTTCTAAATCAAAATTATATATATTTTATGGAAAACCAAAAAATGTAATTCCATATATTCTTAAAGAATTAAAAAAACAATTAAAAAATAAATCGATTTGTTTGAGTTTTAATCAAGATTTTACTTTATATTCATTAGAACGTGATAAATTAATTAAAGATATTTGTGAAAAAGAATCAATAGATGTAATATTAAATTCAGATGATTTTACACTGTGTTCAATGGAATTACTTACAAAAAATAAAATCGAACCATATAAACAATATGGTGCATTTAGTAAAAATATGTTAGATAATAAAAAAAATTTTAATAAAATTGATAAAAATAAAATAAAATTTATAAAAAATATAATAAAAATTCAAAAATGTTTAAATCCTGATGATTTGGATTATTTTTGGTTTGAGCATTTAGATAAAAATTATAAACCATTAGAAACAGGTTCAAGAACACTTGCTTTAAAAATTTTATCTAATTTAAAAGATTTTAATAAATATAATGAACTTAGAGATACTCTTTCATATAATACAACTCATTTATCAGCATATTTAAATTTTGGATTAATATCTGAAAGAGAATTTTATTATGCACTTGTGGAAACATTGGGTAATTCTATTCAATTAATTAATCAAATTATTTGGAGAGATTATTATTATTGTTTATTAAGATTTTTACCTGGAGCAAATTCTTATGATAAACATGTTGATCCTAGATATGAAAAAATTAAATGGATTGATTCTATACCAGATAAAAATTCACGTCAATGGAAAGAATGGAATATAATGATGAAATCACGTACTGGATTTTTATTAGTTGATGCAGCTGTTCAAGAGTTAATAAATACTGGATTTATGCATAATAGATGCAGAATGATTGTTGGAGTTTTTTCAGTAAAATATTTAGGAATTAATCCTTTATGTAGATATATTGGTTTAAATGATTGGTTTTCTAGACATTTAGTAGATTGTTCAACAAGTCAAAATAAGCTTAATTCACAATGGGTCACTGAACTAGATTTTCCAGGTAAAAAATTTGCTCCATCAAAAGCTCCAATAGCAGGAAGACCTATGAATATTACTAATATGATGATAAAAAAATGGGATCCAGGGTGTATTTATATTAAAAAATGGTTACCTCATTTGGCAAATATAGATGATAAAATTATATATAATTGGGATGCTAAAGGAGATTATACTATACATCCTAAACCTATATTTGATGCTAAAGATAGATATAATGAATGGATTAAATCATGTACTATTTAATAATAAAATAATATAAAAAAATTGAAAAAAAATAAAAATGTATCAAAATCAATATTAGAGTATAAATATCAATACAAAAATGCCAGAAAAGAAATCAGATAGTATAACAAATAAACCTTTAAAGGTTAAAGTTCCAAATGTATATGCATATATTTTCTATGGAGGTCCAGTTATGAAATCAGGAGTAGGTCTTATTGGCGTGAGTGATGAGCATCCCGAAGTTAAATTTAATGATTATAAGAAATCATATGGCAATGAACTAAAAGGTCGTTGGGTTAAATGTACTATCTCAATTGATACTGTTCGTGAACTAGTTCTACAAGATCTTGATGAAAAAAAAATTGGTGAAAATCTTTATAAAATTGATACAACTAAAGCTGTTGAAATTATTAAAAAAGCAACTGGAGCTACTAAATCTACTACAATTGGAGTTTATTCGAAAAAAGCTGGTGAAGAAAAAAAAAATGGTTCTGATGAAGAATCTGGAGAAGATGAAGAAGATGATAAATCTAAAATTAAGAAAGATACTAAAGCAAAAGATGTTAAAAAAGCTAAAGTAGAATCTGATGATGAAAAAGATACTAAAAAATCTAAATCTAATGAAAAGACCAAGAAAATTACAAAAGCATCTGAAGATGAATCTATTAAAAAAAATAATAAACAAATTGTTTTATCTTCTGATAGTGAAGATGAGGAAGAAGATTAAATTATAACATTTAATTAAAATTAAAAAATTTATTTAAATTTAAAATTTATTTAATATAATATATAAATATTTATTAATGTCTAAAAATACTGAAGATATTAACAAAAAATTTGAAAAAGCTGCTAGCAAAATAAAAGAATCTAATCTTAATCTTGACAATGACACATTACTAACATTATATGGTTATTATAAACAAGCAACTGAGGGTGATTGTAATATAGAAGCTCCTAGTTTTTTTGATTTTAAAGGTAAAGCAAAGTATGATGCATGGCTTCAACATAAAGGTGTTGGTCAAGAAACAGCAATGAAAAAATATATTAAAAAAGTTAAAAGTTTGCTTGAAAATAACTAAATTAATTTTCAGCAAATACAGTATTAAAGAAACTAAAGTTAAATATTTGACCAAAAGAAAAGTCAAACCATTTAGAATCATAAGCTTTTCCATTAAGAAAATTAGATAAAATATGAATAGTAACTAATCTCATAATTGTTTTTGTAACTGATCTTAGTCTTTGATTACAAAGACCATTATAATTAAATAATTTATACACAATAGTTTCATAAAAATAACATGCAAATGCTAAATTAAAATATGTAATAAAACATAATTTTTCATTATTATACAATCCATTAGTAATAATATTTATTAGCAAGTCAATAACAACTATTGTAATTACGTTATTTATAACAAATTTATAGTAATCATTTGAAACATTAAATAATAATATTTTTTTTAAAAATAAATCAAAGATTGCTAAAACAAAACTAGTTATAATAATATTTGTAATTAAAAATTTTTGTTCTGATAAATAATTAAAATAATATAATAATATACCCAAAATTAATACATATATTTCAGAATTTATACCAGTAAATTTTTCTAAAATTTCATTAAATTGATTATTCATATTTAATTAATATTAAACTATATAATATTATTTATCAAGTTAATTTATTTGTATGTTTATTTATAAATTATTTTGTAATAGTATTATATAAAAAGTATTTAATAATGTTAAATAAAATTTTTATTTATTACACTACAATAATATTTATATATATAAGTATTTTGATTGTTATATTATTAAATATTTATTATATAACACCAAATAATTATAAAATTATAAATTTAATTGATACAAATTTAATAATTATGAATCAAAAAAAAATAATTATTAAACCAAATGAAAAATATAATCTTGATTATAAATTAAAATCAGAATATATTAATTTTAATAAAGATACAAATGTTATTATAAGTAATTTTGTAAAATCACAAAATATAACTATTGATAAATCTAAAATTTTAAATGTTAGATTTGGATCAGTACTAATTATTTTAAATAATACTAATTCTGATATAAATCTTAAAATTACTTTTTATAAACCTAGTATCATTGACTAATTTATTGTTCAAATAATTCAACAAATTGATTAATAGATTTTAAAACTAATTTACAATTTGTTAATGGATATATTAAAGAAGTTATTATTTCTTCAATATTTTTATTATCTAATTTTTCTAAATATTCAACTCTTTCTATTTTATTATCTGATTTAATTGTATTAAATTTTATTTTTTCACAATCGATATTACACATACATCTTGTATTATTTAAAATATCTTTATTTAATACTTGTTTTAAATAATCAAATCCTAGCCAATCACTAGTTAAGTTAAATTTTTTCCAATTTTCTTTTGTTAATCCATATTTTAGTAACATATATTGAATACAGGATATTTTTTTTGTTATAATAGAATCAATATTAAATTTAATTTTATTTTTAGATTTAATATCAAGTTTAAGAACTGACATTTTTCTGTTATAGTTATTTGATAAATAATATAAAAAATTATCTTCTTTATTATAATCAAAACATCTAGACATACCTAAATCAATTCTAGCTATATTAAATGATTCTTTATTATCTTGATTATCTATATCAATACATTCAAAATTAATCATTTTTGGATAATCAGGTGAAACAAATTGTGGACAATGTGCGATTATCATTTTATTACATCCAACTTTATTTAAAATTTCTTTGAATTTATCACAATCAATACCAGAATATCCCCATTCTCTACACCAAAAAATATTTAATTTATTTTTATTTAGTAAATCATATTTAACAAATAAATTATATGAAATTTTATCTTTTTCAATTTCTTGTTTATTTAAATTTGTAAAAAATGTTCTGTACTTATTATTTATAAATTCAACTATACTATCTTTTTGTTCAATTAAATTATTTTTTAAATCATTATTAACTTCTTTTTTTACAATTGTATCAGAGTATATTTTATTTTCAAAAATATTTTCTTCATCTAAATATCTTAAATAATCTGAACATAAACCACCATGTGCTATTAATATATCATTAATTTTTATCCATGCATAACTATTTTTTATATATTCATTAATAAAATTTTTATTATTAAAATATTTATCATTTGTATCTAAATTTTTATTACTTGTATATGTAGTATTTTCAGGGTCCAATATATTTAATATTTCATGATTACCAGAAATTATTAAAATATTTCCTCCATTACAAATTGCTTCTTTTTTTAATCTTAAAAGAGTTTGAATTATAAATATATCTGAACATTCGTCATCTAATACATTATCTGCAAATCTTTTTCTATGAATCATATCTCCACAAAAAACTACTATAGAATTATTATTTTTATTCCATTCTAAATATTCTCTATTTAATGTTCCAAATTCTTTATCATTAAATAATCTGCATATATGACAAACTTCACATAAATCTACTAAACAGTGAATAAAACATTGATAATCACCATGCAGATCACCTACCATAAATATTGAATCATTTGAATTATCTATTGTAAAAATACCTGTTTTTTTCTCAATCATCTTATATAATATAATGATAAAAATATTATATAAATTATTTCATAATTATTTCAAATTGTTTTACTTTGTAGTTTTTAACTCCTAAAAGATTTAATAAAGGATATAAAAAACATAAATTAAAAAATAATAATATCTCATTAACACTCATTTCATCAATTAAATTAACTTCAATATTTTTATTTATTTTTTTTGATAAATCATCAAATTCTTTAAATTTTAATACTCTTCCAAAATCTATCATTAATATATATTTTAATAGTGGTTTATATTTTATCATATAATCTTCATTTTCTACTAAATTATTTATAAATATTATTTTTCCTTCTTTTTTAATTAAATTTTTATTAATATATTCTGTTATAGATTCAAGTAATTTTGATGATAATAATGGTGCGGACTCTGAAAATATAATATAATCAAATTTATCTAATTCATTTTCTATCGTTAAATCAAAAATATTCTTTAATAAAATATTAACATTATTTTCTAACATTGAATTATTTACTCTTTCTTTACATTTTTTTATATATACTGGATCAATATCTATCCCTTCTATTTTAAGATTTGATTTTTTTATTATTTCAATAACTTTATTATTTGAATAATATGTACCACTTCCACAACCAAAATCTAGTATTTTTGATTCTAGTTCAATCTTTTTTAAGCTATGTAAAAATAATAAAACTGTTGATAATCTAAAATTAGGATTTCCAAAAAAATATTCATACATACTAGTATAAATATAATCTGATAAAGCAATTATTTTTTTTTTTAAAAAATATAAAAAAATGTATAAAAAACATATATTTGTTTGAATTAATAAAAAATTATTTATTAAGTATGCTGGCATTAAATTATTATATAAAAATAAATTTTGATACATTAATGTATTTAATAATAATAAAAATTTATCAATCATATTTTAAATATTTATATTAAAATTTATAAATGTAAAAAACACAATCTAAAAATATAAAAAAATTGATTATAATTAAAAATAAATTGATTATATAAATAATAATGGATTTTAACATTCAGGAAAATGAAGGCGTTTTAGATATTGTTTTAGGAACTATGTTTTCTGGTAAAACTAGTTTTTTATTAGGTCAAATAGCTAAAATGGCAGAACTTAACTATAAAATTCTTTATATTAACATTGAATTTGATAATAGATCAGATAATTTTTTTTCAACACATAATCCATTTTTTGATAATCATGTTGACTTTATTAAAAAAGAATCTATTAAAAGTAATGTTACTATGTGTAAATCTAGAACTTTATTAAATTTAGATATTAGTTTATATGATATTATTATCGTAGATGAAGCACATTTTTTTGATGATCTTGTAGATTTTACAAATAAAACCTTGGAATTAAAAAAATATATTATTATTGCTGGATTACAAGCTGATTTTAAAGGTCACAAGTTTGGAAAAATAGTTGATTTAATTCCAATTTGTACTAATATAAAAAGATTACATGCATATTGTTCTGAATGTGCAAAAAATAAAAAATGTAGAATAGCTATTTATTCAAAAAGAATTACTAAATCAAAGAAAATCAATGAAATAGGTGGATATGATAAATATATACCTGTTTGTAGAGAACATTTTTTTGAAATTGTAAATGATATTCAAATTAATGAAAATAAATTAAATAATAAATCTAAAGTTAAAAAAAATACAAATGAATCTGGATCTGATGAACTTGTATAAATTTTTGAGTATGAATATTAAATTACTAATATTTTATATATTAATAATATAAATGTCATATGATTCTAATACTACATACATAATTTTAAACTCGGATTCTGGTTCATCTATTACAGATCAAAATAGTAATGTTTATAATTATAATAATGGATTTTCTAATTATACTTATATTAGTAGTACTAGTGGAATAGTTGTAAATTTTTATTTGTCTACTTATTCTAATATTATTAATAAATTTATTCTAGGAACAAATATAAATAATATAATTGCACCAAATTCAAATAGCAATTTATTAAATTTAACATTACTTTCTATACCGAATAATGTAACATATATTGATGATCTAGCTTTTTATAATTGTCCTAATTTAAATACTGTATATGTTTATTCAAATCAACAGATTACTGTTTATTCTCAGGCATTTAGTTATAATACAAATTCTTTATTATATACAACAACTGCAAATATTAATAATACAAGTTTAACTCAATATTTTTCATCTGTAAAATTATTAAATGCTACTAATTATAATTTTTTTAATAGTTTAACTAGTAGCTCAGTTGATCTAAACACAATATTTTTACCATATACTAGTGGTTCATATGCTGCTGAAACTGGTTACATTGTAAATAATTATAATGGTATATCTGGAAATAATTTAGATCTAAACAGAATATTTCAAATTAATAATGGTATTTCATTTGCTACTGCAACAAATTATATTGTTAATAATTATGCAGGAATATCTGGTAATAATAAAGATCTAAATCAAATATTTGCTCCTAAAATATCATATAGTCAAACTGGTGCAACTGTATCTAGTTCATCAATATATAATACTATTTTAACTTATACAGGTGATGGAACTTTTACAGTTAATACAAACATCCAAATTTATTGTGAAGTTGTAGGTCCAGGTGGTAATGGTGGTAATGCAATACAGTTTTTATATGAATATGAATCTGCTTTTTATTTATCTTTTTCTGGTGGAGGTGGTGGAGGCGGTGGTAATATTACAACAAGTACTGAAACATTTAGTTCAAATACTCTATATAATATCTATGTTGGTTTAACAAGTGGTAATACTTCTTCGATTATTGGTGAAAATATCAATATAATAGCTAATTCAGGTAATAATGGTAATGATGGAACTGATAGTGCCGGAGGAACTGGAGGAACTAGTTTTAATGGAGGCAATGGTGGAGATGGAGGTTATTATATTTCAATTACTACTCCTATTAACATATTACCAATTATTGGAAATTCTTATACAGATATTAGTACCATAGTATTATATGGTGGTGGAGGAGGAGGTGGTGCTGTTAATAATCAAGCTAAAGTTGATGGAGGAGATGAATATGGAGGAAGTGGTGGTTATAATAATAATGATGGACAAAATGGAATAAATAATGGTGGTGGAGGAGGAGGTGCTTTCACTAATACAAATGGATCTCTTAACCCAGGAAGAGGACATCGTGGTGTAGTTATTTTGTATTTTAACGTATAAAAAAATGATTAAAATAATTTTTTAGAAACTTCTTCAATATTATTATATGTAATTTTATGTTTTTCTTTAACTGGTGCCCAAGTATTATATAATTGTTTAGAACCACCTTGATATAAATTGTAATCATAATCATCTATAGGATGTTTTTTTGTGTGTTTTTCAACACGTTTTTTAGAATATAAAGACTTCATATCTAAACTAATTCTTGTATATGAAGAGTATCACTATATTTAAATTTTCAATTTTTTTAATATTATAATTAATTATATAAGTTTATTAGTAATAAATGAAATTTAATCCTGTTTTATTTAATTATTTTGTATATAATCAATTTGGTGGTAAAAAAAATGAAGATATAAAATGGACAACTTTTTCACATAATGGAGTATTATTTCCAGATCCATATATACCACATAAAGTTCCATTAATATATGATGGAAAGAAGATAATATTAGATCCTGAATCTGAAGAATATGCAACAATATACGCAAAATTTACTGATACTGAATATGTTAAAAATAAAATTTTTAATAAAAACTTTTTTTCAGATTGGAAAAAATATTTAAAAAAAGGTGGATTTAATGAAATTACTGATTTAGAAAAATGTGACTTTAGTTTAATTTTAAAATATTTACTTGAAAAAAAAGATATTAAAGCAAATATGTCTAAAGAAGAAAAAGAAAAATTAAAAGAAAAAAAAGATAAAGAAGAAGAAATATATAAGTTTGCACTAGTTGATGGTAAAGAACAACCTACAGGTAATTTTAGAATAGAACCCCCTGGAATTTTTTTAGGAAGAGGTTGTCATCCTTTAGCTGGAAAAATTAAAGAAAGAGTATTCCCAGAAGATATTATTATTAATATTGATGAAAAATCTAAAATACCTCCAATGCCTTCTTTCTATAAAAATCATAATTGGAAAGATGTTATTCATGATAATACTTTAATTTGGCTTGCGAGTTGGAAAGATAATATAACTGGTAAAATGAAATATGTTTGGTTAGGAGCAAAATCTGATTTTAAAGCAAAATCTGATCAACATAAATTTGATTTAGCAAGAAAATTAGTTAAGCTAATTAGTAGTATTAGAAGAACAAATTTTAATAATATAACTTCAAATTCTGTTGATTCTAAAACTAAACAATTAGGATGTGCTCTTTACTTAATTGATAATTTAGCTTTAAGAGTTGGTAATGAAAAAGGTGATGACGAAGCAGATACAGTAGGTGTTTGTTCCTTAAGAGTTGAGCATATAAAATTATTAGATAATAATAAAATAAAACTAGATTTTTTAGGTAAAGATTCAGTAAGATATGTTAATACAGTTCAGATTGAACCAGAAGTTTATAATACACTAGTTACCTTTATAAAAAATAAAAAACCATCACAAGAACTTTTTGATGAAATTAATCCTACAATATTAAATAATTATTTAAAAACAATGATGGAAGATTTGACAGCAAAAGTATTTAGAACTTATAATGCTTCAAAACTTTTTCAAGAAGAGTTAGATGAAATAGATAAAGAAATAGATAAAATAAAAGATGATGATAATAAAATTAATTTAATTTTAGATATGTATGTAAGAGCTAATATAAAAGTAGCTATGATGTGTAATCATCAAAAAAATGTATCAAAATCATTTGAAGAACAATTAGAGAAAATAAATGATAAAATAAGAGAACTTAAAGTTAAAAAAAAAGAACTAGAAAGTAAATTATCTTCAGAAAATAATAAAGAAAAAAGAAAAAAAATTAAAGAAAAAATTTCTAAAATTAAAAGTCAAATTGAAATAACAAATAATAAAAAAGATTTAAAAATAGAATTAAAAAGTTATTCATTAACTACATCTAAAACAAATTATATTGATCCTAGAATAACTATAGCATTTTTTAAAAAACATGATTTACCTATTGAAAAAGTTTTTACAAAAGCACTTGTTGATAAATTTTTCTGGGCAATGGATGTTCCAAAAGATTGGAAGTTTTAGATAATAATTTTTTATAAATTTTATTATATATAAAATATATAATAAACTAGTTTATGAATAAATCTGATAATAAATTTTTTAAGATAGATAATAAAAATAATATTAGTAATAATTTATCAGAAAATATTGATTATGATTTTAATCAATATCAAAAAAATAAAATTCAGGAATTAAAAAAAGAAATTGGTTATATTAATCAAAAATTAAGTTCTGGTAATTATTATTCTTTAATTATGGAAAATTATATTAATTGGATTGATAATATTAGAACAAATCTTGTTGAAAAGTTATTAGAAAATCAATTATATTATTTCTTTAAACTTGATACTAAAGATTATTTATTATATAATATGAAAGATTATTGGGATGTTCCAGATACACCAAAATTATTTTCATTTTGTTTATTTATTACTAATCTAGATAATTTAACTTATTTAATCGGATTAGTTTATAATTATGCTATTATACGAAAACACTTTCCTGATTACACAATGAGAATATATATGTGTTTTCATAGTATATTTGGTTCTCCTGAAACATTTAACTTATTTAATATGTTTACTGATATATTAGAATCAATTGATCCTACTTTTCATAAAAAAATTCAATTTATAATATTCTTTTTAAATCCTTATTATAATATTCAAGGAGAAAGTATATATGAACCTATTGTTGATGATCTAACAGACGTTATCAATTATTATAATAAAATAATTTATAATTCAGATAAAAATTATATAAAATCACCTTTATTAAATATTGAATTAAAATCACATGATTTAAATAATACACAACCTTCTCAAAATTCAGATCCATACAAGAATATTAAAGTTAATTTAGAAGATCTAGAAGTTAATTATATTAATATTAATAATACTACTGTAAAATCTACCTTTAAAATGTTATCATGTCATCTATCAGTAAATTTAAGATTTTTACCTATGAATGAAAATTGTGAATATCATATTAGAGATTTAGATTCAAGATTAAGTTTAACTGACAAAAATATAATTAAAACATTTAATAATCCTAAATTTAAATATGTTCCCTTTTATGTATTTCAATTTTATAAATTTTATTTTCCATATCTAAAGTGGAGAATTGATGTTAATCCATATCTAGCAGGTTGTATTGGTGGTTCAAATCGCAAATCAGTTATGATTTCTAAAGAATTAGAAGAATCAGATAATTTAAAAATTTTAAAAAAAGAATTATTTTTAAAATATATTCTATTTATCAGTTTTAATTCTACTAATTTACAAATTGGATTTTTAAATGATGAATTTATTTTAGCTAATATTTTTGAAAAAATTAAAGGTAAATATTCTGAAAATATTTTATTTTTAAATTTGGGTTCTTTTACTAATAAACATGTTAATGAATATTATTATGGATTAAATAATTCTTCAAATTATCCTTGTATTTTAAAATTTGGAATTCCTATCGATATTCTTAGATACCCTCTTAAAGGTAAATATTTAACTATTGATCCAATTACAGATTTTAAAATTGGTAATATTGATATTAAATATCAAAATATTATAAAATATTTAATAACTGAACAAATAAATATTTATTTAGGAAAAAGTACAAATGAAGAACATGCTTTAGCAAATAAAATTAGAATGTATTATAAATTAAGATTAGATGATAATATTGATAATGATTTAGAGGCAGCTTTATTTTTTTCAATGTTACCAAGTAAATATGAATTAACAGGATTAGATGAATTTAATAATAGTTTAAATTATACATCTAAATCCTATTCAAATGATTCTTTTTCATCAGTAGGTTCTTCTAAAAATATTATAAAAAATTCTAAATTAAAATCAACAAATTTTATGTTTGCTGGATATTTATTATCTGATATTTTAGAAGAAATTATTTTTCCTAAAAATCCAGAATATATTAATTCAAATTATTTTTTAAATGAAGATAATTATGATAGATTATTTAATTGTTTGTATTTTAAAGAAGATACTAAGAAATTTATACAAAGAAAAATTAATAAATCTGATATATCTAGAAAATATATTGATCAGGATATAATTGATATTATTCCAGAAAAATATATTGAATTTAATAATAAAGAAATAGTTAAGAAAGAATTAAATGAAGAATTTAATGAATATTTAGACACATGTAAATATTATTCTAGTATGAGTTTCTTTTTAGATAATTACAAAATTTATGAATACATACAAATTGATAATCATTTAATAAAAACTGGAATTCTAATATTTATTAAAAATTATTCATCACCAATTATGGATAATCAAAATAATGTTATTAATAATCTAAAACCTAATGATATTAGGACACTTAAATATAAAATTAATCATAAAACTAAAAATATAGATTCAGTAAATATTCGTCTTAATAAACTAAAATTTAATTTAGTTTTTTTAGATGATACCTCTTTAAATCAAATGTCTTATCATTCTGAACAAAATCAAGATAAAGTTGATATTAAATTAATTAAATCGACTCATTTAAAAAAATTACTTGATTATATGATGAGTACTAATTATCAAGATTATATTATTGTAGATGAATTATAAATTATTATAATTAATTTTTTTAATTATATAAATTATATAATTAAATGTTAAAAATTTATATTGCAGAAGCACTTGGATCTTTTATTTTTTTTTCAATTGTTCTTACGTATAAGAATCCGATTTATATAGCAATTGGTCTTTTAATTGGTATATTAATTGCTTCAATTGCATCACAAGCATCACAACCACATTTAAATCCAGCTGTAACTACTATGGTATATTTAAATGGAAATATATCTGGAGAAATTTCTATTGGATTTATTGGAGCACAATTATTTGGAGCATTTGCTGCAGTTCAATTTATTAAATACATGGATCATAAAGATAATGTATAATAGATGTTTATAATTTTTTTTACAATATATTATTAAAATACTAATATATTTAGGATAAAAACTTTATTTTATTTTTATAATTGATAAAAGAAAAATTTATGTAAATATTATTATTAATAATTTCATTAATTGAATTTGGTTCTAAAATAATATGGATATTTATTGAACCCTTTGAACAATCAATATATTTAAAATTATTAATTTCGTTATTATTTATTTTATTAAAAATAAATTGTTTATTATATAAATTTTCTTTAGTCAAAATTATTTTATTATCAAGTGAAACAAAAATATCAAAAATAAATTGTTTAATATTTTTAGATAATTTAATTTTATTTATTTTCATAATATCAGATGATTTTGGAATATTGATAATCAATTCTATTTTTTCATTTTTATTTTTAATTACTGAACTAATATCATCAAAAATTTTATATTTAAGTTCTTCATCTTTTATTATATAATTATGTTCTTCAACATGTTCTATTAAACTATTATTATCTATTTGATCAAAAAATAATTTACCATTAATATTTTTAAATTTTTGATCTTCTAAATAATTTGAATACTTAAATTCTTCATTTTTTTCTATTTCACCATAATAATCATCATCTGATTTAATTAGAAAGCCTGATAAAACTTCCATTTAATCTATTTAATATATATTTAATCAATAATTTTTTATTTTTAAAATATATATTACCTTCCCATCCATAAATAATTTTTTATTTAAATTGATAAAAAATCATTTTAAACACTATTTTAAATGCTCTATATTAAATTATTTATTTGAATGTATCCATTCAATATATTTTTTACTCAGATCTAATAGATATTTTTTTTTTGCTGTATCAAAATTTTCCCATCTTGATACAGATGATGCACTTGCATAAATTTTTCTGTAAATATCAGAATATTTTGATATTAAATTATAATATAAAGCATCAAACACATCATTCCACTTGCATGTTGTATTACCAAATGTTATTTCTGAACTTTTAAAATCTGACATTTTCATTAAATAATTTGATGAACAATAATATGGTCTAGTCATCATCCTATTATTTCCTGCCATTGAATATAATAACATACCGTATACATTTGGTACCATAAATACATCATAGGCATCTATATACATAGTTTGAAACCAAAAATATATTTGATCAGGACTTGTTCCTATTAAAAGTAAAAAATTACCTATTCCCATTAATCTTTCTATATGATGAGTATATGCATAACTATTTACTGTTTGAATTATATTATCTATTATTGGAATTAATGTTTTTCCTTGCCATACTTTTTCTGGTATAGAATACTTATTTGAATTATATATTGTCTTAGTTACTAATGTTTCATAATATTTATCATATACAAAGTAACAATATTCTCTCCATCCAATTAATTGTCTAATGAAACCCTCTTTTGAAGCTATATTTTTTTTGGTTTTAGATACTTTAGATAAAATTTGTTTAGTTGTTATTAAACCAACATTATTTAATGCTGAAAGCAATGAATGATAGCCAAATTTTATTTTTGATGACATAGCATCTTCATATTTGCCAAAATTATCTAATTTTTCTTTTATAAAATCATCTAACCATTTTGATGCTTCAAGATGATTTATTGGATAAATAAAATTTTCTTTTTCTAATTCACCATAATTTTTTTTAAAATTATTATTAACATATTTTATAGCTTCATTTATATATTCTTCACGATTTTTTGATTTAAAAATAGATAACGGTGGTTCTTTTTGTGTAGATGGAAATTTATCTCTATTTTCTCTATCAAAAGACCAAACTGATCCTTCAGGAATATATTTACTTCCTGATTTTTTAACCATTATATTATATTTAATTCTTTGTAATTTATAAAATATATCGTGTCTTGTTACTTTTAAACTTGATTGGATTTCATTATTTATTACAAAACTTCTTGAATTTAAAAAATATACTGATGGAAATTTTAAATATTCTATATGTAAAGTTTTTGGTAATTTAATTAAACTTGAATTATCAATCAATACATTTAATTCTTTTTCAATAGGATTAAATAACTTAATTTGAGATATCTTTTTTTTTTTAATTAAATTTTCAATAAATTTATCATGAGATTTTTCTGCAGATTCTAAATAATCTATATTGTATTTATTTTTTAATGTGTCATGATAGTTTTGCATACTTGCACGATGAAATGCTAATTTTAATTTATGATAAGGATATTTTTTAAAAAAATAGGGATGTTCCCATAATAATATTGTACATACAGATTTTAAAGATTCTTCTTCCGTATATTCAATAACTTTATCTAAATATTTTGTTTCAAATAATTGTGTTGGAAACAATATTAATAAAGAATTTATCATCAATAATTTATATTATACTAATATTTTTTTATTATTAAGTTAACGTTTATAATTTATTAAAATAATAAAGTGTAATAGAAAAAGTATAATAAAAATTATAAAATATATTTATTAATTATTAAATAATGACTATCATTTTTATTTGATGTTAGTACAGATTTTTATTAAAAATATATTATAAATATATATAAATATTATGGATAATATATTAAAAATTTTAGAAGATAATTTAGCTAAATTATCTGAAAATCAATATAGAGAATCTAATAAAAAAGAGAATGATAAGATTAAAAAGAAATATGAAATTAGAGAGAATGATAAAATAAAAGAGAAACATGAAGTAGGTCCAAGGGGTTGTAAGGGTGAAACTGGTCCAAAAGGTGAAACTGGTCCAAAAGGAAAAACAGGTGATAAAGGTAGAACAGGTCCAACAGGTCCAACAGGTCCAAGAGGGCAAAGAGGACCATCATATCAAACTGGAGAAACTGGTGCAACAGGTCCAATAGGTGCAACAGGTCTAAGAGGTTTTGCTGGTTTAACAGGAAAAACTGGTGCAACTGGTCCTGGTATAAATATTTTAGGAAATGGTACTGGATCAATATTATTAAATAATCCAACAGGTTCAAATGATGTTTATTATAATGATGTTTTAAATGTAGGTTTAGATAATTTAGGTTCAAATCAAATAAATGTTTCAGGATCAATTATTCCAGTAGAAAATGTAAAATATAATTTGGGTAATAAAGAATTAAGATGGAAAGATTTATTTGTAGGTCCAGGTACTATTTTTATTGCTGGACCTGTAGGTTCAACTCAAACTGCAAGTATTTCTTCTGATTTAGATGGAATTGTTTATACACAAGAAGGTTTTGCTACACCATTTATTAACATTGGACCCAAAATTCAAACAGAAAAAGCTGTTGGTGGTTGGAAAGTTTCTTCTACAGGTAATCCATTAGATACTACATTTGATTTAATTGCTCAACAAAATACAATAATAGGCACTACTGGTCCTATATATTCTTTAATTCGACCAACAGGTTTAGTAGGAGCAACTGGCTTAACAGGTGATACTGGCTTAAATGGTGCAACAGGTCCAACTGGAGAAACAGGTGATACTGGTGCAACAGGTGCAACCGGTCCAACAGGCTTAACAGGTGCAACAGGCTTAACAGGTGCAACAGGCTTAACAGGTGCAACTGGCTTAACAGGTGCAACAGGCTTAACAGGTGCTACTGGCTTAACCGGAACAAACGGTGCAACAGGTGCAACAGGATTAACCGGAACAACAGGTGCAACTGGTGCTACTGGCTTAACAGGTGCAACAGGTGCTACAGGGGTAGCAGGTGTAAATGGTGTTTCTGGAGGTTTAGTATTGTTTTTAGATGCAAGTAATGGGAATGTTCCGCCTGCTGTAAGTGGTTCGTTATTAATAACACCAAATACAGGCGCACAAACTACTATTAAAGCAGGCAGTTTACCATATGCTTCAACCACCGCCTATACAGTAGTAGGTTATTTTTACAAAGCAATTACTGAATCAACTCCAATTGTTCCGGGCGAATGGGATTTGAATATATGGGGAAATATTACCTCTGGTGGACAAAGTGATAAAGTAGGAATTTATTTCGCTGCATACTATAGTACCGGCGGTGTTCCTAGTTCAACCCCATCTGGTACACTTTTAGGAACTGGTTCGTCTTCAACAGAAACACAAATTGATAAGACATCACAGGCACAGCAATATATAAATAGTGTATATGTAAGTACAAGTGCTACATATTCAACTGGATATATTTCAGTTTACATATATGCTGCTAAACTTACTAATGGTACTCTTGAATTAACTTTGTATTTCAGAGATCAAACACCAACACACATTCACACAACATTACTAGCAAATTATGGCGCAACAGGTCCAACAGGGGCAACAGGTCCAACAGGGGCAACAGGGGTATTACCAGTATTAGGCGCAACAGGGGCAACTGGATCAATAGTTGTATATAATACTGGTACTAATACACTTGCATATAATACCGGTAAAACATTTATAATAGATCATC